>Ga0315278_10000233_pt1 | contig 50071 bp, 46 predicted proteins | sample YL17G06_0_MG_FD_203880 | JGI IMG/M metagenome (GOLD analysis project Ga0315278, IMG submission 203880) | Sediment microbial communities from Yellowstone Lake, YNP, Wyoming, USA - YL17G06_0 | ecosystem: Environmental > Aquatic > Freshwater > Lake > Sediment | place: USA: Wyoming | collected... | reverse complement strand
TTCCTCTCCGGCTCCCTCCGAGGAGCGCTTGGGGCGCCTCGCGCGCCACATCCCGGAGGACCTGGCGAAAAAGATCCGCGGCATCCAGGGCACGATCGCGGGGGAGCGAAAGCTCGTCTCGGTGCTATTCTGCGACCTCGTTGGCTCGACCGCGCTCGCGGAGCGCATGGATCCCGAGGAATACCGCGATCTGCTCGACCAGTACCTCGAGCTCGCGTTCCGGCAGATCTATCGCTTCGAGGGCATCGTCAACCAACTCGCGGGCGACGGTCTGATGGCGCTGTTCGGAGCGCCCGTCGCGCACGAGGACGCGCCCTACCGCGCGGTGCGGGCCGCCTGCGAGATCCAACTGGCGCTCACCGAGTTCAATCGAGCGCTTCGCGCCCAACGCGGCTTCGAGCTGATGGCACGGATCGGGATCAACACCGGACCTGTCGTCGTCGGCACGGTCGGGAACGATCTCAAGATGGACTACACGGCGATCGGCGACACCACGAATCTCGCCTCTCGCCTGCAGTCGCTCGCGGCTCCCGGATCGATCCTGGCAAGCGAATCCACCCATCGTCTGGTCCGCGGCTTCTTCCAGGTCCAGGCGGCCGGTCCGTTCGCGATCCGCGGCAAGGCCGAGCCGGTCAACGCCTACGAGATTCTCGGCCGTAGCGAGATCACGACGTCGCTCGGCGCCGCGGAAGCCCGCGGCCTGACGCCGCTCGTCGGTCGCGACGAGGAGCTGTCGCAGCTCGCCGACTGCTTCGCACGCGTGCGCGGCAGCTCGCCGCAGGTCGTGACCGTCGTCGGCGATGCGGGAGCCGGAAAGTCGCGTCTCCTCTTCGAGTTCCGGCAGAGTCTCGCCGTCGCGCCTGTCGTGTTCTTCGAGGGACGCTGCTCGGCCCTGAAGCAAAAGATCCCCTACGCGCCGTTTCTGCTCATGCTGAAGCAGTTCTTCGCCATCCGCGCTGCCGATTCGCCGACCCGCGCCTGCGAGAAGATTGCCGAACGGGTGCGCGACTTCGATCCGCGCCTCGACGAGATTTATCCCTTTCTCTGCCGGATGCTTTCCGTGAGCACGGACGACCACTCGGTCGCTCAGCGGCCGGCCGATCTGCCCCCCGACGAGATCAAGCGCGAGACCTTTCAAGCGCTCGCCGACCTGGTGGTTCGCGTCAGCGAGCGCACTCCGGTCGTGCTCGTGATCGAGGATCTCCACTGGATCGACGAGGCATCCCTTGAGCTTCTCGAGCTCGCCGTGTCGCAGCTCTCCCGCTCCCGCGTGATGATGCTTTTCACGCATCGCCCGGACTTCCACGCCACGTGGCGCGCGCAAGTATCGTTCACCCGCCTGTCGCTGCGCGCGCTCTCCGACGACGAGACGCTGGCGATCGTTCGGGCCGTCGCCGCCGGGCCTCTGCCGGCCGATCTGGAGGCTCGGATTCTCGCCAAAGCGGAAGGCAGTCCGTTCTTCGCCGAGGAGATCACGCGGGCGCTTTTCGAAGAGGGATACGTCACGGTCGAGGGCGGACGGGCCCGACTCACGCGGCCAATCGAGGAGGTGTTGATCCCGGGAACCGTGCGCGAGGTGATCGCGGCGCGCCTCGACCGGCTCGGCGCTCAGGCCAAGCGTGTCGTTCAGGTCGCCTCGGTGCTCGGCCGCCAGTTTCACCGCCATCAGCTCGTGCGTTTGCTCGACGAGGGGGTCGACGTGGCGACGATCCTCGCCTCGCTCGAGAGCCGTGGAATCCTGCATCGCAAGAACGTGCTCTCCAACGACGAGTTCCGGTTCGGCGAGAGCCTCACGCAGGAAGTGGCATACGACGGTTTGCTGCTGAAGGAGCGCCGGCTGATCCACGAGCGGATCGGCCTCTTGCTCGAGGCCGATCCGAACGACGGTAGCGCGGAGCACGTCGCGCTGCTCGCGCATCATTTTTCGCGCAGCGACAATCGCCGAAAGGCGCTCGGCGCGCTGCTCGCAGCGGCGCGCCATGCCGAGCGTTTGCCGTCCTATCCCAACGCGACCGACTTCTATCGTCAGGCCTGGCAACTCGGTTACGCGTCGCTCGCCGAGGGAGCCGAGGTCGACGATGACTTTCGGCGCCTGACGTTGAGCGCGGCGCTCGATCTGTGCCGCATGGCCGTCGTGTACGTCGCGGCCCCCCAGTCCATCGACGTCGAGAACGCGGCGCGGGTCGGGCGCGATCTCGCCGAGGCCCTCGGCGACACCGAGGCCGCTGCGGGCTTTCGCGCCTACCACGGCATGATCGCCATGAGCGGCAGCCGCGAGCGCTTCGCGGAGGGGCTCGCGCTGGTCGAGAGCGGATACGCCCTCGCGCAAGACAGCGGCCTGCCTGGCGCCTCGCTGATCGCCCGGGCTCTCGGCTTGAGCTACCTGTACGACGGGCAGATCGAGCGCGCCCGGCGGGTCAGCGAGTGCGTGCTCCGCCGGCTCGAGGAGACCGGGCACCGCGAGCGCCTCAGCGACCTCTACTTCTCCGCGCTGTGGATGCAGAACGCCATGCTCGTATACGGCGGCGACGACGTCGCCGCCGCCATCGCCGACGCGCAGGCCGGCTACGATCTGGCGGTGCGAGCCAATAACCGCACCTCGCGCGGCGGCATGGCCTCGGTCCTCGCCCAGCAGCATTTCGTGCGGGGCGACTACGCCGAGGCGAAGCGATGGGCCGATCAGAGCCTCGAGATCGCCGAGGTGATCGGCAGCGTGACGGCGATCCGCGCGTCGGCGGCGGTGGCGCTCGGCGCGCGGCGCGAACTGGGCGAGAGCGTGACCGCCGAGCGCTACCTCCGTCCGCTTGAAGACGGCTTCGCGATGGCGAGCAATCTCTCGCTCTACGTCCGGCTGATCGTCGACGTGCTGCTCAGCGTCGGCGAGCTGGCACTCGCCGAGCGGGCCGCCCGCCTCGCGTACGAGCGGGCTGGCGGCCGCCTGCGCGACATGCTGGCGCGCCAGGCGCTCGGCGAGGTGCTCACGCAGCTCGGCACGGCACACCACGCCGAGGCGGCCGCTTGCTTCGAGCAGGTCGGAGAGGTGGCCGCCGAGATCGGCCTGCGGGCGATGGCCGCGCACGCGAAGCTCGGCCTCGGACGCCTGGCACAGCTCGGCGGCGACCGCGCGGGCCGCGACCGTCACCTCCTCGATGCGCGGGCGACGTTCGCGGAGCTGGGCCTGCGGCGCTACGCCGAGCGCGCCGAGCGCTGGCTCGCCGACCTCGAGCCGGTCGTCGGCGCGCTAGCCGAATCCGCCTGAGACCGACGCCGCGCACGCGAGCCGCGGTCTCCGCAACCGAAGCATCGTCGGGCGCTACCGGCGCTCTCTCGGCACTCGTTCCCTGCGCCTCGGAGCGCCTGGTGATTCGTCACTGGCTCCCACGTGCCCGGCCACGTGGGGAATCCATGCCATGAATGGACACGGCACGGGCTCCTACTCCTCGATCGTGCTCACGTCGCCCGGATCGAGGCCGAGCTCTTGCGCCTTCAGGACGCGGCGCATGATCTTTCCGGAGCGTGTCTTCGGCAGCTTCGCTGCGAACTCGAGCTCCGCAGGGGTCGCAATCGGACCGAGCACTCGTCGAACGTGCTCGACGATCTCCGCGCGCAACGCATCGCTCGGCTGCGAGCCGCTGCGCAGCAGCACGAAGGCCTTGATGGCCTCCCCTTTGATCGGATCCGGCTTGCCGATCACCGCGGCCTCGCCGACGGCGGGATGGCTGACCAGCGCCGACTCGACGTCCGCCGTGCCGATGCGGTGACCCGCCACGTTCAGCACGTCGTCGGCGCGGCCGAGCACGGAGACGTATCCGTCTTCGTCGACCGTGGCCACGTCGCCCGCCACGTACACGTCGGGGATCTGCCGGAAGTATTCTTCGTAGCGGTCGTGCGCGCCCCAGACCGTGCGAAACATCTGCGGCGAGGCGCCGCGGATGCACAAGAGGCCACCCGTGTTCGGCGGCACGGGCTTGCCTTCGCGGCTCAGCACCTCGACCCGGTATCCCGGAAACGGCTTTCCGACCTTGCCCGCCTTGGCGGTCATCGCCGGCCAGGTACCGAGCACCGGAGCAGCCGTTTCGGTCTGCCACCAATTGTCGAGCACCGGGCCGCGGCCCCTCATCACGTGCTCGTGCGCCCACCGAAGCGCCTCCGGATTCAGCGGCTCGCCGGCGCAGGCCAGGAGCTTCAAACTGGAGAGGTCGTACTTGGCCGGCCATTCGGCGCCGAGGCGCATGAACATGCGCAGCGCCGTCGGCGCGGTGAACATCTTGGTGACGCCGTAGCGCTCGACGATCTCCCAGACGATCCCGGGGTGCGGATGATCCGGTGCTCCCTCGCGGACGACGATCGTGGAGCCGTTGCACCACGGTCCGTACACCATCACCGAGTGGCCGACGATCCAGCCGATGTCGGAAGTGCACCAGTAGACGTCATCATCGTGGACGTCGCAGAGGAGCTTCCAGAGATGGGTCGCCCCGACCATGTAGCCGCCGTGAACGTACGCGCAGCCCTTCGGCTTGCCGGTCGACCCCGAGGTATAGAGGATGAACAGCCAGTCCTCGCTGTCCATCGGTTCGGGCGGGCACTTGGCCGACCCGCCCTCGAGCAGCTCGTCGAAGTCCATCTCTCGCGCGCCGAGCGCGATCTTCGGTGCGGCTCTGCGTTGGACGATCACACGCTCGACCGATGGGATGTCCGCGAGCGCCTCGTCCAGGATCGACTTCAAAGCGACGGTCTTGCCACGGCGGTAGCCGACGTCGCTCGCGATCACCAGCTTGGCGCCGACGTCGACGATGCGATCACGGATCGCGCCGGAGCCGAGCCCGGCGTAGATCACGCTGTGCACGGCGCCGATCCGCGCGCAGGCGAGCATCGCGATGATGCCTTCGGGAGTGAGCGGCATGTAGATCGCAACCCGGTCGCCCTTGCGAACGCCGATTCCACGCAGCGCCGAGCCGAGCTTCGACACCCGGCGGTGAAGCGCGCCGAAGGTGAGGATCCGCTCCTCGCCGTTCTCGCCGAGCCAGAGGAGCGCAACCTTGTTCCTTCGTTCGCCTGCGACGTGGCGGTCGAGACAGTTGTGGGTGATGTTGCAGCGCGCGCCCGTAAACCACTTGGCATTCGGGTAGCTCCCGTCGAGCACCCTCTTCCACGGCGCGAACCATTCGAAATCTCGGGCCACGTTCGCCCAGTAGGCCTCGACGTCGGCAATGCTCGTTCGATAGTGGCCGTCGAAATCCCGCACCAACGTGTCGGCGAGGAACTCGGCCGGCGGCTCGAACCGACTCTCTTCCCGTAGCAGCGCGTCGATGCGTTCGGTCATTGTCCTCCGTTCCCGCTTTCGGCTTGGCCGCCGGCAAACGCTTAGCGCGCAAGAAGCGTGGATTCTAGTCTCTTGCGTGCTTCGTGGGCTCGGCTTGGTCAGAGCGCGAGCCACGGAACGCACGGATCCGACCCGGATCGAACCGTTCGCGCCGCTCGAGCGGCCCGTCGTTCAGCGAACCGGCAGCGGAGAGCCTGCGGGCTCCCCTTCCCACTTTCCGCCGAACACGTGGATCAAGCGCCCGAAGCCGATGAACGCCGCGGCGGCCCAGCCGATCTCCAGGATCTGCTCCTCGCTGAAGTGACGCCGGAGCTCGCCGAGCACGCCGTCGTCGATCGCCTGGTGATTCAACGCGAGAAGCTCCGCGAAGCGCACCGCCGCCTTTTCTGCGTCCGTCAGCCGCTCCGACGACTCGGCCTCGCGAATCGTACAGATCGTGTCCTCCCCCAGGCCTTGCTCCCGCGCCGCGGGAGTGCGGTAGTTCATTCAAACGCTACAGCCGTTGAGCCCGGCGATCCGCAGGCGGACGATCTCCTTCAGCTTCATCGACACCGCCCCGTCCTTCATCACCTCGCCATAGAATCCCCCCCAGGCCCGCCACATTCCCGGATGATGCCCGAAGATCCGCGCCACGCTGGCCACGGGCGTTGTCGTCCATTCCCGCAGATCCTGCGGGAGCTCCGCGTCGGCGAGCTGCCTCAATCCTGTCATGACGCCTCCCCTCTCAGCCGAGAAACTTCGTCACCGCCTGATGGAATTCTACTGGCTTCTCGAGCGGAATCAAATGGCCGCACTCCGGGATGATCTCGAGCGTTGCTCCCGGAATCAGCCGCGCGAACTTCTTGCCGTAGTCGACCGGCACGATCCGATCGTTTGCGCCCCACAGGACGAGGGTTTCGGCGCGAACCCGCGGCAGCATCGATTCGAGCCGGGGATCGTGCAGCAACGGATTCCAACCGATCTTTGCCGTGGCGGCAAAGGCGTTCATGATGTTGGTGAGCATCTCGTCGCCGAGGGTCATGTCGCCGGGAGACGGCATCATCTGCGCGGCGAGGCAGTTCGGGTCGTGAAACAGGAGATTCCGGAATCGGTCCGGGAAGCGGCTGTCGATCGCGAAGATGTCGGCGATCGGCTTCTCGCGAATCCAGATCCCGACCGAGCTCACCAGCACGAGCTTGGCGACGCGCTCCGGGTAGCGCGTGGCGATCTCGGCTGCGATCCACCCGCCGAGCGAGAGTCCGAGCACGTTCACGGATTTCCAGCCCATGCCATCCATGTAGGCCAGATAGTGGACGACGAGGTCCTCGATGTCGTGGATCTGGTCGATGCCTTGCGAGGTGAGGAAGCCCGGGTGCGCCGGCGCGTGCAGCTCGTAGCGCCCGGCGAGCTCGGCGAGGTGCGGGATCCACATCGCCTCCCCCATCGCGCTGTGCAGGTAGAGAAGCGGCTCACCCTCGCCGCCGCGGATCTCGTGGATCCTTCGGCCGAGGACTTCGATTTCGGTGGTGGTCTGTTCCATGCTCTGCGTGCCCTTTGCAACCAGGCTACAGGCTACAGGAAGAGACTGGACTGGCCTGGTCCGTTCCCGTAGCCCGTAGCCCGAAACCTGTAGCCTCCCGCTTTTCACGCCGCCTTTGGGAACGGGATCGACGGTGGCATCGGCTCTCTCGAGTTCGGGATCTCCTTGTCGATGAGCGGCTTCACCTCTTCGGCATAGCGCCGCGCGTTGGCGAGCGCCTTCTCCTTCGGCATGTTGCCGAGCTGGAAGAGCCCGAGCAGGTTGCCGCAGCCGATCTCTTTCCCCCACTCGACGAGCTTCTGCGCAACGGTCTTCGGGCCGCCGACGACGGCGAAGCCGCCCTTCTCGACGTCGTCCCAAGTCTCGCAGCCGTTGATGAAGGTCTTGCCGTCCTGGAGCGCCCTGAAGATGCGAATCGCAGATTTCGTCGACGTGTATCCCGGAGGCGCGAGCGTGAGACCGGGGATCAGGTTCTTCTGGAAGTACCAGAAATGCTCCTCGTACTCCTGACGAGCCTTGGCATCGGTCTCGCCGACGTAGATCGGCATCAGCAGGCCCATCTGCTCGGGGTGCGCCTGGTAGCCTTCCTTCTCGCAGATCTCCTTGAACATCGCGTAATTCTTGATGAAGAAATCGATCCGGAAGTACGGGATGCCCATGTAGGCATAACGGCGCTTGGCGACGAACTCCATCGTCTCGATCGAGCCCGCACCCGGGATCCACACCGGGGGGTGCGGCTTCTGCAGCGGCTTCGGCCACACGTTCACGTAGCGGAGCTTGAAGTGCTCGCCGTAGTGCTCGAACGGACCGGGCTCCGTCCAGGCGCGCATGATGAGCTCGTGGGCCTCGGCGAAGCGCGCGCGCGCCTCGGCGGGGTTGATCGAGAACGAAAAGTACTCGGGACCGCCGCCGATCACTTGACCGGAAATCATGCGCCCACCGGAGATGCAGTCGAGCATGGCGATCTCTTCGGCGACGCGGGTCGGTGGATTGTAGAGCGGCAGGGCGTTGCCGACGACGGCGATCTTGATGCGCTTGGTGCGCATGGCGAGCATCGCCGCGATGATGTTGGGCGACGGCATCAGCCCGTAGGCGTTCTGATGATGCTCGTTCACGCACACGCCGTCGAAGCCGAGGTCTTCCGCGGCGGCGAGCTGATCGATGTAGTCGTTGTAGGCCTCGTGCATCACCGTGGCGTCGCAGAGATCGTTCGGCACCCAGACCCAGGCCGACTCGTGCTTCTCGGCGAAGTCCTCCGGGAGCTTCGGGTAAGGCATCAGATGGAAGAGGAAGTGCTTCATGCCGTTCTCCTTTTCTTGCCGTTCCATGAAGTCGACGTAGGAGTCAAAGATTTCGCGGCCGGAACGACGCCGTGCATGAGAAACTCGACACTAGCGTCGACTTTGCCGCGGGTCGATCGCTTTTCGAGGTCGGCGCCCCGGTTTTCCGGAGGAGACCGGTTTACCGTCTGCGCCGACTGAAGATCCCCGAGCGTGACGCGTTCAGCGAGAGCGCGTGACGCCGACACGCCCGCACAGTCCCTCGAGCGGGCAGCTGCTGCACCACGGCGAGGTCGGCTGACAGAGGTTCTGGCCGAACGCGACCAGCAGATCGTTGTAGGTCCGCCAGTACTTGCGGGGAAGCCGCTCGCGGAGCCGCATCTCGGTTTCGTGCGCGGACTTCGTCCGTACGTAACCCCAGCGGTTGCTGATGCGATGGACGTGCGTGTCGACGCAGATGCCGTACTTGCGAAACGCCAGCGTGACCACCAGGTTCGCCGTCTTGCGCCCGACTCCTTTGAGCTCGAGGAGCGCCTCGATGTCGCCCGGCACGCGTCCACCGTGCCGCTCCACGAGGGCCCGCGAAACCGCGAGGATCGTGCGCGCTTTGGTGCGATAGAAGCCTACGGGGTAGATCGCCCGCTCGATCCGGCGCGGCGACAAGCGAAGCATCGCGTGCGGAGTGCGCGCGAGCCGAAAGAGCCCGGCAGAAGCCGCGGCGGTGGTCGCATCCTTGGTGCGAAGGCTGAGCAAACAGGAGATCAGCGTCTCGAAGGGATCGTGGCGATACTGACCGACGATCGGCACGCGCCACGGGCGTACCGCGCGTTTGAGGATCGCGACCGCCTCGTCGATGTTCGTGGCGTCGACCACGAGCGGCTATCGGCTACCGGCTTGCGGCAAGGAACCCGCGACGCCTTTGCGGTAGCCGGTAGTCGGAAGCCGGCCACCTCTCAGGTGTGCATCCCCCCGTTGGGGGAGAGAACCTGACCCGTCAGGAAGCTCGCCTCCTCCGACACGATGTATGCGCAACAGGCGGCGACGTCGTCGGGTACGCCGATGCGGCCGACCGGCGTCTGGCCCACGATCGCGGCGATGGCTTCGTCGCGTATCGAGGACGCTTCCAGGATCGGCGTGTCGATCAGACCCGGAGCGATCGCGTTCACGGTGACGCCGGAAGAGCCGAGCTCGAGCGCCAGCGCCTTGGAGAACCCGACGATCCCGGCCTTGGCGGCCGAATAATGGACGAACCCCCCCGCGCCCTTGAGCCCCGCCACCGAGGAAATGCCCACCACTCGCCCCCAGTGTGCGTCGATCATGTCCAAAATCACCGCGCGGGTGCAGTTGAAGGTGCCCTTGAGATGCACCGCGATCATCTTGTCCCACTGGGCCTCGGTCATCTGCGCGAGCGGCGTGATTTCCCCATGCCCTGCGTTGTTGACGAGGATCGCGACCTTGCCGAGCTCGCGCCGCACACGGTCCGCGGCCGTTTCGGCGTCACCGAAGCTCGCCACGTCGACTTCGACGGCGAGCACGCGCCGTCCGAGCTCGGCGATTTCGGCGGCGACCCTGCGTGCTCGGGAAATGTCGCGGTCCAAGATCGCCACGTTGCAGCCTTCCCGCGCGAGGCGAAGGCCAATCGCTCGGCCGATTCCCGACGCGCCACCGGTGACGATCGCATTTCTGCCCCTCAAGGCCACGAGCCCCCCCTTTGGCGTGCTACGATGCTCCCTTAGCACATCCCGAGGGCGCCTCAGCCACCCCGCAGTTCTCGCCTGCGGAAGAGCCACAGGCCCAGAGCGAGGTACAGCGACCCGTATCCGTAGAGGACCGCGGTCGGCCACAGCGCGGCCCTCAGGCTCTGACGGCGGATCATCAGGTCATTGTAGGCAGCCATCGCCCACGTCGTCGGGAACGCCAACGCGACGGAACGCATCCAGCGGGGCTCGAGATCGATCGGCCACCAGCATCCGCCGACCGCGGCCATCGTGACGATGACGATCGAGCCGAGGGGTAGCACCGCTTCGCGGGTCGTGGCGGATGCGGCGACCACGAGGCCGAACGCCGTGCCCGCGAAGACGATCCCCGTGGTCGGCAGCAGGAGCGCCCACGGCTCCGGGCCGAGCGAGATGCCGAACGTCGCGCGGCCCACGGCGAAGAGCAGAACCATCTGGGTCACCCCGACGAGCACTCGCGAGAGAAGCTTCGCGACGAGGACCGTCGAAAACGGCGCCGGCATCGAGCGCAGGCGCTCGAACGTGCCCCAGTCACGCTCGTCCAGCAACGCCAGCGACACACCGAGCAGCATGCCGAGAAGCAGAAAGGTCACGCTGAAGCCGGGCACGTTCTGGTCGAACGTGTTGAGTCGTCGCGGCGCGCCGGTCGCGCTCGACTCCTCGATCTCGATCGTGCCGGGCAAGGCGACGGCCGGCACCTCGGGAAGCGGCGGCAACTCCACGCGCGGCGGCTGCGGCACCGCCGGGAGATCGATCTCCGGGAACGGAGGCAGCTCGATCGGCGGCTCGGCCGGCCCCGCGAGTCGGTCGATCAGCGCCTCCGGACCGTCCGCGGCGAGCCTCTGAAGCTCGAGCGGTAGCTCGGGCGGGGCGGGTGGAGCCGGCATTCGGTCGGCGAGCGTGCCGGCCTGAACCCGGACCCGGGCGAGCCAGTCCTCGAACGCTCGCTGCCGCTCGCTGAGAGCCGCGAGAAAGTCTCGTACCGGCGCGAGCTCCGCCGAAACCCGTTCGGCGACCTCGCGCCTCCGCTCGGCGCTCGCCCGCGCCAGCCCGTCGCGAAGCTGGCGCTCCGCCCCTGCGCGGCCCGCTCGGCTCCGCTCCTCTGCCGCGGTGCGGAGCTGCGTGAGGGCGGCTCGGAACGCGTCGATTGCGTGTTGCGCCTCTCCCGCCGCCCGCGCGAATTCCTTGCGCGTTCGCTCCGCCGCGTCCCTGCCCTCTTCCAGGCGAGCAGCGGCGCGACGGCGAGCTTCTTTCTCGATCGCGTGACGGAGCTCCTGAACGAGGCCTCGCAGGTTGGCGATCTCGAGGTACTTCACGGGATCGGTGAGCAGCAGGAGAGTCGAGCCCCTGCCCTCTTCCTGTGCGCGGCTCGTCCCGGCGGGAATGACCAGCGCGGCGCCGGCCTCGCGTCGCTCGAGGAGCGCGAGCGCCTCGGCGCGGCTCGGCGTCAGTCGCAGCGTAATCGCGCTCTCGTGCTCGAGCCGCTCGCGGATCGCAGCCCCGATGGGCCCGCCGTCCTCGTCGACCAGCGGAAGCACGTATGCCGTGGCGCCGCGTGGATCGGCGCCGTACAGGCTGGCGAGCGACACTCCGGCGACGCTGATGACGATCATCGGCGCCACGGTGAGGAACACGAGCCCGATCCGATCGCGCAGCAGCAGACGCAGATCCTTGGCCAGCGCCGCACCCAGCGCGCCGAGCATCAGCGCGACTCCGCTTCGGAGCGCTCGTCGCGAAGCGCACGGCCCGTCATTGTGAAGAACACGTCGGCGAGGTTCGGGCGATGAAGCCGCATGTCGAGAATCTCGCCGCCTGCTTGGACCGCCGCAAGCAGCACGGCGGGGACGTCCGCCAGGCCGGCCACTTCGATCTCGAGGTCGCCTGCGCCGTGCCGCACGACCCGCGCGGCCTCGAGCTTCGATAGCCACTGCGAGGGCAACGGCCGTGCGGTCGTCAAGCGGATCGACGGAAGGCTCTGGATCCCCGCCACCAGCTCCTCCACCGTCCCGGCGGCGACGATCTTCCCTTCGTCGAGCAGCACGACACGCGAGCACAGTCGCTCCACCTCTTCCATGTAGTGGGTGCTGTAGAGGATCGCGGCGCCCTCGCTCGCGAGGCCCGCGACGGCCTCGAAGATCCGCTCGCGCGACTGCGGATCGACGCCGACGGTGGGTTCGTCGAGTAGCAGCACGCGGGGCCGGTGGATCATGCCGCAGGCGAGATTGAGGCGCCGACGCATGCCGAGGGAGAAGCCCGCTACGGGCTCGTCGGCGCGACCGTCGAGCGCCACGATCTCCAACACTCGGGCCGATGCCGAGCGCGAGGTCGCGGGATCGAGCTCCGCCATTCGGGCGAAGAACCGCAGGTTCTCCCTGGCCGTCAACGGCGGATAGAGCGCTTCGCGCTGCGGGACGTAGCCGATCGTCCGGCGCGCCGCACGGGCTTCCGCCGGTAGCCGGTGGCCGCCCACGCGGACCGTGCCGGCGTCCGCCGACAGGATCGTCGCGAGGATCGATAGCGTCGTCGATTTCCCCGCGCCGTTCGGACCCAGAAGAGCGACGATCTCACCGCGAGCGACCGAGAAGCTCACGCCGCCGAGCGCTTGGCGGGCGCCGTAGCGCTTTTCGAGCGCGTCGACCTCGATCGCCGTATCCACGGCGGCGTATACTGACACACGGGGCGCAGCGATCCAGCCGTCTCGCGCCACTCATCGCACAGCGACGCGCGCGTCGCGTCGTCCGAAAGGAGCTGACCATGCCGACAAGCCGCCTTCGTGAGATCCTGCCCGACGTCTTCACCTGGCCTTGGTTCTCGGAACGCCACGGATACGACTTCAACGGTTATCTCTTTCGTCACTCGTCGGGGAATATCGCCGTCGATCCGGTGGAGATGCCAGACAGCGTGCTCCGCGAGCTCGCGACGATCGGAGTCGCGACGATCCTCATCACCAACCGCAACCACACGCGCGCGAGCCGCCGGCTCAGCGAGGCGACCGGCGCGCGGGTGGCGATCCACCCGGCGGACGCCGCTCACGCCATCGCGCAGGGCACGGCGATCGACGGCGCGCTACACGTCGGCGAACGGATGGGGCCATTCACGGTCCTCTCCGTCGCGGGCAAGTCGCCCGGCGAGGTGGCGCTCCACTGGCCGGAGCGCAAGATACTCGTCGTCGGTGATGCCTGCGTCGGCAAACCGCCGGGCGAGTGTGCGCTTCTCCCCGAGAGCGTCATGGACGATGCCGCCGCGCTGCGAGGAAGCCTCGTACGTCTCGCGCGCACGACGGATTTCGACGTGCTGCTCTTGGGGGACGGGGCGCCGATCCTTCGCGGCGGGCATGCCGCTCTCGAGCGCCTCGTGGCGAGCTTCGGCGACTGAGCGAGAGTTCAGGCGAGGTCGCGATGCATCCGGCTTGATCCGCCGCGGCGTTCCCTCCACGATCGAGCCCAGGAGACGCCACGATGGAGAAGCTCTGGAGCGATCTGTTCGTTCTCAACCTGCCCGTGGCCGAAAAGATCCTTCGGCCGGTGCTGATTTACTTCTTCTTGGTGCTCGGCCTGCGGTTCGCCGGAAAGCGCGAGCTCGCGCAGTTGAATCCGTTCGACCTGGTGGTTCTGTTGACGCTCTCGAACACCGTGCAGAACGGCATCATCGGCGACGACAATTCGGTGACCGGCGCCGTCCTCGGGGCGGGCTCGCTGCTCGTCGTCAACTACGTCGTCGTTCGACTGCTCTTCGGACACCAGCGGTTGGAGGAGCGGATCGCAGGCGATCCCGACGTGCTCGTCGACGGGGGCCGAATTCTCCACGATCGCTTGAGAAGCGAGCTTGTCACGCTGCCCGAGCTCGTGTCGGCGGCTCACAGGCAGGGCTTCGGCAGCCTCGAAGAAGTCGAGCGCGCCGTGCTCGAGCCGGGGGAAACGATCTCGTTCATCGGCAAAAAACCCGACGTCGCGACGCTGCAATTTCACGAGGTGACGTCGCGCCTCGACCAGATCGTCCGGCAGGTGGCCGAGCTTGCCGCGCGGCCACCGGCTTGAACCGCCGCCGCGCGGCAGCTACTCCTCTGCGCCATGACGAAGAACAACGGCTTCCTCCGATTCCAGGGGACCCCCGGCTACATCGCCTCGGGCCCGCTCGTCGACGCGGTGAACTGCGCGATCGCCCTCGAGCGGCCGCTGCTTCTGAAGGGCGAGCCGGGCACCGGCAAGACCGTGCTCGCGCGACACGTCGCCGAAGGCCTCGGCATGCCGATGCTCTCATGGCACATCAAGTCGACGACCAAGGCAGCCGACGGTCTCTACATGTACGATACCGTCCAGCGCTTGAACGACAGCCGTTTCGGAAGCGGTGACGTCTCGGACATCCGCCGCTACATCAAGCTCGGCGCCCTCGGCCAATCCTTCACCGCCCCGCAACGCCACGTGCTGCTGATCGACGAGGTTGACAAGGCCGATCTGGAGTTCCCGAACGACCTCCTGCGCGAGCTCGACGAAATGCGCTTCGCGATCCTCGAGACCACCGAGGAGATCGTCGCCAAGCATAGGCCCGTCGTGCTGATTACCTCGAACAACGAAAAGGAGCTCCCGGACGCATTCCTGCGGCGCTGCGTCTTTCACTTCATCGAGTTCCCCGACGTCCCGCTGATGCGGAAGATCCTCGCGGTGCACCACCCGCACCTCGACGCCAAGCTGCTCGATCAGGTGCTCATCAAGTTCTACTGGCTGCGCGAGCAGCCGGAGCTGCGCAAGAAGCCCTCGACCTCCGAGCTCGTCGACTGGATCAGCGCGCTGCTGCGCTCGGGACTGACCGTCGACCGGCTCGAATCGCACATCCCCTTCATCGGCGCGCTGCTCAAGAAGGAGCAGGACGTCGACGCGGTCGGCCACTACGATCAGCAGGGGGGTCGCTACCCCAAGCGCTGGGCCGACTTGGGGCCGCGGTACAACCAATGATGGAGAATCGGCTACCGGCTACCGACTACCGGAAAAGACTCCGCGGATCCTTTCCGGTAGCCGGAAGCCGGTAGCCGGTAGCCCGATTTCCCATGTTCCTCGACCTCTTCTACGGACTGCGCGCCGAGGGCGTACCGGTCTCGACCCAGGAATGGAGGACGCTGCTTCGCGCCGTCGAAGAGGATCTCCACGGATCGAGCCTGCTCCGCTTTTATCACCTCGGGCGCGCGTGTTTGGTGAAAAGCGAGACCTACTTCGACGCCTACGATCGGGTGTTCGCGCGCGTGTTCCGCGGCGTCGAGGGCGCGCTCGGCGACCAGGTCACGGCCGAGATCCTCGAGTGGCTGCGCGATCCGAAGAACTTCCCGAGCCTCTCTCCCGAGCAGCTCGCCGAGCTCGAGCGGCTCTCCTCGGACGAGCTGATGCGCCGCTTCCTCGAGACGCTCGAGAAGCAGACCGAGCGCCACGACGGCGGCGACCGCTGGATCGGCACCGGCGGAAAGTCGCCGTTCGGCCACGGCGGACAGCATCCGAGCGGGATCCGTGTCGGTGGGCCCGGCGTGAGCCGCTCCGCGATGAAGGTCGCGGCCGAGCGTCGCTTCCGCGACTACCGCACGGATCGCATCCTCGACGTGAGGAGCATCAAGGTCTCGCTCCGCCGACTGCGGCAGCTCACGCGGCTCGGCGAGGCGACCGAGCTCGATCTCGACGAGACGATCGACGAGACCTGCCGCAACGCGGGTGAGATCGAGCTCGTCTTTCGCCCGCTGCGGCGCAACAACGTTCGCCTGCTGCTGCTGATGGACGTCGGCGGCACCATGGAGCCGTTTTACGAGCCGGTGAGCCAGCTGCTCACCGCCCTGCACGACAATCACGGCTTGCGGGACTTCCAGCCCTACTACTTTCACAACTGCGTGTATGATCACGTCTACAAGAGCGCCCAGATGGCTCGCGCCGATGCGGTGCCGACAGCCGACGTGCTGCGTCGTCTCGACAGCCACTGGAAGGTCGCACTGATCGGCGACGGCGCCATGCACCCCGCCGAGCTGCTCGACGCCTACGGCGGCATCGATCCGCGCGTGACGACCGAGACGCCGGGGGTCGTCTGGCTGCAACGCATTGCCGGCCACTTCGAGCGCGCGGTCTGGATCAACCCGGAGCCGGCGACTGCCTGGGATCGCTGGCACACGACGCGCCTCGTGCGGCGCCTGTTTCCGATGTTCCCGCTCACCACGGACGGTGTCACCGACGCGATGCGCGCGCTCGTCGGATCGCGGGTCTAGAGTGGCTGGAATCGGAGAGCTGTCCGTTTCGACTGCCGGCGCTCGGCTAAGGCCCCGTTGTTGCGATCGCCGAAGACCGATAGCCGAGTGCCGTCTTCAATAGCGCGACCGCATCGCCCGTTCTTTGCGTCTTGTGGGCGACGACGATCGCACGCAGACTTGCGCGACAGATCTTCGATTCCAGATGGCCAGACGGCTCGTAAACCATTCGATCCCCTGGAACGTCTGAAGGGTTGGGAGTCGCTCGCGTGACTGACTGGTCAGTAGAGATGCTGCTCGGCATCGTGCGCGGGCTGCGAGCCGCGCCGCGGCGCGTCGGCGAATCCGCTCGCCGGGGGCGCGATCGACCTCTTGCTCCGCGGCTTGGCGGCGGACCCGCGGCGGCGCTCGCGACGGCCGCCCAGGCGCGTGCGATGAGAACGACCGCTCTTGCGCTCGGCGCTTTGTTGCTCGGGAGCCGGATGGCGGCGCCGGCGCCCGCGCGGGCCGAGGACGAGCCGAAGAAGACGCTTGCGGAGTGCCTGGCCATCGCCATCGAGCAACACCCCGACCTCAAGGCGGCCCAGGCGGCCGCGCAGGTCGGTCACGAGCAGACGTGGGAGGCCATTTCCACGGCGCTGCCGCAGATCAACGCCATTTACGGCGCGCAGCGCCGTCATACCAGCGCGGCGGCGAGCACCGCGGCGCAGATCGGCGGCTCCCCGAGCACCTTCGGCTTCTACTCGACGGGCATCACGTTCTCCCAGATCCTCTTCGACTTCGGCCAGAGCCTCGCTGGGATCAAGGCGGCTCAGGCGACCGAGCGCTCCTTGCAGGCAAACGCCGACACGGCGCGGGAGACGGTCTTGTTCAACGTAAAGCAGGGCTACTTCAACCTCCTCCAGGCGAGCCGTCTGCTCGCCGTGGCCGACGAGAACGTGCGCGCCAATCAGAAGCACCTCGACCTCGCCAATGGGCGATTCGACGTGGGAGTCGCCACGCGCTTCGACATCACCCAGGCCGAGGTTCTGCTGATCAACGCGCAGCTCGCGCAGCTGAACGCTCGAAACAACGTGGCGCTGGCGCGAGAGACGTTCCGCAACGCCCTGGGGATCGACGGGCCCCTCGACTTCGGAATCGCCGACACGCTCGACGTGCACGACGTTCACGTCGATCCCGACAAAGCGGTCGATCTCGCCTACGATCATCGGCCCGAGCTCGCCAGCTTGCGGCTCCAAGAAGAATCGGTGAACGGTCAAATCGTCGCGCTCGAACGGAGCTATTTGCCGACCATCAACGGAAACGCCAATTACAGCTACACCGGGTCCTCTTATCCACTGGAGAATTCATGGAACTTCGGGGCCACGGTCAATCTCTCCGTATTCAACGGCGGATTGACGACCGCGCAAGTCGGGGCGGCCAAGGCCAACCTTGCCCAGCTCAAAGCTCAGGAGCAGAGCCTTCGTCACCAGGTCGCTCTTCAGGTTCGGCAGGCGGTGCTCAACCTCGCCCAGGCGAGCGAGAGCATCCAGGTTTCGGAAAAGGGGCTTCAGTCGGCCGGAGAGAACCTGGCGATCGCCGAGGGACAATACAGCGCGGGCATCGGCAACATCATCGCCCTCACCGACGCGCAAGCGTTGCTGACCACCGCGGAAGGAAATAACGTGCAAGCTCTCGCAGGATACCACACGGCGCTGGCCGCGCTCGAGCAGGCGACCGCGCAGAGCTTCGGCGGAGAGTGACCTGTCATGCACGTCTCCCTTCGTCACGTCGTGGGTGCGGCCATGGTGCTGCTCGTCGCTGCCACGGCCTACGCGTACTGGCGGCATCAGCGAGGCATCGGCGGGGACGGGTACGTCACCGAGATCGTGCAGCGCGGCGCGGTGGCATCGACCGTGACCGCGAGCGGCACCGTCAATCCGGTGACGACGGTCCAGGTCGGCACCTACGCCTCTGGCCCCATCAAGGCGATCTATGCGGACTTCAACTCGCGAGTGTCCAAGGGACAGATCGTCGCCAAGATCGATCCCGCCCCGTTCCAGGTGAAGGTGCAATCGGGCGAGGCCGCGGTCGCCAATGCGCGTGCGCAGGTCGGAAAGGACCGGGCCGATCTCGCTCTCAAGAAGCTCACGCTCGAGCGCAACCGCCAGCTCCTCGACAAGAACTTGATCTCGCAAAACGACGTGGACACCGCCAAGAGCAACTACGATCAGGCCGTCGCCCAGCGCGAGCTCGACGAGGCCGGAGTCAAGCAAGCGTTGGCCGATCTCGAAGCGGCCCACATCAACCTCGCCTACACCGACATCCGGTCGCCGGTCGACGGAGTCGTGGTCTCGCGCAGCGTCGACGTCGGCCAGACCGTGGCCGCGAGCTTCCAGACGCCCACGCTCTTCCTCATCGCCCAGGATCTCACCAAGATGCAGGTCGACGCCAACGTCAGTGAATCCGACATCGGCGGCGTCGAAACCGGGCAGCCGGTGGTTTTTCACGTCGACGCCTATCCAGGAAAGGATTTCCACGGCAAGGTCGTGCAAGTGCGAAACGCACCGACGACCGTACAGAACGTGGTCACCTACGACGTGGTGATCGGAGTCGACAATCCCGACCTCAAGCTCCGTCCCGGCATGACGGCCACGGTCGCGATCACGACCGCGCGGCGCGATGACGTGCTGAAGGTGCCGCTGCGGGCTCTGCGCTTTCGACCGAGCCGCGGCGAGGGCGACCGGCGCTCCGACACGGCCGAGGAGAGCATGGCCAAGGGCGCGCGGCCGGACTCGGTATTCGTCGTCCGGCCCGATGGGAGGTTGAGCCGGGTCAAAGTCGAGACCGGCGTCCGCGACGACCGCTACGCGGAGCTCGTCTCCGGCGAGCTCAAGGACAAGGACGTCGTCGCCGTCGCCTACGAGCGTGCCGAGACTTCGAGCGCGCCGCCGCAGCGGCCTCCTTCCTTTGCCGGCGGCGGGCGACGGTTCTGAGCCATGGCGCAGGCGCTGATCGAGATCCGAGACCTCTGGAAAATCTACGAGCTCGGCGACGTGTCGGTGACGGCGCTCGCGAGCGTCTCGCTCGACGTCCGCTACGGGGAGTTCGTGGCCATCATGGGATCCTCGGGCTCGGGCAAATCCACGTTGATGAACATCATCGGCTGCCTCGATCGGCCGACCCGCGGTACCTACCGTCTCGACGGCGCAGACGTCTCGACGCTCTCCCCCGATGATCGGGCTGAGATTCGCAACACGAAGATCGGCTTCGTTTTCCAGAACTTCAATCTCGTCCCGCGCACGACGGCTGTGGAGAACGTCGAGCTGCCGCTCTTCTACGGCGATCTTCCCCTCACCGCCCAGCATGAGCGAGCGCGAGCGGCGTTGGCCTCGGTCGGCCTGATCGGCCGGGAACACCACCTGCCGAATCAGCTCTCGGGGGGTGAGCAGCAGCGAGTCGCAATCGCCCGCGCCCTGGTCAATCGGCCGCCCCTGCTTCTCGCCGACGAGCCGACGGGCAACCTCGATACCCGCACGTCGATCGACATTCTCGGTATCTTCCAGGAGCTCAATCGTTCGCAGGGCATCACCGTCATGATCGTGACGCACGAGGCCGACATCGCGCGGTACGCCGGCCGAGTCGTCACCTTTCGCGACGGCCGCATCGTCTTGGACGTCGCTCAATCCGCGCAGCGCGCCCGCGCCGATTCCGTCGCTGGGGTGGCGGCATCGTGAAGCTCCTGCGCATGACGGTTCGCGCAGCGCTGCGGGCGCTGCGGCGAAACAAGATGCGCTCCGCCCTGACCATGCTCGGCATCATCATCGGCGTGGCGGCGGTGATCACCATGGTGAGCGTCGGTCAGGGCGCAAACGAGGCGGTGCAGAGGGAGATCGAGAGCCTCGGCACGAATCTGTTGATGGTCGTCCCCGGCGCGACCACTGCGGGCGGCGCTCGCTCCGGCTGGGGCGGCGTGTCGACACTCACGCGGAACGACGCGGAGTCGATCCGGCGCGACTGCCCTTCGGTCGGCGAGGTCACCTACTTCCGCCGTCAAATCGTGCAAGCGATCTACGGCAATCAAAACTGGTCAACGGTCGCTCAGGGCACCACGCCGTCCTATACGCGAGTCCGAGATTGGAACGTGTCCGCGGGAAGCTTCTTTTCCCAGCGTGATGACGACGCCGCCAACCGCGTCGCCGTACTCGGCCAGACCGTGGTCAATCAGCTTTTCGGGGCCGGAGAGGATCCCGTTGGCGCGATGATTCGCATCAAAGAGGTCCCCTTCACGGTGATCGGCGTGCTCGAATCCAAGGGGCAGTCGAGCTACGGCCAGGATCAAGACGACGTGATACTCATGCCATTCAATACAGCCATCCGCCGCGTGCTCGGCACGCAATTCGTCGGCACCGTCGACATGATCTTCGTCTCTGCCGCATCGAATGGCGAGATCGAGCAGGCGCAGGCGGAGATCCACGATCTCTTGCTGGAGCGCCACCACATCCAGAAGGGACAGGACGACGACTTCACGGTGCGTAACCTGAACGAGATCGCCAAGGCGCGCGAGAGCGCGAGTCAGGTGATGACTACGCTCCTCCTGTCGGTCGCCTCGATCTCGCTGGTCGTCGGCGGGATCGGTATCATGAACATCCTTCTGGTCTCCGTGACCGAGCGTACGCGCGAGATCGGCATCCGCATGGCGATCGGCGCCAAGGCACGGCACATCCTGCTTCAGTTCCTGGTCGAGGCAATCACCTTGAGCACCGTCGGAGGACTCGCCGGAGCGTTGCTCGGCATCGCCGCCGCCGAGGCGATCTCCTTTTTCGCGAGCTGGCCGACCGTGGTGTCACCGACCGCGATCCTCGGCTCGGTTGTCTTCTCGGGCGCGGTCGGTGTCTTCTTCGGTTTCTACCCCGCCCGCAAGGCCTCGCGGCTCGACCCAATCCTGGCGTTGCGATACGAGTGAGCCGTCGCTCCCCGGAGCGAGCCCATCGAAGGGGGGTCAAACATGGAGTTCGGAGTCTTCGTCGCCACCAAGATCGACGACTGGCAGCTCATCCAACACGCCGAGAATCTCGGCTACGACCGCGCCTGGATCCCCGACTCGCAAATGATCTGGTCGGATTGCTACGCCACGCTCGCGCTCGCCGCGCACAATACCAAGCGCATCAAGCTCGGCACCGGCGTCGCCATCCCCGGCACGCGCATCGCTCCGGTGACTGCGCACTCGATCGCCTCGATCAACCGAATCGCTCCGGGCCGCGTCTTTCTCGGCATCGGCACCGGCCACACGGCCATGCGCGTCATGGGCATGGATCCGATGAAGATCCGCGAGTTCCGCGAATACCTCCGCGTCGTACGCACGCTGCTGCGCGGCGAGGAGGTCGAGTACACGCTGAACGGCGTGACCCGAGCGATCCGCTTCCTCCATCAGGATCTCGGCTTCCTCGATCTCACCCATCCGATCCCGATCTACGTGGCGGCCAACGGGCCCATGGCACTGCGTGCCGTCGGCGAGTTCGGCGACGGACTGGTGTCCGTCGGGAACGAGATCCCGCAGGTGCTGGCATCCCACATGGCCGGGATCAGCGAAGGAGCGAAGCGCGTCGGCCGCGCGCTGCCGAAGGACTTCCACACGGCCACGCTGACCTCCGCGGTCGTGCTGCGTCCCGGCGAAAAGGCGGGCTCGGACCGCGTGGTCGAGCAATGCGGCTCGCAAGTCGCCGCCGTGCTCCACTTCGCTTACGAGATCGTCAAGCTTACCAAGAACGAGGCGGCGATCCCGCAGGGCTTCGAGGACGTCTGGCAAGAATACTGCGACCACGTCGAGAAAATGGAGACGCCGAGAGAGAAGCGCTACCTGCAGCTGCACAGCGGCCACTGCACGTTCCTCATGCCCGAGGAGCGCCGCTTCGTGACCGAGAAGACGATCCGCGCCTCCATTCTCGTGGGTGAGCCGGACGAGCTCATCGCCCGCATCCGCGAAGCAGAGAAGAGCGGCCTCAAGGAGGTCGGCCTACTGCCGCCGATGGCCGCGGCACGCACGGTCTTCAAGGAGTTTGCCGAGCAGGTGATTCGCCGCTATTGACCGTCGATGGGCGCCGAACCGCAAGCCGAGATCCCCTGGTATCACCGGCCCGTCGCCATCGTGCTCCTCGCCGTATTCGTGCTCGGGCCGCTGGCGATCCCGCTCGTGTGGCGGACTCCAGCCTGGGGCCCGCGAGGACGCTGGATCGCAACCGCGCTGATCCTCGCCTTCACGGTCCTACTCTGCTGGCAAGTCTGGGTCGCCGTCCGGATGGCGCTCGAGGAGATACAGGGGCAATAGGGCTACGGGCTACGGGCTACAGGCTTCGGGCTACAGGTAAAGACTACACGAATTCTTGCCCGTAGCCGGAGGCCGGTAGCCTGTAGCCTGAAGCCCGTAGAAGTTGCGCCGCAGATCGCTCCAGATTGGTCGCGAACCGTCTCCGACCGAACATCCTACCAAGCTAGCCTACTTCTTCCGAAACGAGCCGTCGCGCTCGTCGAGCGCCTGCTTGAGGCCTCGCTCGCGCATCTTCCGCATCTCGGCCTTGGCGGTCGCGGTCTGATGGGCAATCGCATCGAACTCGGAGGCCGACTGCTCGGCGGCATACACCCCCATGAGCTCGAAGAAGCGGTTCGTGGCAGCCTTGTGAAGCGTCAGCATGTCCACGGGCACCATGGCGACCCGGCGCGCGTAGGCGAGTGTCTCCTCGTCGAGCCGCTCACGCGGATAGACGCGGTTCACCAGGCCGTACTCGAGCGCCTGTGCGGCGGTCATCGAGTCGCCGGTGAAGAGAAATTCCTTGGTGCGGCGCATGCCGATCAGGTAGGGCCACATCGAGAGCGTCGGAATCACGCCGAGCGTCCGACCGGCCGGATGTCCGAACTCGGCGTCCTCGGCGGCGAAGACGATGTCACAATGGCCGGCGAGCTCGGTCGCCCCAGCCAGGCAGTAGCCATGCACCTGCGCGATCGTCGGCTTCGGCAGGTTCCACAAGCGCTGCCAGCGCTCGACGAGCTTTCGCATCGCCCAGCGGTCTTCGGTGATCGTGAACCGCCCGCCGCCCTCCCCGCTCGGCGTAAGATCGTATCCCGCCGAGAACGCCCGGCCGGCGCCCCGCAGGACGAGCACGCTCGCGTCGGGATCGCGCTCGAACGCGGTGAGGGCTGCGTCGAGCTCGCCGAGGAGCCGTGGGCTCATCGCATTGAGCTTCTCGGGACGGTTCAGCGTGATGCGAATGATCCTCTCTTCGGGCTGCTCGTAGACGAGGGTGTCATACGACATGTCGTGTCAGTCCTCCGCGGCATCCCTCTTACCCGTCGTGCGGCTAGGATTCCACGCTCGACTCACCCGCTACTGCCCTTTCCGGCGCCTCGTGCCGGGACTAGGATCGTGGCCCATCGTGAGCCTCCTGCCGATTCTCCTCGCAGCTTCGATGCTCGACCCGGCTGGCGCCAGTGCGCGCGAGGAGGTTTCGGGACCCGCAACGGGGGAGCCGGTGAGCGAACTCCGCCAGCTCACCAGCGACCCCGGCATCGACGCCATGCCGTCCTGGGCTCCCGATGGCCGGCGGATCGTCTTTCATGCCCGCCGTCCTCCCGAGAAAGCGGGCGTACTGCCCACACGAAAGATCTGGATCATGGACCGCGCTGGCAAGAACGCCCGCAAGCTTTCGGACGGTGCCGCGGACGAGTATCATCCGGTGTTCTCGCCCGACGGCACGAAGATCGCGTTTGTCTCGGAGGCAAACGGCTCGCGCGACATCTGGATCATGGATGCAGACGGCAAGAATTCTCTCCCGCTCACCGACGATCCCGGGCTCGAAGAGCACCCGTCTTGGTCGCCGGACGGCCGGCAGATCGCCTACGTGGCGCTCCCCAAGGACGGCGGAAACTTCGATCTCTGGATCATGAACGCGGACGGCAGCGGTAAGCGGAAGCTCACGTTCAGTGCCGGCAACGAGGTGTTCCCCGCGTGGCAGCCGCAGGGCCACACGATCGCCTTCGCCACCGACCTGAACGGCAACTTCGACATTTACGGCGTTTCGCTTCCCGACGAGAAGACCTTTCCGATCATCACCGGGCCGGCGAACGAAACCCGCCCTGCCTGGTCGCCCGACGGGACGAAGATCGCGTTCACGCGCTGGCCCGCCGAGGGGCGCAGCACCGACGCTACGCTGTGGGTGGCCAACGCCGACGGCAGCGTTCCCACGGAGCTCGCGATCGCGCCGCCGGCGGCGCATCCCGCGTGGTCGCCCGATGGCATGACGCTCACGTTCCAGCGCTCGGCCGACGGCAACTGGAACATCTGGAGCGCACGGCTCTCGAGCGCGCTGGTCAAGGAAGGGCGCTTGCGCTTGGCGCGCCAGGGGCGCGGCGGCGGCGAGGACGTCGTCAAGATTCGGAGCGCACGCACGCTCTCCGGCTCGATCTCGACGCCCAAGTTCCGGTTACGTGCTCCCTACGGGCTGGTCGAGCTGCCCCGTCATGCGCTCGCCTCCATCCAGTTCGCCGACCTCGAGAAGGGTACGGCGACATTGGTTCTCACCAACGGGGACAGCCTGAGCGGCCTCCTGCTCGACGACGAGATCGAGCTCACCACCCCCCATGGGAAGGAAACCCTCCGTAAGGAGAAGCTCGAGGCGATCGGCTTCCGCGTCGAGGCTGGAGAAGCCGCCGCACGCTCCGGCGCGGCGCGCCTGTCGATGCGTAACGGGGATTCCTTCACCGCCGACCTCCGTACCTCCTCGCTTCGCCTGCGGGTCGGCAGCCAGACACTGGAGCTGCCGCTCACCGACGTCGCTCGTGTGGATTTCGGCGAAGAAGGAAAGAAAACTTCGGTGGTGACCCGTAAGGGCGACACGCTCGCCGGCACTCTAGAAACGCCGCTCCTCGAGGTGAGCCTGCCGGCGGGTGCCTATCTTGGCCTCTATCCCGCGTACATCCGAACCCTCACGCTGACGGAGGTTTCGCCATGAAGCGCATCGCCACCATTGCGCTCGCGCTCTTCGCGACCGGCTGCTTTCACACGACCGGCCTGAATCGCTACCAGCCCGACATGTACTCGGTCGACCAAGAGGTCGGCATGGGTCACGAGATGTCGAAGGAGGTGGAGAAGGAGACGACGCTCGTCCGCCATCACGCGCTCACGCAGCTCGTCCAGGGCATCGGCCAGCGACTGCTCGAGCACTCGAACCGGCCCGAGTTCCGGCTCTATCCCTACACGTTCAAGGTCGTCGACAGCTCCGAGGTGAACGCGTTTTCCCTGCCGGGAGGGCCGATCTACGTGAACATGGGGCTCGTCGAGCTCGCCGAGAACGAAGACGAGCTGGCGGCGGTGATCGCGCACGAGATGGGGCACGTGGCCGCGCGCCACGCGACCGAGCAGATGACCGCGCTTCAGCTGTCGCAGCTCGCGATGTTCATCACGCTGTCCGTAGTCCCCGCCCTGCCGCCGGTCGCGATGGAAGGAACGCGGCTCGGCTACATCCTCGGCGTCCTGCGCTACGACCGCAGCATGGAGAGCGAGGCCGACGAGCTCGGCCTCGAGCTCATGGAATCGGCCGGATTCGATCCCCGGGGGATGGCGACGATGCTGAAGCACCTCGAGGACGAGCGGCGGGAAGAGCCGGTGATGATCGAGCGTCTGATGTCGAGCCACCCGCTTCCCGACGACCGCATTCAAGCCGTGGAGGCCGCGCTGGCGAAGGAGCCCGAAGACCGGAGGTCACGGGGCTCATCGGCGAGCTTCGAGCGAATCAAGGTCCTTTTCGTCAAGGACTGACCTCCCTATTTTTCATGGATTGAGCCCTCCTTTTCGTCATGGACTGAGCGCTCTTGGTCTATATCGTCCTGCTGGTCCTCCTCGCCTCCTCCTGCATGCCTTCGGCGGGGCCGGCGCTTCCCGAGGTTTCCCACCGCCAACAGAAGCTGTTTCACGCCAGCTTCGGGGAGGTGTGGCGTGCCACACACGGCGCCATCAAGGATACGCGCCTGCACGTCGCGGGGGACGACGAAGCCGAAGGAACGATCCGCCTCTCGATGCGGAGGAAGGCGAGCAACTGGCCCGGGAATCTCGAGCGCGAGCTCATGCGGATCGCGGACATCGACAAGGCGCGCCGCGGAGGCCTCCAGCGTCTGAGCGAGTACCTGCTCGATTACACCGTCGCCGTCGCGCGACTCGACGAGCAGCAGACGCGGCTCGAAGTCTCCACCCAGATCACCGCGGTCGATCGCAGCGAGGTGCTCATGATCGCTCCTGGCATTGCGCAGGTCATCCCTCGGACTTTCGAAGTGCCGTCCAAGGGGATCCTGGAGCGCGACCTCGTCGCGCAGATCGCCGAGCGCTTGTTCCTGAGCGAAGAGATGCTCTATTCCCTCGGCGTGCTCGGCCGGGAATAGAGATCTCCGATGCATCGCAGGATCGCGATCGGTCCCGAGGAGCACAAGCGGATCTCCTGTCGGGTCTTCATCGACACGCACGAACTCCGTTCGCGCGAGCGCCGAGATCGCGACCATGGCGGCGAGGCGATCGGCGTAGATTCTTCGCAGTCGTCACGAGTGACGTTCGAGCGTTCCCGAGCGAAGAAGCGTCGCCAGTCCATTCGTGGCGAATTCCGCTGGAGCCAATCGGTCGTTTCCACGTTGCATCGCACCTCTCGATCGTGCATCCACCGATGCATGCCCCGTGCCCGGACGAGCGTGCTCGGCGTGGCGATCCTTCTCGTGACGTGCGCCGTCGCGCCCGCGCAGTACGGGGTCTCGCCGTATCACACGGGACAGCCCGACCTTCGCAGTCCCTACGCAAAGTCGCGTGACGGCTCGACGGTCGAGCAGTACGCGCGGCTTCTCGACTCGCCGGAAGCGAAGCAACGCCTGTTGGCGGTCGAAGACCTCGGTCAATCGGAGGACCCGCACGCCGTCGACTACCTGCTGAAGGCGATCGACGACGTCGATCTTCGCGTACAGGCGCGCGCCATCGATTATCTCGGCACCCGGCGCTCCGCCGACGCCACTCCGCTGCTCGCGCAGAAGCTGTTCTTCACGGGCGCCCCCAGAGCGCTCCGCCAGCGCATCCTCTCCGCGCTCGGCAAGATCGGCGATCCGAGCGCCAGCCGGGCGATCCTCGATTTCATCGCGCAGGAGCGCAATCCGGACGTGCGCGGCACCGGCTTCTACACCCTCGGCGAGATCGGCGACGTGACGATCCGCGACGATCTGCAGAAGCTCGGGGAGAAGGAGAGCGACCCCCGTCTGAAGCAACTCGTCGACGAGGCGCTCGTCAAGATGACCACGTTGCGGCGGCCGAAGAAGCAGGACTACGTGCCGCCTTCGGCGGGCGTCGTGCCGCCGCTGAGATGAAGGCCTTCCGGCTTCCGGCAAAGACTTCACTGCTGCCCTCTTGCGGTAGTCGGTAGCCGGTTTCATCCTCTCAACGCCGCTCGAGCGCGGTGTGCTTCACGTGGCCTCCTTCAAAAGCTCCTCGGCGATGATCATCTTGCGCACTTCGGTGGTGCCGGCTCCGATCTCCAAGAGCTTGATCGTGCGGTAGAGACGGTTGATCTCGGATTCCCAAATGTAGCCCATTCCCCCGTGAACTTGCACCGCATGGTCGAGCACCGCGTTCAAGGAATCGGCCGTGTACATCACCGTCGCGGCGGTCAGCTTATGGATCGCGCCGCGCCCGCCGCCGCCAGGCTCGAGGTCGTTGCAGGCGGCCAAGCATCGGTGGTTCAGCGAGCGCATCGCTTCGAGCCGCGTGTACATGTCGGCGAGGCGCGACTGCACCATCTGGAAGCTGCCGATCGGTTTGCCGAATTGCTCGCGGGTCTTGGCGTGCTCCACGGCGAGCGCGAGCGCTCGCTCGGCGATTCCCACGGCGAGGGGCGCGACCAACGCCCGCTCGAGGTCGAGACCGCTCATCACCACGCGCTTCCCTTCGTTCTCCTCGCCGACGAGGCATTCCGCCGGAACCCGGCAGTCATCGAAGACGAGCTCCGCGGTCTGGCTGCCGCGAAATCCCATCTTCTCGAGCTTCTGCGCCACGTTGAATCCCGGCGTGTCGGTCTCGACCAGGAACGCCGAGATCCCGTGCGCGCCGCGCGCGGGATCGGTTTTGGCATAGACCAGCGCCACGTCCGCGACCGGACCGTTGGTGATGTAGAGCTTGCGCCCGTTCAGAACGTAGTGGTCTCCCTCGCGCCGCGCCGTCGTGCTCATCGAGCCGAGCGCGTCGGAGCCCGCGCCCGGCTCCGTGAGCGCCAAACAGCCGATGCGCGAGCCGTCGCAGAGCCCGGGTACCCATCGGCGCCGCTGCTCGTCACTGCCGTTGCGGAGGAGGTTGTTCAAGCAGAGGTTTTCGTGGGCCACCCAGGAGAGCGCGAGGGCCGGGTTCCAGCGCGCGAATGCCTCGGCGACGAGCCCGCTGGCGAAGAGGTCCAGGCCCGCCCCGCCGAGGTCCGCCGGCGCGGTGATCCCGAGATATCCGTTCCGCCCAAGAGCTCGGAACTCCTCGTCGGGCCACCACTCCTCTTCGTCCATCCGCGCCGCCAGCGGGTAGAGGCGGTCGCGCGCGTAGCGATCCGCGGCATCGAGGATTCCCTGCCGTTCTGCGTCGAGCTCGAAGCAAATCTGATTCACTTGAACCCCCTTACGGAAGCGTCGAGACGCGAGAAGCTTGCCTCATCACCACTGAAAAGTGAAGCACTATAAGGCTTCGCCGCAAGTCCCCGCATTGACTCCGCGACGAAAATATAGTGAATTTCATTCACCATGACGCGCCGAGGATCGTCGCGCCGCAACCCCGCCCCGCGGCGCCCAAAAGCCGAGCGCGTGCGCGAGATTCTCGCAGCCGCCCGCGGGTCCTTCTCGGAGCATGGCTACCAGGGAGCTTCGATCAGCACGATCGCGCGGCGAGCCGGAGTCGTGGAGGGAACGATCTACAAGCACTTTCGGAGCAAGCAGGATCTTCTCTTCCGAGTGATCGAGGAGTTCTACGGGCCGCTGATCCACGACGTCGAGACCGGCGTCCGCGGGGTCCGGGGAGCCGCCAATCGCCTGCGCTTCATCATCGGTCGACACTTGCGGGCCTTCAGCGCCGATCGCGGATTGTGCCGCCTGCTGCTTCGCGAGATCCGGCCGGACGGCGAGCTCTACCACTCGGCCATCGCGGACCTGAACCGCCGCTACACCCGGGCAGTGTTGCAGACGCTCCAGGAGGGCATCGAGAGCGGTGAGTTTCGGCCGGAAATCCCGCCGGCGATCGTGCGGAATCTGGTCTACGGCGCAATCGAGCACGTGGTCTGGCGATTCGTGTTCCGCGGCGGGCGGCTCGACGTCGACCGCACCGCCGACGATCTGACACACGCCGTGGTGCATGGAATCGTCGCGCCGCCGCCGGCGGCGCGGGCGCAGAGGGCCGTGGATCGGTTGGCGGCGCGCGTTGCCGGCCTCGAGCGCCGGCTCGGTCGTGCTCGGCCTCACGCTTCGTAAACCGCATGAAGAAGGTCTTGATCGCCAACCGTGGAGAGATCGCCGTGCGGATCATCCGCACGCTGCGCGCGCTCGGCGTGTCGAGCGTCGTCGTCCACCACGCCGTGGACGCCGAGAGCCTCGCCGTGCGCGAGGCCGACGAGGCGGTCGAGATCGCCGCGACGACGCCGGTCGCCGCCTACCTGGACGTCGAGGCGATCGTCGCCGCTGCCCGAGCGACCGGCGCCGAGGCGATCCATCCCGGATATGGGTTTCTCGCGGAGAATGCCGATTTCGCCGCCGCGGTCGAGGGCGCAGGGCTTCGTTTCATCGGTCCGCCCGCCGACGTCGTCCGCCTGCTCGGCGACAAGATCCGCGCCCGAGAGCACGTCGCTCGCGCGGGATTTCTGGTCACGCCGTCGGCGACCGAAGGGGTCGATCGCGGAAAATTCTTCGCGGAGGCCCGCGCCGTCGGCTTCCCGCTGCTGATCAAGGCCGCCGGCGGCGGCGGCGGCCGGGGCATGCGCATCGTGCGCGCCCCCGAGAGCCTCGAAGGGGAGATCGAATCGGCGCGCCGAGAGGCCGAGCGTAGCTTCAAGGACGGGCGCGTGTATGTCGAGCGCTACGTCGAGCGCCCGCGGCACATCGAGGTGCAGGTTCTGTCCGATGCACACGGCACGCACCTTCATCTCGGCGAGCGAGAATGCTCCGTACAACGCCGCTTCCAGAAGCTGATCGAGGAAGCCCCCGCGGTGGTGTTGACACCGGAGCAGCGTCGCCGTGTCTGCGAGAGCGCTGTCGGCATCGCCCGCGCCGTCAGCTACCGCAACGCCGGAACCGTCGAGTTCCTCCTCGCACCCTCCGGCGAATTTTACTTTCTCGAGGTCAACACCCGCCTGCAGGTCGAGCATCCGGTGACCGAGATGGTCACGGGTCTGGACCTCGTGGCGGAGCAGCTGCGAGTCGCCGCGGGCGAGAGGATCCCCTTCCGCCAGGAGGACGTCCGCTCGCACGGCCACGCGATCGAGTGCCGGATCTGCGCCGAGGATCCCGCCCGCGGCCACCCGCCGACGGCCGGGGAGGTGGCGCTGCTTCGCGCCCCGAGCGGCCCCGGCGTGCGGTTCGACAGCGGCCTCTGCGAGGGACAGGCGATCACCACCGCGTTTGACTCGATGCTCGCCAAGCTGATCGTTTACGGCTCCGATCGCGCCCAGGCGATCGCCCGCATGCGACAAGCGCTGCGCGACCTCGTGCTGCTCGGAGTCGTGCACAACGCGGCGTACCTCGAGCGGGTGCTCGGGCATCCTGCGTTCTCACGCGGCGATCTCCATACCCACTTTCTCGACCAGCACCACATCGACGTCGTGCCACCTCCGCCTGCCGGTGCCGAGCTGGCGGCACTGCTCGCGGGGGCCACGCTCGTCGACAAGGGCGCCGGCGGCGAGATCCCCGAGCCCTACGCCGCGATCGGCGAGTGGAGAAACTGACGTGAAGCGCATCTTCCGGATCGGCGAAGATCGTCACGAGCTCCTCGTGCTTCCGCACCGAAGCGGCCGGATCTTGCGGATCGGCGCGAACGAGCACGTGGCCCGCTTGGCGTCGCTCGGAGCGTGCGAGTACCGGGTAGAGCTCGATGGAGTCGCCCATCGCGCGTGGATCGTCGTGCGCGGTGACACGATCCACGTTCATCTCGGCGGACGCTCGTGGACACTCGAGACGATCGACGAGCTCGCCGAGACCTCCGCCCGCGGCGGCGGCGCGAGCGACACCGCGGAAGCCCCGATGCCCGGCACGGTGGTCCGTGTCCAGGTCGAAGCCGGAGACGCGGTGAAGCGCGGTCAGACGCTTGTCGTGATCGAGAGCATGAAAATGGAGACCGCGGTCGTCGCCTGGCGCGACGGCATCGTGGCCGCCGTTCACCGGCCGCTCGGCGCGACCTTCGACCGAAAGGCCCCGCTCGTCTCCTTGGAGCCCGAGCCTGCGGCCTGAGGCGGGCGGAAACCCGAGGCAATCATGCGCCGCATTCAATCCAACGTCGACGTCCGCTCCGACACGTTCCTCGCCAACCGCGAGCACAACCGGGCGCTCATCGCCGCGCTTCGTGGCCGCCAGGAGGAGGCCCGCTCCCGCCGCCCCGAGCGCGACCTCAAGCGTCTCGGCCGTCAGGGGAAGCTCTTTGTCCGCGATCGGCTCGCGTTGCTGCTCGATCCCGGCACGCCGTTCCTCGAGCTCTCGACGCTCGCCGCCAACATGGCCTACGACGGCGAGGTTCCGGGCGCCGGGCAAGTAACCGGCATCGGCATCGTCAGCGGGCGCGAGGTGATCATTCGTGCAGACGACGCTTCGGTGAAAGGTGGCGCATGGTATCCGCTATCGATCAAGAAGATCGTCCGCACGCTCGACATCGCCATCGAGAACCGGCTGCCGGTCGTGCACATCTGCGACAGCGCGGGCGGATTCCTACCCTTGCAGGCGGATCTCTTCGCCGACCGCTACTACGCTGGCCGCATCTTCCGCAATCAATGCACGCTCTCGAAGATGGGCGTTCCCCAGGTGGCGATCGTCGCGGGCCATTGCACGGCCGGCGGCGCCTACATCCCTGCGCTCAGCGAGTACTCGGTGATCGTGCGCGGCACGGGCGCCATCTTCCTCGGCGGTCCGCCGCTGGTGAAGGCCGCAACCGGCGAGGTGGTCACGGCCGACGAGCTCGGCGGCTGTGACCTGCACACGCAGGTGAGCGGCACGGCGGACTACCCAGCCGCGTCCGAGCAAGAGGCGATCGCCATCGCGCGCGACATCGTCGGCCAGCTCGCGCGCCCGCAGAAGACCGCGATCGACCGCGAAGAGCCTGAGGAGCCGAGCTACGACCCGGAGGAGCTCTACGGGATCATTCCGCGCGACGTGAAAATTCAGTTCGACATGCGCGAGATCATCGCCCGCCTCGTCGACGGCAGCCGCTTCCACGAGTATCAGCCGGCCTACGGCACCACGCTCATCTGCGGCTTCGCGCGTCTGTGGGGCTACAAGGTCGCAATCCTCGCCAACAACGGCGTCCTCTTCAACGACAGCTCGCTCAAGGGCGCACACTTCATGGAGCTCGCGAACCAGAACCGCACCCCTCTCCTGTTCCTGCAGAACATCACCGGCTACATGGTCGGCCGGGAGTACGAAGCGCGCGGCATCACCAAAGACGGCGCCAAGATGATCATGGCGGTGACGGGCTCGGTGGTGCCGAAGTTCACGGTGATCGTCAACGGCTCGTTCGGCGCCGGCAACTACGGGATGTGCGGGCGTGCCTTCGACGCGCGCTTCCACTTCATGTGGCCGCAGGGGCAAATTTCGGTGATGGGCGGAGAGCAAGCCGCGGGCGTGCTCTCCGAGATCAAGATCAAGCAGCTCGAGCGCGAGGGCCGGAAGCTCTCCGCCGCCGAGGTCGCTGCGATCCGCGAGCCGATCCTCGAGGAGTACACCCGATGCTCGAGCGCCTACTACAGCACGTCAGAGCTCTGGGACGACGGGCTGCTCGATCCGCTGGACACGCGCAACGCGCTCGGGATCGGCATCTCGTGCGCGCTGAACAGTCCGATCGGAGAACCCGGGTACGGGGTGTTCCGATTCTAGAGGCGTCCGGCGCAGTGCCACGAACCATCCGCGAGAATCTTTGGTAAGCCGGGCAGCGCCCTGATTGACCTGAACCGTGGAGTCGGCCATTGATGCCGGTCATGGTTGGCATCGTCTCCTACGGCTCTTACGTGCCCTACCGCCGTCTCAAGCGGTCGGCGATCGCACAAGTCCTCGGCATTCCCGCCGGCAAGGGGGAGCGAGCGGTGGCGAGCTTCGATGAGGATAGCGTGTCGATGGGCGTCGAGGCAGCGCGCGATGCGTTGCGAGCGACTTCGGCCCCATCGGTCCAGGCGCTGTTCTTCGCGACGACGACCCCGCCGTACGGCGAGAAGCTGCACGCGGCGATCGTCGGCGCCGCGGCGCGCTTGCCGGTCGAGATTCGCGCCGCGGATTCGACCGGTTCCGTCCGCGCCGGCCTCGGCGCCCTGCTCCAGGCATCGGACAGCGTGGGCGGTGGCGCGAAGCAGGCGCTGGCCGTGGTCGCGGATTGCCGACTCGGCGCGCCGGAGGGTCGCGCGGAGCAGCAGAACGGCGACGGCGCGGTGGCCTTCGTGCTCGGTTCGGAGAACGTCATCGCGGAGATCGAGGCGAGCGCGTCGCTGACGCGCGAGTTCCTCGATACTTGGCGCGCGCCCGACGAGCGTTTTTCCCACACCTGGGAGGAGCGGTTCGCCCTGACCCAAGCCTATGGACCGCTTCTTGGAAAAGCGGTGCAGGCGGTCCTCGCCAAGGCGAAGATTGCGCCGAAAGATCTCGCCAGGGTCGTGCTGGATTGTCCGAATCCGCGTGCGGTCGACGAGATCGCGCGCGGCATGAAGCTCGAGGCGGCGCAACTTGCCGATCCGCTCGCGCTGACGGTCGGGCAGACCGGCGCCACGCACGCCGGTCTGATGCTCGCCTCCGTGCTGCCGGCGGCGAAACCCGGAGACCGGATCCTCGTCGCCACGGCGGCCGATGGCGCCGATGCCATCGTCTTTCGCGTCACCGACGCCGCGGCCCACTACAAGCAGCCGCGATCGGTCGGACGGATGATCGAGTCGAAAGGCGACGTCTCTTACGGAAGCTACCTCAAGTGGCGCGAGATCATCCCGACCGAACCGCCCCGCCGGCCCGATCCCGACCGGCCCGCGGGCCCGCCGATGCTCCGCTCGTCGAACTGGAAGTACGGCTTGTTTGGATCGCGCTGCACGGCCTGCGGCACGCCGCAGCTTCCGCCGCAGCGCGTCTGCGTGAAGTGCCGCGCCTTCGACAAGATGGAGCCCTACCCGTTCGCCGATCGCACCGCGCGCATCGCCACGTACGCGATCGATCGGCTCGCGTACTCGCTCAATCCGCCGACGGTCAACGTCGTTCTCGACTTCGAGGGCGGCGGGCGGTTCGTCTGCGAGATGACGGACTGCGAGCCGGAGAAGGTGGCGATCGGCGACGAGGTGGAGATGACGTTCCGCAAGCTCTATACTGCGGGCGGGGTACATAACTACTTCTGGAAGGCACGGCCGAAGAGGTAAAAATGGCTACGGGCTTCGGGCTACGGGCTACAGGAGAAGGATCCGTGACGTCTCTTCCCGTAGCCTGTAGCCCGTAGCCTGAAGCCCCGGAGGAAACATGGCAAGCAACGGAATCAAAGATCGCGTCGCCATCATCGGCATGGGCTGCACGTCGTTCGGCGAGCACTGGGACAAGGGGCCGGAGGACCTCCTCTGCGAAGCCGCCTACGAGGCGTACGCCTCCGCGGGCATCGACCCTGACGACGTCGACGCCTACTGGCTCGGCACGCTCGGCTCGGGGCTCTCGGGGCTCATGCTCTCCGAGCCGCTGAAGATCCAGTACAAGCCCGTCACCCACGTCGAGAACTTCTGCGCGACGGGCTCCGAGGCGCTGCGCCAAGCCTGTTACGCGGTCGCCTCGGGCGCGTACGACGTCGCCATGGCGATCGGCGTGGAGAAGCTCAAGGACTCGGGCTTCTCGGGGCTGGTCGGGAACGTTCCGCCCAACGACGGGACGCCGAACACGATGACGGCTCCCGCCTCGTTCTCGATGCTGGCGCCCGCGTACTTCAAGAAGTACGGTCTCGATCCCAAGAGGGGCAAAGAGGTTCTCGCGCGCATCGCCTGGAAGAACCACAAGAACGGCGCCAAGAATCCCAAGGCGCAGTTCCGCAAGGAAGTGTCGATGGAGACGATCCTGAATTCACCCAAGATCGCCGATCCGCTCGGCATCATGGACTGCTCGGGCGTCTCAGACGGCTCGGCGGCGGCGATCGTCGTGCGCGCCGAAGATGCTCACAAGTTCCGCAAAGATCCGATCTACATCAAGGCCCTGTCATTCGTCGCCGGCCCCGGCGAGGGCCACTCCAAGAGCGGCTACGACTTCACGACCTTTCCGGAGGTGGTGGCGACGGCGCGTGACGCCTATCACCAAGCCGGCGTGACGAATCCCCGCACAGAGATCAGCATGGCCGAGGTGCACGATTGCTTCACGCCAACCGAGCTCGTGCTTTACGAGGATCTCGGCTTCAGCGAGCGTGGCACCGCTTGGAAAGATGTTGAAGAGGGCTTCTTCGACCTCGAGGGCAAGCTACCCGTCAACCCTGACGGCGGCCTCAAGTCTTTCGGTCACCCGATCGGCGCGTCGGGCCTGCGCATGATGTACGAGATGTGGCTGCAGCTGCGCGGCGAAGCCGGCCCGCGACAGATCAAGGCGCCGAAGCTCGGGCTCACGCACAACCTCGGCGGCCTCCCGGGAAGATGCGTGAGCTTCGTGTCGGTAGTCGGGCGAGAGGTCGGCTGAAAGGGGCATCCGGCTTCAGGCTTCGGCAAGGGACTCAGGAAGTCTCTTCCCGAAGCCGCCAGCCGTCAATTCCGACACACCCCGCTCTGCCGCGCCGCCGCGGCCACCGCCTCGCCGATCCGGAAACCGACGCTCTTGTCCAGGGGATCGGGAAGAATCCGCTCCGGCACGGGCTCGATGACGATCGACGCCAGCGTCTGCGCCGCAGCGACCTTCATCTCCTCATTGATGACCCGCGCGCCGGCGTCGAGCGCGCCGCGGAACACGCCGGGAAATGCAAGCACGTTGTTGATCTGATTCGGGAAGTCGCTCCGCCCGGTGGCGACGACGACCGCCCCCGCGGCGCGCGCCAGGTGGGGCATGATCTCCGGCACGGGATTGGCCATCGCGAAGACGATCGGCTGGGGATTCATCGTTCGCACCATCTCTTCAGTCACGATGTTCGGCTGCGAGAGGCCGATGAACACGTCCGCACCGCGAAGGGCGTCCGCGAGGCTGCCCTTCATCCCGCGCCGGTTCGTGGTCTCGGCGATCTCGCGCTTGTATGGGTTCAGGTCGGTGCGCGCGCGGCCGACGATGCCCTTCGAGTCGCAGAGCAGGATGTCGGCGGCTTCCGGCATGTGGCCGAGCTTGCCGAAGCTCTGGATGAGCTTGGCGGCGGCGATCGCCGAGGCACCGCTGCCGCTGAACACGATCGTGCACTCGGCGAGGTTCTTGCGCGTGACCTTCAGCGCGTTCAGCAGCGCGGCGACGGTGACGATCGCAGTGCCGTGCTGGTCGTCGTGGAAAACCGGGATGCCGAGGTCCTGTAGCCGCGCCTCGACCTCGAAGCAGCGCGGCGCGGAGATGTCTTCGAGGTTGATGCCGCCGAACACGGGGGCGATCGCGCGCACGATCGCGACGATCTCGTCGACGTCCTGGGTGGCGAGGCAGATCGGAAAGGCGTCGACGCCGGCGAATTCCTTGAAGAGCACCGCCTTGCCTTCCATCACCGGGATCGCCGCCTCGGCGCCGAGATTGCCGAGACCGAGGATCGCCGAGCCGTCGGAAACCACCGCCACCGTGTTGTGCTTGATCGTCAGATCGAAGACACGCTCCGGAGCCCGGGCGATCTCGACGCAGACCTGGCCCACACCCGGCGTGTAGGCGAGACTGAGATCGTGCTTGCTCGCGAGGCTGACCTTGCTGCGCACGCCGAGCTTGCCGTGCAGCTGAGCGTGGAGCTCGACCGATTCTTTGTCGTAGTCCGTAGCCAGCGCCGAAAGTCTGACGATTCTCGAGACGTGAAGCAAGCGCCCGGCAGACGAAGAAGACGAAGACCCGTCAGAACACGCGGCAGACGATTGCCGTGAAGCGAGTTCCCTGCGGGCGGTTCAGTGCGTCGAACTCGCGCAGCACCGACAGATCGATGAGGAAGCCACGGAGCACGGCCGTCGCGATCGGCCCGAGCATGCAGCCTCGCTCGGCCGAGTTGCGGATGCGGCTGTCGTCCATGCGGTCATCGCGATACTGGAGGTCGAAGAACCCTTCGATGCCGAGGTTTCGCGTATGGGCATGGTCGATGTGGGCCAGCAGCTTGAACAGCGCCTGGACCGTCGGGCCGAGCTGGTAACGCAAGCGCGTGGTGGCCGCGGGATTGCGAAAATCATGGTTCTCGGTAGACGCAGAGAAGTACAGCGACGGCTCGAAGAAGAGGCCGTTGCCGATGCTTCGTAGGTGGAAGATGAGATCGTTCGTGGACAGGTACGCGTAGGTGTCGAAGCTCAGGTTCCGCAGCCCCCCCCGCTGATAGCGACCGGTCGGCAGGAACACATCGACGTCGGTCAAGCCCTCGATTTTCAACGCTTCACTCTCGTAGATCTCCGGGAAATGCAGACCGGTACCCAGCGCCAGGTCGCTCGGGCCCGCGGTGGATGCAGCGGCCTTGCCGACCGCGAAATCCGTCGCCACGAAAGTGGGCACCGCTTCCACGACGTGTTGGATTCGCTCGGTGCGCAGCGGTGTCAGCAGAATGATGCGCTCGACGAGCAGGTACGTGCTGAGATGGAAACGGCCGGGCTCGCCGCAGCTCCTTCCTTCGACGCCACCCGGCTGCGTGGACGGGCGCCGAATCTGCTATGGCGGGGCTCGTGCAGGACCGAGGCTTGCCGCCGGCCGTGTGGGAGCAGTACTCGCAGGCGATCGGCATTTTTCTCAGCGGAGCGACGGTGCCGAGCGCGAGCCGCATCGCTCTCGTCGTCGGCACGTGGCTTAGCCTGATGAACCAGGGGGATCTGATCGTGCGCGGCCCGATCCCGTGGATCAAGATTCTCCTCAACTACGCCACTCCGTTCATCGTCGCGAGCCTCGGCTTCCTCGCGGCGCGACGCCGCGCGAACGTCGAGCGCCTCGTTCGCCTCCTCGGTGAGGGTCCGCCGTCGCCGGAGTCGTGATCGGGGGCTTGAGGTCGCCGCGCGCTTCGGACAATATCCCCGACCGCTCGAACATCATGCGCATCGGTGTCCTAAAAGAGACGTCTCCGCACGAGCGCCGGGTGGCGTTGCTTCCCGACGGCATCGGCACGCTCGTCAAGGCCGGTGTAGAAGTCGTGGTCGAAGCGGGCGCCGGCGCCGCCGCGGGCGCATCCGACGAGGCCTACGCTCAGGCCGGGGCGACGATCGCTCCAGATGCCCGCGGGGCATGCACCGGCGCGGCAGCGGTCGTCAAGGTGCAGCCGCCGACAGTCGAAGAAGCCGAGCGGCTCGACCCGGGGACTCTTCTCGTCAGCCTCCTACCGACGAGCGAGCAGCAGGACCTCCTCAGGGTCCTGGCCGAGCGACGCATCACGGCCCTCGCTCTCGAGCGCGTGCCGCGCATCTCGCGCGCACAATCGATGGACGTGCTCTCGTCTCAGGCGACGCTCGCCGGTTACAAGGGTGTCTTGCTCGGGGCCTCGTCGCTGCCGCGCATCTTGCCGATGCTGACCACGGCTGCCGGCAACATCCGCCCCGCCAAAGCGTTCGTGCTCGGCGCCGGGGTGGCTGGCTTGCAGGCGATTGCGACGGCAAAGCGACTCGGTGCCGTCGTGTCCGCGTTCGACGTTCGCGCCGCGGCGCGAGAACAGGTGCAAAGCCTCGGCGCCACCTTCGTCGCCGCCGAGCTCGCGTCCGACGCCGCGCAGGACAAGGGCGGCTACGCCAAAGCCCAGAGCGATGACGAGCAACAGCGCACACAGGCGTTGCTCGATGCCCACCTGAAGGAGATGGACCTGGTGGTCTCCACCGCCGCGATTCCCGGACGCCGGGCACCCTTGCTGATCACCGAAGAAATGGTCCGGCACATGAAGCCGGGCTCGGTGATCGTCGACCTCGCTGCCGAGACGGGCGGCAACTGCGCGCTCACAAAGCCGGGCGAGACGGTCGAGGCCAACGGCGTGCTGATCCTCGGTCCGCTCAACCTGGCGAGCACGGTGCCGGTGCATGCGAGCCAGATGCTCAACCGCAACGTCCTCACGTTGCTCCAGTACCTGCTGCGCGATGGCGCCCTCGCGATCGATCTCGACGACGAGATCACCGGCGCGATGGCGGTGACCCACGCCGGAGAGGTGCGGGTCAGCGGCTGACGGCGCGGGCCTTCGGGCTCTTCCAGCGCCTCCAACGCCGTTGAGCCATCGCGGAAGCCCCGCCGGTGCGGTGCGGCGGATGGAGCCGCCATGGGAGGCGCATCCGCTCCACTCACGGCGCGGTCCGCATCTCGCAATCAGCACGAAGGACGTTTGACGAATAACCAGCGATCCCCGAGAACAAGCCCTCCAGGAGGACTCATGGAGAAGCAGACACTCGACGATTACCAGGTCGGTGAGCGCATCGTCACTCCCGGCCGGACGATCACCGAGGCCGACATCGTCAACTTCGCGGGCCTCACGGGCGATTGGCACCCGCTCCACACCGACGTCACCTACGCCGCCACGACGCCGTTCGGCGAGCGCATCGCGCACGGCATGCTGGTACTCTCCGCGGGCAGCGCCCTTGCGTTTCGTCTCGGCACGTTCGTGCTGCTGCCGCGATCGTTCATCGCCTTCTACGGCATGGAGCGGGTGCGCTTCACGACCCCGGTGAAGATCGGCGACACCATCCGCCTCGAGGCCGAGGTCACGTCGATCGAGCACAAGGACGCCACGCGCGGCGTGCTCACCTGGAACGGCCGGATCGTCAACCAGCGGAACGAGGCCTGCTGCCTGTTCGTGATGAAGCTGTTGTGCGGTCGCGCGGCGCCGGCCTGAAACCGGCCTGCGTCGGCGAAAATCGCGATCGCGCTGCCGTCCATTTCGTGCCGGCCGCCGCGCGACCGGTTCTCGGCCTGGATCGACCCGACCTTGACGTCATGGGGCAGGATCGAGCCGAGCTTTCGCTGAGCTCTCGCAGGCAATGGTGCGTGGCCCGCCGTGCTCACTTTGGCCGGTAGGGCGGCGGCATTCCCTCCATGGCGATCTGCGGATAATACTGCCCCTCTTCGCCGAGCGCCTGTACGGCTTCCCAGTACTCCGGCGTGGCAGCGAACTGTCCAGTGAGCGCCGGATCCGCGAGCACGATCCTCTGGCGGCGAAAGCTCCAGCTCTCGGGACGCAGTCGCACCGCATCGTCGAGATACTTCTGCCCTGCCTCGGCGTGCCCTTGCTTGGTCAGCCATACGCCGAGTCGGAAGCTCGCCGCCGCGATCGACTCGTTCCACGAAAGGCCGCGCATGCGCCGGCGCACTTCTTCGGGCGCGAGCGCGTGGCGGCTCTTTTCACCTTTCTCGATCCAGTCGCAGAGCGCCTCCACGTAGGTCGTCTTGGTCCGCTTTCCCGCCTCGGCCGCATCGCGCGGAATCTCGAAGGTCTGCCGGTCCATGAAGCGGAAGCCGTCACTCGCACCCGCCGGCTCGGCGGGGCGAACGATCGAGCCCTGCTCGTCGATCCAGACTGCAGTCGGCACGTTGATCATGTTGTAGAGCTCGCCGACCACGTGCCGCTCGTCGATCAGACAGGGGTACGTCGGCGCCGCCGCATGCGCGGAGAGCGACCGGTCCCAGCCCATGAAGTCGAACATGAACTGCGACAGCTCCGCGGGGCGGATGTAATCCTTCACCGCCGCGCTGCCCGCGGAGTCGAAGGCCACCGCCAGCACCGTGAAGCCGCGGTCCGCGTACCGCTCGTAGATCGCCTGCCAGACCGGCAGGTCGTGGCGGCAGCCTCACCAGGAGGCCCAGCAGAAGAGGAACACCTTGCGACCGCGATAGGCCGAAAGCGAATGGAGCTTTCCATCGAGATCGGGAAGCGAGAATTCGGGTGCCGGGACCGGGCCCGAGCCTTGCGATCTTTCCAATCCACCCCTGCCGCTTACCGCCGGACCGAAGGACCATGCGTCGTGGCCCACGTCGCGCACGGCAGGCCCCCCGAGGTGTGCCGAGAAGGCAGCGAAGTCCAGTTGCCCGCGTTGCTCGTCGAGCCAGTCGCGCCTTCGGTCGGACGGTATCGGAACACAATCGTCTCCCTGGCAAAGGCCCTGCGATTCGAGCTTCCAGCCCGTGGAGCGCCGGAGCTCTACGAGCGGGACCCAGAGGTGATCGCCTTCGGCCCAGGCTCCATCGACGGTTGCTTCCTGGTTTCCGGAGAGGATGGTTTGCGCCATCAGATCCTCCTTGTGGTCAGCAGACGTTCATTGCTCCCCTAGCAGGATGGCAGACCTGATCAAGGCCTTCGCGCTCGCCGAGTTCGGCCGTGCGAACCTTCGCTCGAGATTGACGCCTGCGACAGATCCTATAGGTTGTCTACCAGACCCGTGAACGGGCACCCGGCAAATGGCGTGAAGCGCCCGTTTGGCGAACGCGAGAAGAATGGGACGCCCAGGTTCTCATTTTCGAGACCATGTCGTGCTTTTCCTCGCTAGCATGACCCTTCCCCAAGGCATGTCTCTTGCTGAGGCGTCTGTGCGTGGCCGACGCGCGTAGCCTCTTACCCGCACGAGCAAACCAACAGCCGCCGACAACCCGATGCCGGGAGGTCACTCGGTGACGAGAAAGCTAGACGCCAACCATGTGCCCGCCGCGACGGATGCGGACCAGAGGCTCCTGAATCTCCTCAAGCGGAGCGCTCGCCTCGACGCGGCGCAAGTCGCGGCTATCGAGCAGCGCATGGCAGCACAACACATGCCGGTGATCGATGCGATCGTTGCGAGCGGCGCTTTGTCCGAGAGCGACGTGGCAGAGGCGATCGCGCGGGAGCTCAAGGTACCTCGCCTCAACTTGCATGAGGTGTCCCTCGGCGGCGCGGAAGTGGAGCTGATCGAAGAGGCGGTAGCGCAGCGCCTCGGCGTCGTCCCCATCTCTGTTCAGAACGGCGTCCTCGTGGTCGCAATGGCGAATCCCCTCGACCGCGAAGCGATTCAGACGCTCGAGTTCTCGACGAGCCTGGCAATCCGCGCGGCGGTCGCACCTCGCAGGGAAATTCGCGACGCGATCGCTCGGCTCTACACCAGGGAGTCGTCGCTCGGTTCGCTGCTCTCCGGAGTGGATCCGACCTCGAAGCTCGAGGTTCTCCACGTCGCCGACCGCGACCCCGCACCCGTAGACGTGCGCGACGTCGCACGTCAGGCGCAGCAGCCGCCGATCGTCAAGATCGTCAATCTCATCCTGTTCGAGGCGTTCAATGCCGGCGCCAGCGACATCCACATCGAGCCGGGTCCCCACGTCGTCCTCGTCCGCTATCGGATCGACGGCGTGCTCGAGGAGAACCTGCAGGTTCCAAAATGGGTGCAGGCGCCGATCGTCGCGCGGGTGAAAGTCCTGGCCAAGCTCGACATCACCGAACGCCGGCTGCCGCAGGACGGCCACTTCGCGCTCCGCGTCGGAGACGCCACGGTCGACCTCCGGGTCTCCTCGATGCCGACGATGTACGGCGAGAAGCTCGTGCTGCGCCTCCTCGATCCGTCACGCGGCGTGCGCAGGCTCGCCGACATCGGTCTGTCCGCGCGAGATCTGGCCACGCTCCGGCGGCTGATCGAGCGGCCCGAAGGCATGATCCTGGTCACCGGTCCGACCGGTAGCGGCAAGACGACCACTCTCTACGCGATCATCCAGGAGATCGTCTCTCCCGAGATCAACATCGTGACGATCGAGAATCCGATCGAGTACGAGCTCAAGGGAGTCACACAGATCCCGATCAACGAGAAGCAAGGATTGACGTTCGCAGAGACGCTCCGTTCGGTCCTGCGCCAGGATCCCGACGTGATCTTCGTCGGCGAGATCCGTGATCACGAGACGGCGCTGACCGCCTTCCAAGCGGCGCAGACCGGACATCTCGTGCTCTCGACCGTTCATACCAACGATACCGCCGCGACCGTGACACGGCTCCTCGAGCTGGGCATCGACCCGCACACGATCGGTCCTTCGCTGCTCGCAGTCGTGGCGCAGCGCCTGGTTCGGAAGGTGTGCGTGTCCTGCGCCGAGCCGGTTCCGCCCACGGAGCAAGCGCGGGAGCTTCTCGGTCTTCCGCCGGGCCATCCCCTCCGCCGCGGGCGCGGCTGCTCCGTGTGCCGCAAGACCGGTTTTTCGGGCCGGACGGGCTGCTATGAGGTTCTCGAGGTGACGAAGGGAATCGAGCAGCTGATCGAGAAAAAGGCCCCCGAGAACGAGATCCGCACGCTGGCCGACGAACAAGGGATGACGTCCGTGCTCGACGACGCGCGCACGAAGGTTGTGGGCGGGCTCACCACTCCGTCGGAGGTCCTCCGCGTCATCGATCTCGACTCCGCACGGAAGCTCCTGTGTCCGGCATGCCACTCGGCCGTCGAGGAGACCTACACGGTTTGTCCAAACTGTCGGAACCAGCTCCATCTCATCTGCTCGGGGTGTGGCGCGATTCTCAAGAAGGGCTGGACGACTTGCGCCTTCTGCGGCACCGCCGTCGCGACTGTCGGCGCTCCCCATGCACAGCCGCTCGCCGCGCCCGCCCGCGCCGACGACCATCGCGGCAGCGTCAAGATCCCCCGCGTGCTCGTCGTCGACGATGACCAGGAAGCTCTCGAGTCGGTTCGCCGGGCGATCGCCAAGGCGCAGAAGCCGATCGAGATCGAGGTCGCCGAGAGCGGCGAAGAGGCTCTCGCCAAGATTGCGGCCAGCCGGCCGCACCTGATCGTCCTCGACCTCTCGATGCCCGGCCTCGGCGGCTACGAGATCTGCCGCCGCGTCCGCGCCGATCTTAAGACCGCGCTGATTCCGATCATCATGATCGCGGGAGCGGCCGATGCCGAAGCGGCGCGGCTCGGCTTCCTCGCGGGCACGGACGACTTCATTGGCAAGCCGTTCGAGGCCAAGGAATTCCTCGCGCGCGTCGGGCGCCTGCTCGCGCGCACATACGACTGGTCAAGCCGACCCCCGACGGAGATCGCAAGCGCCGCCGACGACTCCGCCGCATGAGCGGCGAAGCCTCGAGCGCGAAGAGACGCACAGGACGATCGATTCTCTGGTGGCAATGGCGAGACGGCGCGGAGCGAGCGGCATTCACTTGGAGCCCGGGCTCCCGCCCACAATCCGCGTGAAGGGACACCTCGAAGCCGCCGGAGCGGCGATCGACGGGGCCGCAACCGAGACAATCGCCCGCGGGCTGATCAGCGAAGCCGACTGGGACCGTCAGGGGCGCTTCTAGCAGCTGGCGTCGACCGTCGCCACGAGCCCGAGCGAGGGCATACGGACCTTCGAGCGCACCGCCATTGGCTCGACACGAACGACCGCTGGTACCGCTTCGAGGAGAGCTTGGCCGCAACGGACAGGGACGAGAGCAGGACGTCCGCTGGACAGCAGCGTCCGTTGCGCCGAAACCGCTATCGCCTCTGACGGCTCATGAGGCCGCCGACGACCGAGGTCTTCACGATCGAGCCTGGTCTCGCCAGTCGGGAGCTGCCGAAGCTGGTCGCGAAGCCTTGCCGACCGAGCTGAGCAACTGTCTCTTACTGCGCTTGCATTCTCGCGGTCGCTTCCATGCGCTCGGCGATCTCGAATTCGCGGAGTCTGCCCGAAGCAGAAAACCGTGCGGGGTTCACGACCGGCTCGCACCCTCCCGACTCGCCTGCCGCATAGCCCGGGTCACAGTGCCAGAAACCATCCCTCCCGTAGTGTGCGTGTGGAATCGCGGGTTGCTCGTTCAACGACTGCGCATAGGCGTTCGTGACCAGCAGGAGGACTGTCGCGGAAAGCAATGCCGTTCTCATCTGCGTCTCCCTCGTGCCACTCTGTAAAGCAATCCCTATGCCGCGGGCATGGCATAGAAAGATCGTTGAAATATAGACCTTTCCTGGAAGACCGATGGCTTCTGCTGACAGACAAATTCTGTCAATCGTCATTTTTGTCTCGACGGTGACGCATTGACACGGTCTCGCCGTGGGGACGATGAGCGGTGTTACCGAACGGGTTCAGAAAGAGAGGAGGTGCTGCGCTCTCCAAAACGTCGCCTGGAACGCCTCGCCGATCGGTCGGGCGAACCCGAGCCCTCGTTCGCAGACGCCTCTCGCTTCGGCAGCGTCACACCCGGGTGGCGCGTTCGCAAGGACAAACGCCGCACGGCTTCCACCATGTGCGGTGGCGAGGGCGACGGGTCCGCAAATCGGAGCGCTCGCGAACTTGCGAGGGGACGCAAAAGAGAGGCATGAAGACGATTGCGAGGGAGAGACGGCCTCGACGACTCAGGCGTGCCGTGGCGAAGGCGCTCGGCCGCGTTCAGGAGAAAGCGCTCATGAAAATCTACGACTGGCGGCTGGCGCCGAACCCGCGACGGGTTCGCATGTACCTCGCCGAAAAAGGCATCGAGGTCCCGTACGAGGAGGTGGGTGTACCGCAGGAGCTCCGCCTGAAGCCGGACTACCTGGCCAAGCACCCCGAGCACGCGATGGTGCCGATGCTCGAGCTCGACGACGGGACGTGCATCGGCGAGGCCATGGCGATCTGCCGCTACTTCGAAGAGCTCCATCCCGACCCGCCGCTCATGGGCACCGACGCAAGGGACAAGGCGATCGTCGACATGTGGGAGCGGCGAGCGTGCGAAGGCATGCTGTCGATGTCCGAGGCTCTCCGCAACGCAAGCCCTGGCTTCGTCGATCGCTCGCTCCCGGGTTACCCCGATCGGCCGCTGAAGCAGATTCCCGGCCTGATCGAGCGCGGCAGAGCCCGCCTCGGCCGCTTCTTCTCGACCTTCGACGGGCAGCTCGCCAAGCATCGTTACGTCACGGGCGAGCGCTTCACCGTGGCGGACATCACCGCTCTGTGCCTCGTCGATTTCCTCGGCTTCGCGAAGGTGGAGGTTCCCGAGGAATGCCGCCATCTCCATCGCTGGCACGGGGAGGTAGTCGATCGCCCGAGCGCGCAAGCGTCGCGCTGACGGTTGCGGGAAGACGATGGCCGTCCGCGTCGAACAGCGGGGATCAGTGGTGACCGTGATCCACAGCCGGCCGGAGGCGCGCAACGCCATGGATCCGCAGAGCGCGGATGCGCTGGCCGAGGCCTTTCAACGCTTCGAGCGCGAGCCGACCGCCAACGTGGCCGTCCTGTGGGGCGAGGGCGGCACCTTCTGCGCGGGCTTCGATCTCAAGTACGCGACTTCGCTGAGTGGTGATCGGCCCCTGGCGCATCTCGACTTCCCCGAACGCGGCGGCAGGCCGCCCCGCGGTCCGCTCGGGCCGACCCGACTCGAGCTGTCGAAGCCCGTGATCGCCGCGGTCGCGGGCGCGGCGGTAGCGGGCGGCATGGAGCTCGCTCTGTGGTGTGACGTTCGCGTGATGGAGGAGGACGCGTATTTCGGCGTCTACTGTCGACGCTGGGGCGTGCCGCTGCTCGACGGCGGCACGGTGCGCCTTCCCCGGCTCGTCGGTCAGGGCCGCGCTCTCGAGATCATCCTCACCGGTCGCAAGGTGCCAGCGGAAGAGTGTCTTCGCATCGGAGCTTGCGAGCAGGTAGTCGCGCGGGGCGAGTCACGGTCGGCGGCGGAGGCCCTGGCTCAGGAAATCGCCCGCTTCCCGCAAGCCTGCGTGCGAACCGACCGCGCCTCGGTGCTGCGCACTCATGGCCTTCCGCTGCAGGAGGCTCTACGGAGCGAATGGGAGCACGGCCAGGACGCGTTGGTGAGGGAAGCGATCCCGGGTGCAGCCCGCTTCGCGGCCGGCAAGGGACGTCACGGCGACTTCGAGGACATCTAGCGCAGTAGACCGCACCAAGCACGCAGTTCGGCGCCCCTTGCGCGGTCACCAGCGCCCGAAGTGCAGCACGCTCTCGAGAGGACGAAGCGCCAGTCGGCCGGGCTTCTCCGCGGGAACCCCGACCGGAACGACCGCGAGCGGGCGGACCGGCTCGGGTAGATCGAGGATCTTCGACACCTGCTCTTCGTAGAACGCGCCCACGAAGCAGGCCCCGAGACCTTCCTCGACGACGGCAAGAAGAAGAAGGAGGGACGAGAACGCCGTATCGATGACCGCGTAGCGGTCTCCCTCGTCCCCGTAGCGGCTGCGCGAGCGCGCACGGTCGGCGCAGGGGACGATCACGACCGGCGCCTCGGCGATGAACATCTGGCCGAGCGCCGCACGCCCGAGGCGGCGTCGTATCGCCGCGTCGCGCACCACGACGTAGTTCCAGGGCTGCGTGTGGCCGGCGCTCGGCGCGCGCATGGCGGCGCGGACGATCCGACGCACCACGTCGTCGCTCACCGGGTCGGAGCGGAACTTGCGGATCATGCGCCGCCGGGCGAGGATTTGGTCGAGGCAGCGCGGGGCCTCCTGCGCCCCGGCCGGTCCCGTCAACAACCCCAGCGCCGCGCAGCCGAGAACCTCGCGTCGAGAGATGCGCATGGCCGACCCTCCCGCCTTCTCGCCCCGAGGCGCCGCTGTCCGGCGGAGCTCGCGCTCCCTCCGGGCACACGCCGCTGCGGGCCGCCCTCGGGATACGGCGGCCGTGTGAGTCCGTCAACCAGGATGGGTCGTCCCCGCAGCGCCTTGGTGCCTTCGAGACCCCTGCCGCCCCGCTTCAGTCCGTCGGTCACCAGGCCTATTCATTGGAGAGGACGGCTACAGAGAAAGAGTCTATCCGCCGTGTCTCGAAGATCGTGATCGCACTCAGGTCGCCGCCCGCGTCGATACCGGCGACCGTGATGGCGGTCCCCGGCACCCGCGCGCGCAATTGACTCGCACCCGGTTATCGGGTCTGGTCCGGCGATGGCCGGAGCCGACCACGTCCGCGATTCGCGCCCGGCTGGCGCGCTCGCCCGTTTTCTCGGTCGCGCGTGGCTGCGCGCGTTCGGGTGGCGCGTGGAGGGCCACCTGCCGATGGCACCGAAGGTGGTGGTGATCGCCGCGCCGCACACCAGCAACTGGGATCTCCCCTTCATGCTGGCGACGGCCGTCGTGTTGGGCGTGCGGCCTTCGTGGCTCGGCAAACGAGAGCTCTTCCGCACCCCCTTCGGCCGGCTCATGTGCTGGCTCGGGGGCGTGCCGGTGGATCGCTCGCGGCGCGCGAACCTGGTCGAGCAGGTGGTCGCGCGCTTCGCCGAGGCGGAGCGGCTGTTCCTCGTCATCCCGCCGTCCGGGACGCGGCGCCGCGCGCCGCACTGGAAGTCCGGCTTCTATCACGTCGCGCGCGGCGCCGGCGTGCCGATCGTCTGCTCGTTTCTCGATTACGGGCGGCGCGTCGCGGGCATCGGCCCGACCGTGGTGGCGACAGGCGACGTTGGCAAAGACATGGACGTGGTGCGCGCGTTCTACGCGCCGATCGAGGGCCGATACCCAGAGAATACGACGCCGATCCGGCTGCCCGAGGAGGATGCGCCGGCGGCGGCGCGCGCTTGATTCAAGGGGCCGCGGGCGGCGTCCTTGGACCGGAGATGCAGTAGGTCCGGCGGCGCTCCCGCGACAGGCGCCTGGGCGATCGACGTCCTTCCCGGCGAGTACAACGACCAGGTCTTCTACCTCCGCATGGTCCTCATGCGCGACATGGGGGTGACGCTCGGCGAGATCCTCGATTTCGACGAGCTCGCCGACGACTGCGCCGCCGACGGCGTCTGGGAGTTATTCTTCTGCGCACCGCCCCTCAAGGTGACGGCGCGATCGATCGCCCGTAGCCGGCGTCGACGCCCCCTTCGACCGGCAGCGCGCCGAACTCCGCGGAGGACCAGACGAAGGTCGCGTTTGCCCTACTCCTGAGCCGTTCATGGCGAGCGCGCGGCGCCGCTCGATCTCGTCGACTTCCGGTAGCTTCCCGACCCTTGTGGTCGCGATCCTTTGTCTGTATTTACGCGTCGGTTGTCGTCGAACTAATGAAAATCTGAGGGAGGAAACGATGAGATCGAATCGTCAACGGACCTGGCTGCCCACGCTCGCTATCGTCGGTACCGTCGTCCTCGGCGCGGTGCTGGTCGTCGCCGCAGAGAAGAAAGAGGAATGGAAGGTACCTCCGGCCGAGGCGCAGAAGAAAAATCCGGTGCCCGTGAGCGACGAGTCTCTCGCCGCGGGCAAGGAGGCCTACGGCGGCCAATGCGAAGAGTGTCACGGCGCGAGCGGAAAGAACGACGGCAAGAAGATTGCCGAGATGAAGAAGGAAGATAAGGACCGGATGACGCCGCTTACGGACCCGTCGGTCGCGAAGCAAACCGACGGCGAGATCTTCTGGAAGATCTCCGAGGGAAAGAAGCCGATGCCCGCGGGCAAGAAGCTCATGGAACCAGACGAGATGTGGAGCGTGGTGAACTACATCCGCACGTTCAAGTAGCGGCGCGGTCCCGGAAAACATGGGGCGGCCGTGAGCCCCGGCACGCACCGGATCGCGATCGTCGGCGGTGGAATCGCGGGCTTGGCGCTCGCGCACGACCTCAAGAAGCGCCTGGACGCGCGCCGTAGCGGCGGTGACGCAGATGAGGTCGAGATCGTCGTCCTCGAGAAGTCGGGCGGGGCGGGAACATTCGCAGCGACTTCATCGGCGGGTACACCTGCGAGTGGGCCCTAACCTCGATCCTAAATTTCTTCTGTGACCTGAACGCGGCGGGCTCGCGCCTGGCTTGTCCGCCACGAGCTTCTTTCTCGAAGTCTTCCATGCCCCAAAAGACGGCATCATGGTAGA
>Ga0315278_10000232_pt1 | contig 50169 bp, 39 predicted proteins | sample YL17G06_0_MG_FD_203880 | JGI IMG/M metagenome (GOLD analysis project Ga0315278, IMG submission 203880) | Sediment microbial communities from Yellowstone Lake, YNP, Wyoming, USA - YL17G06_0 | ecosystem: Environmental > Aquatic > Freshwater > Lake > Sediment | place: USA: Wyoming | collected... | reverse complement strand
CCAAGACACGAATTCAAAGAAATTCAACATAGGAGTCAATATCGAAAAAATGTGTAACCTAATGACATTCAGAACCAAAAAAAAGAACCCGCAAAATTTAGCGTGTAGCCTTATCTTAGTGACATTCCGGCCTGTCCCGAATGCCGCTAAGATAAGGCTATATTCGGGACAGTCAAAAAAATGTTCTCATATCGAAAAACACGTTTGACGCCGATTAAAGCATGACCGGCGCATATTTGCCCTTGTCTTTACGCGAGAATCTTTTTTACACGGCCCACAACGCCGCTTTCCAATCGCACCTTGATCCCGTGAGGATGATTGGGAGAATTGGTCAGAATTTCCTTTACTATACCTTCAGTCAGTTTCCCGGAACGCTGATCCTGTTTCTGAACCACCTGTACACGCACTCCCGGTTTAATATCCGCCCTTTTATCTCCATTCATCGATATCTCCTTTTCTATGTCCTCATTTATCCAACTGGTTCAATACAACATTTTACTTGTATTCCATAGGATGATATTCAACAAGATAATCAAATTGGCAATGGTTCCGAATTTGGCGTCACGCCATGAAAAGATAATGAGCGCTTGAGAAATAATGATCGCTAACGCCGCAATGATCCACCAAAATTCGAGGTGCCGTAGAAACAAGAAAACAGCGGCGAGAAAAAGCAAGGCGGTTAGGAGCCACAAAAGTCCAACCGGTTTGGAAATAGGTTGAGTGAGTTGTTCCATTGGGGCTAGCTTGAATGCTTTTACAAAGCCCATTAAATGAATGAGGCCGTGAACGATGATAATGAGACAAAATATTATTTTAAGCATGCAGAGATTATAGAGGGATAATGGTCAATTGTCAATTGTCAATGGTTAATGGTTAATGGTTAATGGGGAATGAAAAAGGGGAAAAGGAAAAGCCCGGGGGGACCTTTTTGTTGTTGGGACCATGTCCCACTGCGCAAAAGCGCATTGCCCACCCGGGCTTTCTTTTGTAAAAATTAATATGCTTAATTTTTACAGTTCAAGAAGATCGATCTTCTTATTTTGAGTTTACATTATGCGACAGATTGAAGTAGCTGTCAATACTCCGTTAGTTGTATTTTTGGGTGGAAAATTTTCTTTCAAAAACGTAAAACTAAAGTTGTACATTTTGGGTCATGGTTGTACGTTCTGAGGGTTTAATCTTGCCTCACAAAGTCATTCAAAGAAGAATAAAATTCAGCGGCTTTATCGATCATTACCCAGTGCCCGGCGTTTTCAAAAGGGAAATTTGTGCTGTTTGACAAAGAAAAACAATTTTTATAAAATACTCCTTTGGATAATAAAATAGGAGGTAACATGAGAAAGATATTTCGTTTAGTATTAATAATTTCGTTCCTATGCATCGGTCTGGCCGGGCAAATTTCCCAGGAAACGGGTGAAGACGCATTGGTCGCAAAGGCCCGGTATTTAGTGGGGGCGCTGCGCGCCAATAATTTCAAGGGGTCAATCCGCGATTTCGACGCCGCGATGTTGAAAGTCGCCGGTCCTGAAAAAATTGCGGAGGCATGGAAAATGGTAACCGCTAAGGCAGGGGTATTCAAAAAGCAGGGCGCCGCGCGTAAGGAGCAGCAGGCGCCGTATGATATTGTGTTCATTACCTGCGAATTTGAAAAGGAGATGCTCGATATCCGCGTGACTTTCGATAAAGAAAAGCATATCGCCGGTTTCCATTTCGTTCCCACGCAATTGGGGTCATACCAACCCCCCGCTTATTCTTCGCCCGGTCTTTTCGAAGAAAAGGATGTCATTGTGGGCAGCGGCGATTGGTTGTTACCGGGGACGCTTACCATACCCAAAGGCAAGGGTCCATTCCCGGCGCTGGTCCTGGTTCACGGTTCCGGGGCCAATGATCGCGATGAAACCCTGGGCTCGAATAAGCCTTTCAAAGACCTGGCCTGGGGGCTGGCGTCGCGGGGCATTGCCGTGCTGCGTTATGAGAAAAGGACCCGGGTTTACGGCGCTAAATTAAAGGGCGACCTGGAATTTGCCAATTCATTCACTGTTGGCGATGAAACAATCGAGGATGCGCTAGCCGCGGTTATACTTTTAAAAACGGAAAACGCCATCGACCCGGAAAAAATATTTGTCCTGGGCCACAGCCTGGGGGGCATGATGATACCACGGATCGCCGCGGAAGGAAAAAATCTCGATATGGCCGGGTTTATTATTATGGCCGGCGCGACACGAAAATTCGAAGATATGTTCCTGGAGCAAACGAACTACATCGCCGGCCTGGACGGTTCCCTTTCCGAGGATGAAAAAAAACAGGTTGCTGAAATCGAGAAATCAGTGAAAAAAATCAAAGCCTTGAAAAAATCAGACCTTCAATCACAGGAAACGATTCTCATGGCGCCTGTTTCTTATTGGTTGGATTTGAATGAATATGATCCGGTGAAAGTTGTAAAAGATATCCGGCAGCCGATCCTGGTTCTGCAAGGGGCCCGTGATTACCAGGTAGCCACCGAGGATTTCGAAAATTGGAAGAAAGCGCTGTCGCCTTCCGCCGGGAAAAATACGGATTTCAAGTTATACCCGATGCTTAATCATCTTTTTTTCGAGGGTAAAGGAAAATCGACTCCCGATGAGTATATGAAAATCCGGAAAAATATTGCCGAGTATGTGATCAACGATATCGCCGGGTGGTTGAAAAAATCCTCGGAACCGGTTAGCAAATCCGTGAAATAGGAAAAGAGCCGTCATAGATAATGCTTTTTGTGCACAACGCCGTTCGCAATGCGCCGAATACCGGCTTTTTGAGCCGTTTATCAAGAATTTGAGCTGATCATCAATTTTTTGTGCCGGATATCGGTAATTTGAGCGTATCGTCATTTTATTGTGCCGAACATCGATTTTTATTTAAAATCATCGATAATTTGCGCCAATCATCGATTTTTTGTGCCGCATATCAATAATTTGAGCTGATCATCGATAATTTGTGCCGCATATCAATAATTTGAGCTGATCATCGATTTTTTTATTAAATCATTAATAATTTGTGCCACATATCGATAATTTGTGCTAATCATCGATTTTTTTCACAAATCATAGATAATTTGTGCTGACCTTCGATCTTTTGTATGGGATGAGGAGAAATAATGGAGGCAACGAAACGGGAAAGCGCGGAACCCGGGGAAAAAACAATCCGTGTGAATCAGTGTAATCTGTGGACCTTTTTTTTCGTGTTAATTCGTGGGCAAAAATCTATGAAAATCCGTGTTACAATTTACGGGCCAATGAATGAATTTCATCCCTGACTCAGGTTATGTTGCCCTTTTTCTTTTTAATGCTCTCCAGGTTCTTTTTGGCTTTATCCAGGTTTGGGTGTCCGTTGGGAAAGAGTTTTTGCATAATGGCCACGGCCTTTTCGGCATAAAGCAGGGCGGAGGAATAATCGTTCATATCCCGGTAAATGGTAGATATATTATGGTACGAGTTTGCAAGATCGGGATGATTTTTATCCAATACCGCTTCCCTGATTGCTATTGCTTTCAATTGAAATTCCAACGCCCGGTCCGGTTGAACCATACCTCCATATATGGAAGATAAATTAGCATAGCTTTTTGCCACCTCAGGATGATGCGTGCCCATTATCGATTCCTTTATCTCCAGGGCTTTTAATTGAAATTCAAGCGCTTTTTCCAGGCACCCGGTCATTTGGTCCGGCTGCAGAAGGGTATTTGCATAGGAATAATGAAGCTCACTGATCTGCTGCATAACATCTGCCTTTTGCAATCGGGCTGTTCCTGAATCGGTGCGGGACTCTAAATCTTCCAATAAATAGGTGAAATAATCCAACTGCTCCTTAAAGAATTTTCCCGATATGGTTCCCTGTCCCTCCCGGTCAACCGGGGTATATATTTCCCCACGCAATTGAACTATATCTGTCTCCGGCGGCTCGGAAAAGTAAAACGTCCCGGATCGCCAGGACCACAAATCATGGGCCTCGGTCAATATTTTATTAAAAGTCGTTGTGGGAAGCCATAATACCAGTGGGACCGGGATTTTTTTCGGCAATAAATCCCGGGCATAATTCAACCGGTGCAAAAAAGCCTGGGATTCAGCCGTTTCGATAATGCTATTCTCCAGGCCGCTTACCAGCAAAACCGCCTTTTCCTTTCCCCGGATCGTAAGCCCCGAAGGCAAAAACTCATCTAACGATACGATAAGCGATTTCAAATGGTGATAGTAAACCGTAATCCCATCGGTTTCCAATTGTTGCTTTAAGGATGCCAGGATTTTCGCCCGTAACCTGTGATTATCGCACTGCGCCAGGTATAGATGAAATCCTTTTGCTCTCTTTATGCCACGGTACAATAATTGTAGTTCCTGTTTATTATGGTCAAGATCATTGTTCATTAATAAACATTCCTTGCAATATTCTGTATTGCTTACAATTAACCGGTTGATGACTCACTGTTTTTTTTCAAATCCTTCATTCTTTGCAGGGCGTCTTTGAATTTTAATACCCCCTGGAGCGCGGGATGCACATCATACCAGGTGTCCCCATTCACATAGGCAAAAATAAAATGGTTATTAAGCATGCGAAAATGTTCACTGTCATTGGAAATGCTAAAATTTAAGTACACCCGCGCCAGTAGTTCGAAATCTTTATCCGACGGCGAGGTCTCATAGTCGCGAATGATCCTGCGAAACGTAAATTGGATATCCTTTTCTTTAAAGGGGATATCCCCAGGAAGTGCGGCTTCTACCAGGTATCGCAATAACCGGATGAACTCCCGGACGTTGCCCCCGGAAAATATGGCAATTTCTTTAATGAGATCGGAATCGGCAAAGAGGCTGGCGATATCCATACGTTTCCGGGCCACCTGCAGCAGCGTGTCGATACCCTCTTCATAAGGATCACGGGACCGGGTCTCGCATACCTTTATCATGGGCAGCACGTATGCATCGTCATAAAGCTGCCCTAAGCGGGTATGATTGATGGAATAAACAAGGGACAGGGGGACTGTATATAATTTATGGCATCGTATGCCGGTTAAATGATGATAATTATCGATGAAGATGGTTTCGTGAGTTGACCGGCCTATCATGCTTTCTCTATCTCCGGGGTAAGCGAGTTTCATTTTTTCCAGGTTATCATAAATAATCACCATTCCCAGGAAATTTTTGTTTTTCAAAATCTTTTCCGCTTCGATAACCATATTATTAATGAAACCCATTAATTGGCTGACGGAAGGTTCTATCTTCCGCCGGATGGTTTTGCGTTCATTACTGCTGTATTTTAATTGCCCCATGAATTTAGCGAAAAGTTTTCCAATAATGGGTACTTTAGCCCCGGCCTCAACCCCGGCTGCAACTTCCGCGGATACTCCTTTATCCGTGGATTTTTCGAAAATAACTTCGGCAAACCAATTCTCAATATTGCTCATAAGGTTTTGGGAGAGCGGCATATTTTTCTCTCGCATTTGCCGTTCGATTTCCGAGGCAATGACAAAAAGAATATCGATATAGTTTGGGTCTTCAAGGTCCAGGGTTTCCAGGGCATCGATTTTTATAGTGAAGAGATTTTTTTGGTTCAAGGTTTTTTCCAGGGATTTCAATTCCGTGGATTTGCCGCTGCCGTTATGGCCGCTGAACAGGTAGGTTTTGGGTTTACTGTTGGCCTTGCAAGCTTTTAAAATTGCCTCGCCGATTTTGGTTACCAGGATTCCTTCTTCACCCCGGACATGCGCGCAATTAACATACCGGGGATCCGACTCATCGATGGCTTCAGCGGGGTCTAAGTTCCCGGTGGCCTCGATAAGTAAACGCTCAAGATTTTCAATTTCCGCTTTTGTTGAACTCATCGGTTCTTACTCCATTCTTAACCAAGCCGAACAGGGCTGTATCGCCCCATCGACTTGAAATGATTATACTATAAAACGGATAGATATTGCAAGGCACACTTCTTGTTTTATGAACCGGGGACAAAATAGGTCAATATTTCATTAAGCAGCAGTATCTTCTCAGGGGTATAGGGAATATCTATTCACTAAACAAAACGATCAATATGACTATGACCGCGATGACCGCCAGGATTGCCAGGGTTATTTTAAGGGCGCTGAAAGGTCGTTCCCCTTGCACTTCACCGGTCTGACCATTAATCAGGAAACGGTACACTTTGTTGTTGAATTTATAAGAACTGATCCAGATGGGCAAAAGTATGTGCTTGAAAGTAACGTCACTGTAGGAAGTATTCATCGTGTAAATCCGCTGCTCATCGCCGCCGATATCGCTGTGAATGGTGGATGTTATTACCGGTACCATCCGGTCTTTGGCAATTTTCAACCCTTCCACCAGGTCCACCTGGTAAGATTCGGTGCGGAATCCACTTAAAAATTTATCATTGTAAGGCGTCAACTCTTTCAAATGCCAGGGTTCCAGTTTCTGGGTATAATTGACCGGCAGCGAATTACTGGCAATCACAAGAATATCGTCGAAATCGTTCGCTACCTGCCCGGCTGTTGACGACCAGCGGGTGTGCCGCACCTGGCGCGTCCGGGTAACTGTCTGCCCGTTTTCCGTTGTCGTATACGTTTCGGTTTCATAATAGTATGTTCCCCTGGCGCCGGTATAAACCGTTTGGGTCCCGGCGTCATAGGTCCAGTAAGGCACATAAATACCGTCCAGGTTGCCGCCGGCCGCCTTTTGTTTCAGGTCCGACGGCGCAAACCAGAGTTTATTAATCCAGTCCCTGAAAAATTCCGCCGCTTTCTTTTTATCGATAACGAAAGGTACCAGGGATTTAGGTTTCAGCACTTTGCTGGTACTGCCGGTCTGCACCACGATGTTGGCGGCGCAATAAGGGCAGTGGTCCGCCGTGACATTGGGCTGCAGCGTGAGCGACGCCCCACAGGCCGAACACCTGACGGTTACCACTTCTATTTTTTCCTCTTTCTCATACTGGGTGCTGATAAATTTTTCGAAATCGATCTCTTCGATAACTTCGGTGGAAGCCTCGATGACGTTTTCCGCGCCGCAGTAAGAACAGGTTAAACTCTTGGTGCCGGGTTTAAATTGCAGGATGGCCCCGCACCCGGTACACTTTAACTCTTTACTGATCTCTTTGTTTTCCGTATTGAAATCCATGGGTCTAATACCTCGCTTTTATGCTTTCATGAATACATAAATATATATTCACGGTCTTACATGGGGGGAACAGGGGGAGGTCCCGGTGGGGTAGGTACAAACAATGCAGCCAGTTCCGGTACTTCCGATGCTTTGGCCCATGCGGCCATACCTTGTTTCCATACCAGCGTATCCCGCGTGAGGGTCTGCTGCATGACCATTTGCCGCAGGACATCCATGGTAAAAGGCCCGGATTGCGCCCCGCCCACGACGACATGGTACGGGATCGAACCCGGCACCGGCGGCGGCATTGCGCCTCCCTGCGGCTGGTTCTGCCCCTGCTGCTGTTGAAACATACCTGCCATCTGGGTAGCCATGGCAAAACCCATGCCCAGGCCGATGCCTTCGCCCGCCGTACCACTGGGGTTTTTGGCGGCCGTTTCCATCGATTTGGCCGCCTGGTACTGCATGAAGTTCTGGAGATTGCCGATAACGCCCATGCTGTTGCGCTTGTCGATGGCTTCCTCCACTTCCGGCGGAAAGGAAATATTTTCTACCAGGAACTTGGTTACTTCCAACCCGTATTCTTCGAATTCGGGCAGTATCTTTTCCTGGAGCAGTTTGGACAGTTCATTGTATTGGGAGGCCATATCGATGGCCGGGATTTTGCTTTCCGCCAGGGAATCGGAAAATCGGGTGATAATGATATTTTTTAATTGTTCGGTAATCTCCTCCGTGGTGAACTGCCCATCGGTCCCGGCGACGGCCCTGATGACTTTTACCGGGTCTTTGATGCGCACGGCATAGTTGCCGAAAGCCCTGAGGCGGATGGGACCGAATTCAGGGTCTCTCATCATTATGGGGTTTTTGGTGCCCCATTTGAGGTCGGTAAAATTCCTGGTATTGGCAAAATAAATTTCTGCTTTAAACGGGCTGTTAAAACCGTATTTCCAGCCCTTTAACGTTGTCATAATCGGAAGATTTTGTGTTGTCAGGGTGTACATGCCCGGTTGGAAGACATCCGCCACCTGGCCTTCGCTTACGAAAACAGCCACCTGCGATTCCCTGACCACCAGTTTGGCGCCGTTTTTGATTTCGTTGTTGTAGCGCTCAAAACGGTGAATCATGGTATCATTGGTAGGGTCCAGCCACTCGACGATATCTATAAACTCTGCCCTGAGTTTTTCAAAAATACCCATTGTGTCCTCCTAGTTGTTAAATTGGGAAAAAGGTTTTTTTTCCCGGTCAGATTATAAACTATTATATGGAAAAAAGTCAAATTCTTTTTTTGCCACCAAGGCACCAAGGCACAAAGGTTCACCAAGAACTATTAGTAAAAAATTCTTGGTGTCTTGGTGCCTTGGTGGCTATTTTAGCCAGCCGTTCTCTTTGTACCAGATGGCCGTACGGGTCAGGCCTTCCCGCAGTGGCATCATGGGATTGTAATTTAGTTCTTTCCCGGCTTTTGAAATGTCGAACGCTTTGTTCCTGGTGAACAGATTCAGTAGTTTCCGGGGGAGCGTCGGCTCGATTTGCGGCGAGCGGCTGACTAAGTCGCTGAAAAACGCCGCAATGTGAACCGTCCACAAAGGGATACGGATTTTAGGAACCGGTTTGTTAAAGAGTTCCGCCACGATTTTTACCAGGTCTCGCAGCGGTATGTACTGGCTGCCGGCCAGGGTGTAGATTTGGCCCGGCGCCGCCGGCGATTCCCCGGCCAGGATAATACCGGCCACCAGGTCTTCGACATAGGTAAGGTGACAGAGGGTATTGCCATTGCCGATCATGCGGAAATTTCGTTTATAAATATCCTGGAACATTTCCAGGAACCGTTTACTGCCCGGGCCGTAGATACATACGGGCCGCACCACGACGCTGTCGATTTTACCTTTTTGGAAATAGGAGAGCGCCAGTTTTTCCGCTTTCACTCGCGATTCCTGGTAAGGGGTGCCGGGGTTGTAAGGCGCGTCTTCCTTGACCGGGGGGTTGGTAAGTACGCCCTGTACCCCGACGGTGCTGCAGTGAACAAACCGTTTAACGCCCCCGGCAATGGAATCCTCCAGCAGGGCGCGGGTCCCCTCGACATTAACCGTTGTAAACATATCTTTGGTGATTCGCTGCTGCCGGTACAACGACGCCAGATGAAAGACGATGTCTACGCCCCTGATTTTTCCCCTGAGAGAATTAGGTTCGGATAGATCGCCGTCGATCAGTTTTACATCCAATTTTTCCAACAGTTCCCGGTTGCTGTTATTTCTTACCAGGGCTTTGACGGCATAGCCTCTTTCTTTTAATGCCCGGCAAAGATACCCGCCGGTAAAACCGCTGGCGCCTGTAACTAATGCTTTCTTCATATTAATAATGCCTCAATTTAATGGTGAGTAATTGTTGTGAATTTCTCAACATCATTTCCAGTTCCTGTTTTTGTTTTTTCCCATTGCTTTCGGAAAGCATTTGTTCCAACGGGCTCATCATCAGTGTAAGCGTGGTGCGGAATTCATGGGAAATGTTGGCAAAAAAGAGTGATTTCATATGATCAATTTCTGTTAATTTTTCGGATTGCTCTTTCAATTTTAGATTTTTTTCATTACTTTCCTTTGTCCGCTCTCTAAGGAGCTGTTCAAGCTTTTGCTTTTCGTGTGTTAGTTTCCCGGTTCGCCGCCGGATAAAAAAGAATGCGAACAAGAATCCCGCGATACCGGCGCCATACAGCATATATGTCCACCAGGTCTCGTACCACTGGGGTGTATCCTGGCTGTAAAGATACATAGAAATAAGAAAAAAAAGGCCTAAACCCAGGGCTGCAGGAACAAACTTCCTTTCCTTAAGAGTTACGTTTTTATGTTTTATTAATTTCATACCTATCCTTTAAAACCGTATAAACGAGTATACTTTAAAAAAATATTTTTTTCAATCTTTTTTGTAGGGAACAGTGATATAACCGCTCCCATGAACCTTCCATGGCGTTTCACAAAGCCATCTGGCAGTGGTTTCAGGGTGCGCCCAGGGACTAATAAAAAAACCAAAACCACTGCCCCGCAATATAACGGCAGTGGTTTTGGCCCCTTTCCATCTCTTCCCTCTTATTCTTCCCGCCTTCGCGTTTCGCCGTTTTCGCGTTTCCGCGTTTTCACTCCATTACAAGTTCAATGCCTTTTTCACCGGAACTCCAACCGGTCATCGCCGATGGTTACCCGGTCCTCCGCCTGGGGAATTGTGGTAGACGACCGTGTCATTTTCAGTTGCCATACCGGGGGGCCCGGGGGGATTTTTAATACGGTTCGATCACCCGAATGAATCACTGTTACATTTCCCACGGCTGAAAATTCGAAATCAACCCACGACGGGAGATTTAACACACTTTTATTTTCCAGGTGTCCGGGCCCGCTGACTACCGAAATATGCACATAATCATCTTCGAAGGCCGGTCTTAAGGGAAGAGTAATCGAGCTGTCATGACTGATCATATGGGCGCTCCTGGAGAAGTGGTGGTAAACATTCATGTCCCGTTTTTCCAGTACAAGTTTGTTCTCGATGGTAATATTAATATCTTTCGCCATTTTTTGATTTCCTTTTATTCTAAACATACGATTCATCGGCAATACTCGCTGAATTCAGTTACCCTGGTGCATTGGGCCCCGGTGGAATATATTTCACGGTTGGGATATACCACCGACAGCCAACCATTGCCCGTCCACCTGAAATCCCTATTATCACCCCGCACCACCATCCCCAAGAGCTCATGGGCATCGCTGTCGAATACGGGCGAACCGCTGTTGCCGCTGTACACATCCAGGTCCGCGGAAAAATAAGCCCCGGCGATATCCATGATATGCGCCCCCGGGGCATACTTTAAAGGCAATCCCACCGGATGCCCGATAACATAAACCCCTTGACCACAGGAGAGGGTCCTGGTAGATAACGTGGCCACAGCTTGTCCCACAACGTTTCGGTCCAGTTTCACAAGCGCCCAGTCCGAACCGCTGCCGCCAATATCCTTCCGGTTGTAAACCCTACTAAGGAGTTTGACTCCTTGATAAATGTTCTTATTGGGCGCTTGAATTACCGCTGAGGTGGCATCCATCATCTTAAAACCGAAGACAATACGGAGGTCGCCGACATTTTTTTCATTGACAAAATGAGCGGCCGTAACGAGCAGATCTTCTTTAACCAGGAACCCGGTGCACATAGGCCCGGCAAAAATAGGCTGCTGCTGGAAGGGTTCACAGTCGCACAGGTTAAAGGTTTTCCCGTAATTCTTCACTTTCAATGTTGAAAACCCTTTCTTCTTAGCGAGCAGACTATCTTTCATACAAATGGCAGCGGTGCACCCGGCATTTTTCCTGATCCGGTTATCCGTAATCTCATAAAAATCCATCCGCTCATCAGCGCCCCAGGTACCCCTGGCCCCGTTTATCTCTATTTTCCCTGTCTTATACATAAGTATTTTAGCCAGTTCCCATGTACTTATGCAGCGAAGGTCTTCATTTAGGGATGGCGTTTCATCCGAGTCGTACAATTCTTTTACTTGCGCCATAATAGCGTCCCGTTCAGGGGTGCCTTCCTTATCCTTGAATTTAAACCGGTTCTCGGCATCGACCCGGGCGCCCCGGGCCACCAATTCCCTGTCCAGTTCTTCGACAGTCCATTCAAACAGCGATTCTCCTGGGTGTGACATTTTGGCATTTCTCCAATTATGGGCCATCCTCGCCGATAGTCACATTGACGGTTATCGGTAATTCAGGGTCCAGGTTATTGGGTAAGATTTTCATCGACCAGGTGGAATCGGTCCTTGAATGAGAAACAGCCAGATCCACATCGGCCCTCACCTTAACGGGACAATACCTGATTTCTGTCCCGGTAGGGGCTTTAATAACCACGGCTGAATCCAGCCCTCCCAGGTAGATTTTCTCTTCATTTCCTTTGGCGACATCGATATTTAAATCGCTGCTGCCGTTCGGCAGTTTCCGGGAAACCTGGATAGACCCGGTAAATACATTCTTAACGTAAACATCCGCTTGTTCAATCATTGTTTCCTCCTATAGTTTAAATGATCCGGCGTGATTATAAAGGAATCGTGATTGGAGCGCATTAAAACCAGTCCCAAAAACCTTAAAAATAGTCTCTTATCTAAAAATAGCCACCAAGGCACAAAGGCACAAAGGTACACCAAGAGGTTTATTATTAAAAAATTCTTGGTGTCTTGGTGCCTTGGTGGCAAAGGTTTCTTCAAAAAAAAGAAAGAAAACCGAAAAACCTTCTTTCAATTAAGGAAAGATTGCGGTATAATTCTCCTTGCAATGAAGAAAGACATATTGAAACAAATGATTGTTGATTTTCACAGGGGAACCCTGCCCCAGTTTCATCCCCGCCATCTCAAAGCCCCGGTAGGGTCCACCAAAATTATTTCCATCATCGGCGCCAGGAGAAGTGGAAAAACCTTCTATCTCTACCAGTTGATGGCAGAATTGCTTAAACAAAACCGCGAAAAGACACACCTGCTCTATATCAATTTTGAAGATGAGCGGTTGGATTTCAGTAGGGAAGAACTGGACCTTATTCTCCAGGCTTACCGGGAACTTTACCCCGGTGTGAACCTGCAAGAGGTTCATTTCTTTTTTGATGAAATCCAGAACATCGACGGTTGGGATAAATTTATAAGGCGCATCTATGAATCCGTCGGTAAAAACATTTATATTACCGGGTCAAATGCGAAATTGCTCGGTAAAGAAATATCCACATCGTTGCGCGGGCGTGCGTTGTCCTATGAATTATTTCCCCTTAGTTTTAGCGAGTATCTTGAATTTCACCACATTGAAGGCGAATATGTTTCCTCAGCGGGGCGGGCTTTGATACGGAGCAGTTTTCACCGTTTTCTCAGGTACGGTGGATTCCCCGAATTGGTCACGATGGATGAAAGCCTCCATGATAAAATTCTCCAGGAATATTATAATACCATGATTTTTAGGGACCTGGTGGAACGATATGAAATCAAGCAAATTCATGTCTTGAAATATTTTTTAAAACGCCTTTTGAATTCTATTACCAAAGATATCTCAGTGAACAAGATTTATAATGAACTCAAATCCCAGGGGATTAAAATAGGAAAAAACTTGCTTTATGAATTTATGGATTCCGTGGAAGCCATTTATTTGATGGTTATCCTGTTAAAGTATAACGAGTCCGTCATAAAACAGGAATTTGCTGAAAAAAAAATTTATTGCATCGATAACGGGCTGCTGAATGCGGTAACTTTTCATTTTTCCGGGGATAAAGGAAAATTATTAGAGAATTCCATCGGGATTGAATTGTTGAAGCAAGGGCAGGAAGTCTTTTTTTACCGGGATAATGTTGAGTGCGATTTTTTATTGGCAGGTCAAGATGCAATTCGGTCTGCGGTCCAGGTGTGCTTATCCCTTAAAGAGCCCGAAACCCGCCGCAGGGAAATTAAAGGATTGACAGCCGCCTGTAAACGGTTTAAATTGTCAAAAGGCATGATCATTACGGATGATGAAGAAGAAACAATCCTGGATGACGGCATCGAAATAAAAGTAATCCCGGCGTTTAAGTTTTTATTAGACTTCAAAGATTCCGAAGGGCTTATGGAAAAGGCTTAAGAAAAAAATCTAACGTGGTGATCAAGGCATTGAAAAAGCGAGATCAGTAGCCAGGGGGGCAGGAGTTAAGTTAAAGAGAAAAGCGGAAGAACGGAAGAGTGCACGCGAAGAAAAAAAATCTGTGATATTCGTTATAACGTGTAATCAGCTGACGTCTCTTGGTGAGTGGTAGATTGGAAGAGTGGTGAAAAATATGGTGTGTCTTCGCGTTCTTAGCAGCTGATTGTTTTCGTGTTAATCCGTGTAATCGGAAGGCATATGTTTTTCCCGTGGCGGCAACCCGGAAACAGCCGCAATAAGATTATCATCGAGCCCTTTTTCTTTTAGCCTTTTAGTAATGCAATCTCGTTTATCACGGTTTCACAAAAATCTTCCAAGAACCTTGTTTGATATTGAAATTAGTCGGTGCTGAGGTCAGTTGTGAAGACTCCAACAATACCATGCGAATCGATGAGGTATTGGAAGCGGCAGAAAATCCATATCATGGAGTTCAAATTGGGAAGTGAACTGGAAACTTTAGCACAGATCAAAGAGATGAAAAAGTAGGAAAATTACTTTAGCAAGTGCAAGGAGATTGTCCCTCTGGGTATCGGATTTGATCCCGAGAAACGAAACATCGGCAGTTACCTGCTGGGGAATCCTCGAGAGCCAAATGAGGGCAAGCCAAATTTTTTCCCCTCTCTACTATTAAAGAAGATGCTAATATTTTATTGAAAGAAACAACAACATTTGTGAATTCCTGGGTTTAAGAGAAAGTCTCAAGTTATTATCTATTTTTATGATGTCTTCAGTCTTTAATTCTCCCATCCAATCTTCGTAGCATATATCAGGCAGATAACCAAAATTCTTGATATCTATAACAGTAAACCCGGATTTTTTTAATATTTCAACAAATTTATTGCAAGTAATTGAATTTTTTGCAAGATATTCTCTTTCTTCTCTAGTATAAAATTGAAGATACGAAACATATGAGCATTCTGAATTCCAGAGAGATACAATAAACAGGCCATTTTTTACCAAGCTTCCCATTACCCATTCTAAAAAATTACCTCTAGCTTGTCTCTCAATATGATTAAATGTACCCATCATCGAAGTAACGATCGAATATTTCTCATGCTCGATAGGAACTTCGAGAATATTTTTTTTTACTATTTTTACATTTTTCATATCCGCAGTTTTTTTCTTACAAACTCTTATTGCACAATCATTTATATCATACCCACATGCATAAAATCCATTTCTCGCAAAATACTGGACATATCTACCAGTTGCGCATCCAATATCCAGTGAAATTTTTTTTAGTTCTTTTGGGAGTGGATGCATTAGCAGGTTTTCCCTAACTAGATTAAGTTCAAGTGTCTTTTTTACTGTATCTGAACGACTAGGATAGTCGAATTTCAAATATTCAATAAGTCCATATTTGACTTTCCATTTATTCTCATCTTCTTTTGTTTCACTAACTCTTAATAACTCATCATAAATCATTCTTACCTCCAATAAAATAATTCTATTTAATTGAGTAAGTCTCTAGAATGAGGAATAATGAAAAAAGGTCCAATACTCACCGAAGTACCATTTAACCCTTTGCAACATATTTTTAAATTCAATATCCCACACACAGAGACTTCCCAGTTACTACCTTTTTGACTCAAAAAAGTTTACTTCCGATTTTAGCATCTTTCGCTGGGGTAACAAATGTAGCTTCACCACTTTCAGCTTTGGGAAATTGAACACCTAACATTAACACCTCAGAATCTACATTCCCAATCTTTATTGAACCAAAATTAAGTACTCCCAGAACCAATTTGTTTTGGATATCTTCCCGAGGGTGATTTGTAAAACGACCGACGCTCGTTTTTATTCCAAATTTTCCAAAATCTACCATTAACCTATAGGCTTTTTTGGGTGCAGATGGTTCAATTTCTACTGAAATTACCCTACCTAAACGAATATCCAACAAATCAAAAGTATCTTCTTTTGATACAATGGGCTTTGTTTCCTTTAACATATATAACCTCCTTATATTTATTTTTAAAGCGATCTTAGCCTCTCTAAATAAATCGATGTAATGAGTTTATTAAAGCCATCTCCAGAATGCAAATCTACCCAATGCCAACGGGCTAAACTTTCTGGGACTTGACAATCATCTAATCTCAAAGGCAATAAAAAAACTTTATTTTCAGGCATTTTCTCGAATTCCTCAAGTGCTTCCTTTAATTCTTTTTGGACGTAGCCTTTCTTTGATAAAGATTTTTTTGACAGACAGGCAATTATAAAATCACTCTTTTGGATTGCCATTTTAGTTTGTCGCTTCCAATCCTGCCCGGGAAGTACATTGTATATATCCAACCATGGATTACATCCTAAATTTTTAAGACTTTTATAGAGTATTTCTGCGACTGTCAAATCTTCACGAGCATAAGAGATGAATATTTTAACGCCTTCTAATAAAGATAATATATTACTGGATATATCCTCAACACTAAAAAAATCATATGACTTTTCTTCTAAATGCAGTTTATAACAATATAAATTTCCATCACCACATGCTATAATAATATTTTCATTTGACTCGTCAACGGCAATGCTCCAAATTCCTTCATTAAACTCCTTTAAGAATAAAGGAATATTGGGAATGCTTGCCTTACTAATAAAAAATTTGCCTAGGAGATCTCCATACATTAGATAATCTCCAATAACCGCCATACCACATATCTGAGACAAAATTGTCTTATATTGGATTTCAATACTTTTATTAAGATCGAACATGGAAAGAATGTTTGATGAAGAACCGCAAAATAAACAGTTTCTTTTCTTATCAAATATATTTTTGTAACAACAAGTCTCGTTAAGTATAATTTGTTCAGATATCTTTTCTCTTTTTATATCATAATAGTATATCCCCTCTCCAGAAGATGTTACAAGAAGTTTTTCATCATTAAGTAGTGATATCCCAAAAAGAGTATTATTGGATTTGATATTATTAAATTTTTTTGACTTCAAATTAAAAGAGAGCAAGCCATCTTCCCAGGTAGAAGCAAAGGCCATCATTGATTCATTTGAGATTCTTACATCCCATACTGGGGATTTTAAAACTTTTCTAAAAATAATCTTTCCTTTTTTGGAGACTAAAAACTCCCCTGAAAACGGGTCTTTACACGCTAATCCGACAGCTACTATATCTCCATTTTTATTTATATCAACACCCCATACAGGCATTTTATATTGTGATTTAGATAAAATATTACCATCAATATCCAAAACCGCCACACTTCCATTGACGTCACCGGCAACGATTTTATTATTCTTGGAAATGGAACAATCAATTATTCCATTGCCTAATTCATATTTCCACTTTAATTTAATTGAAGGCTGTATGCTTGTCCCTTTTCGCTCTCTATTCTTTTGACTTTTATCTTCAGATCCCCAAAATTCTTCATAAATTTTTTCTAGCGCCTTGGGGGTTGTCTTCAAAACAAATATACTCGATGGGTCAACACCTTCTTTGATTAGTAACTCAGGGATATTCTTTTTATCAATTCCTTCAAGCATTAATGCTGCTCGACCTTGGTCAAACGCCTCTTTTACAGATCGGCCAAACCCGACGGCTCGATAAAAAGATGCTGCAAAGGTAATTGCTGCCTGGTTCGAAATGGGATTTTTTATTCCGATTGCACAATCGATCACCTCAACAATTGCCCTGGCTTGTATTTTAGAATAACATGCGTTCAATAGCACAACCCGAATGTTATCTTTCAGGGTTTCGAACAATGCCCGAATCGCATTGGGTTTAACGCGCTTCGGAAAGCTTCCGTCTTGATCTAAAAGTAGAAGTTCTCCTGTCGGCTTCCCATGAGAACTAAAATGAACGATCTGGGGTTTATGTTCGTTAAGCATTTGAATCAAGTCACCCGGTCGTGCGGCCAGGGCCGGTACCAATTCGATTGAATCACGATACTCCGCAGAACGGATTTTTTTGGTGATCGCTCGAATTTCCTCGTCTATCATTAACCGGCTTCCACCTATCGGTTCAGCAGCGAAGAATAGAACTTTAATCTTTTCCATTAAAAACACACTCCATAAAAAAAGTTGCATCTATTTTCATAATCCATATTATGCTTTAAACGGTGATTTACACGCATTAAAAAGCGTCCCAAAAACCTTAAAAATAGTCTCACCCCTGTAGAGTATTTTAGGAAGGGTATTTTGAGAACCAAGAAAATGAAAATTACAAATTACAAATCACAAATTACAGACAAATTTCAAAAAGACAATAAACAAAAAACAAACAAAACAACCCACGGAAATACCCCGCCGCGAGGCGTAGCCCGCATTATTCATCATTCATCATTCATCATTCGATATAAAGATCTGTCCACTGATTTCACAGATTTTCACGGATTTAAAAAAAAGGCAATTTATGTTTTATCTTTGCCCAGGGTGCTGCGAAAATAGCCACAAAGGCACGAAGGCACAAAGGTACACTAAGAGGTTTATTATAAAAAGGTTCTTGGTGCCTTGGTGTCTTGGTGGCAAAAGTTTTCATAGTCACAGTACGAGGCTCACATAATGAAGAATTACCAGGTTTTAAGGTATAAAATGCGGCGCTCCCGGTCCTGGTAGAACCGACATTAAGTTCAATTGAGCCATTACCGGTCCTAATAGAACCGCGTACGGTACTGAGAGAACCGCTGCCGGTCTTCAAGGGACCGCATCCGGTCCCAAAAGAACCGCTAACGGTTCGATGAGAACCGATACCGGTCCCCGTAGAACCGCACGCGGTACTAAGAGAACCGATGACGGTCCTCAAAGGACCGCGCTCGGTCTCAAAAGAACCGTTGACGGTCTCACTAGAACCGCTCTCGGTCCTAAAAGAACCGTGCGCGGTACTGGTAGAACCATTGCCGGTCCTCAAAGAACCGCATCCGGTACTAAACGAACCGCTGCCACGGATATAGCCGCTAAGAACGCAAAGGACCGCGAAGAAAAAAACTTAGCGCGGCCAATTTAAGATGGAATGATGAATGATGAATGATGAATGATGAATGATGAAGAAAAAACAGGAAGCGAGGAAGCTAGGAAGCGAGGAAGAGCGGAGAAGGAGGTTTGCTTTTGTTTTGAATTTTGAGCCTTTGCATTTTGGATTTGTTTCGAATTTCGGATTTCGTGCTTCGTGCTTTTACTTTTAATTCGTGTAATTCGTGGGCCTGTTTTTATTTACGTTTTTAAATATTTGAATGCTCGGTTTGATAAGTCGAGGGGGCCTGGCCAAATTTTTCTTTAAAACACGTGGCAAAATAGGTGGAACTGGAAAACCCAACCGCAAAAGCAACCTCGGTCACATTCCCGAAATTCTCCCGCAATAACTGCGCCCCACGCTCCAACCGGTACGACATGATAAATTGGTTGGGCGTCTCCCCGGTCAAGGCTTTTACTTTCCTGAATAATGTGGACCTACCCATATACAACTTCCCACACAACTTATCTACATCGAACTCCTCATCGGACATGTTCTTCTCTACTATCCCCTGCAACTCCTTGAGAAACTTCTCATCCATGGAGGATACGGTGATTTCCGACGGCAGCAGCATCTTCTGCCGCTGTATCTTTAACTGCATCTGCCGGCGCAGCTCGATCAAATTCTTGATCCGGCTAAACAATATCCTGGAATTGAAGGGCTTGGTGACATAATCGTCGGCCCCGGTTTCCAATCCCTGGATAATGCTTTCCTCCGATGCCTTGGCCGTCAACAGGATGATGGGGATATGGCTGGTGGCGATGTCTTTTTTCAACTCGCGGCATAACTCATAACCATCCGCCTCAGGCATCATGATGTCGCTGACAATCAAATCCGGGATGATTTCCTTGGCCCTGGCAATGCCCTCTTTGCCGTCGCCGGCTTCTACAACTTTATAGAAAGGCTCAAGGGGCTCGCGTATGTATTTCCTGACATCGGGATTGTCTTCAACCACCAGGATCACCACTTTTTCCTGATCGGGTTCTTCCCCAGGGCCTGTTTCCTTTTCCTTCCCAATTTCGCCGCACGTCTTACTTTCTTCCCCTTCCTCCGGTTCAGGGGTTTCTTCGGCCGGGAAAAATGCTTCGACCTCTTTGGTTTTCAAGCCGGCGGGTGTGATTTCGGAAGAGTCCGTGATTTCATCCGGTTTAAGGTGGCTGCGCCCCAGGGGAAGCACGATATCAAATTCGCTGCCTTTTCCTTCCTGACTGTGAACATCGATTTTCCCATGATGCATTTGAATGATTTCCCTGGTTAAGGCGAGGCCGATGCCGGTGCCCCTGGGTCCCTTTCCACCGGGTACTTCCGACTGGTAAAAACGATCGAAAATATTGGGAAGTTGCTCTTTGGGGATTCCAGCCCCGGTATCCCCTACCGATATTTTAACGTCCTCCTGCTCTTTGATAACGGATACTGTAATGGTCCCACCGGGGGGAGTAAATTTAAAGGCGTTTATCAGGAGATTATACATGACTTGTTCCATTTTCCGGGCGTCATAGTAAAGGGGTATTTCCCCTACAGTGGAATGAAATTCCAGGTTCACCCGGTTTTGTTGGGCCAGTACCTGGAAAGACCCGATGATGCCTTTTAAAAAGGAAACGGTATCCCGGCAGGCGGTTTGTAATTTCATTTTCCCACTGTCGAACCGGGAGAGGTCCAGTAACTGGTTGATCAACGTAAGCAATTGCTGCGAACTGCGGAGCATTACCTTGAATTTCTCTTTTTGTTTTTTGTCCCCAGCGTCGGAAAGCATTTGTTCCAGCGGACTCATTATCAGGGTAAGGGGCGTGCGGAATTCATGGGAGATGTTGGCAAAAAAACGGGACTTGATTTTATCCATCTCCTTGAGTTTCTCGGATTGGTCTTTTAATTGGAGGGCCTGGTCTTCCAGTAGTCGATTCTTGTTATTAATTTCTTTTGTGCGCTCGATAACGATTCGTTCCAGTTTTTGTTTTTCATGTTTCAGTATGCCGGCGCGCCACTGGACAAAAAGGAATACGGACAGGAGAGCGGCGGCGACATACAATATATATGCCCACCAGGTCCTGTACCAGGGGGGCAATATTTTAAAGCGAAAGATATCTTCGCTGCCCTCATATTCATAGACATTCCTGGCCTGCACCCGAAAAGTATACAACCCGGGATCGAGATTGGTGTAATTCTCTTTGGGTTCTTTATTCCAGGTAGACCAACCGTGATCGTATTCTTCCAGGAAACAGCGATACTGGGTCTCGGTTTCAGCTTTAAAGAAAGGGGCGGCAAATTCGAAACGGAGGTTTCGCTCTGTGTATTGGGAAATAGGAAAGAGATCATTGGCAACCTTGCCGAATTTATTTTTAAAACCGCCAAAAATTAATTTATCATTGATCAATACTTTTCTTATAAGGGTCTGGAAATCTTGTCGGTAATTCTTTTTAAATGTGGTATCGTACCGGATAAGTCCGTCGTTGCTTGCGAACCAAATGATATTGCCGGTGGGTTCAGGATAGATAGCGTTCACCTGGGTTGTTGGGATTCTGCGGAGAGGTGTGGCCTCGATTATATAGGAACCTCCCGGTCCTGGAATGGCCCGGTAATTCCGGGAGGCGGAATGGAACCAGATATTGTTATTATTGTCTTCAACAAGACGGAAAACAGGTTTCGAATTAGGTCCGCCGGCGAATTGATCTCCCATCGTGGAATCGGGGATGAATTTTTTATTCGTGTCATCGAATCGATAAATTCCATTTCCTGTGGCGCATATAACATGCCCTGCGGCTTGAGTTATATAAACCTCGTCCCCTGGCAGACCGTGAGATTTTCCATACTTTATGACAATTGGAGATAGACCGGCGTCGGGGAAATCTACCTTTAAGACACTTCCGGCTGAAGTTCCCAGCCACAGGCTTCCGTCATTTTCCTCTACGATGTTCCTGATGTCATGAGTGATATTTTCAAAGCGAAGGTCCTGGGTCCAGCGGCCATTTTTAGGGGATAACGTCACTAAGCCCTTCGACGTCCCACACCAGGTACGACCGGGAGAATGCCGGGAGGGCAACAATATATAAGAAGGACTGTCGATAATTTTTTGCGGGATATTTTTATCGATGCTGAAAACGCCCCCGGATGTGGCCGCCAAAATGGCGTTTTCGCTTGAGAGCAAACTCCAGCAATTGGAAGTTATGCCGGGTACAAGACGGAATTTTAAAGGGGATTCCAAATAATATAATCCATTGGTGGCGCCCACATATAAATCATTATGATGCTTGAGCACCGCAGCCACCAACCCGGATAGATTTGATCGTTCATCATGAATGGAAATCGGGGATGGATATTCGATTTTCGTGATGCCTTTTTCCAGGCACAGCCAAAGATTGCCCTGCTTATCCTCGAAAACATATTTGATATTCTCATCCTGCAAACCGTAAGTTTTATTGAAGATATTTTTCAAGCGTCCGCGGGGGTCCATGACGACGAGGCCCCCAAAGCGGGTAGCCACGGCAAAGTCGCCGGAGGATAAACAGATACCGTGATTGGCCGCGCTTTTGATTAAATAATCGTCCGCTTCGGTGGGAAAAGGCCTGGCGGTTTCCAAAAGGGAATCATACAGGTAAAATCCCTTTAAGAGGGTCCCAATGAGCAGCCTTGGGGGGTCGATATCTATATTATATGGGCTATACGGGAAATAGGGAACGACCATGATAATTCTTTCTGTGTCATCGGCAAACATTTCGGTTCCCGGCAGTATTTCCAATGAATCTCCGTTCAATTGCATAAGCCCGGTTTTTGCCTGGTGAATATATAACTTGCCCCTGGCAATAAAAGAGTATAAAAAACGCTGGCCGGATTGCCATACCTTCATTCGTTTGCTTTCGGGATGCCAGCGGAACAAGTATTCAGAAGAGACGAAATATATTCCTTCTATTGTGGCATGGGTTCGCCAGACATTGGAAAAGTTTTTTTGATCCCCCTTCAGTTGGTCCGATAGTGAAACATATTGTAAAGAGCCTTTGGCGTCCGGGGCCAGGTATCCGATATCGCCCTTTCCGCCGATGTAAACGGTCCCGGTTGGGTCGATGGCCAAAGAGCGTACGATTTTGTAGTCGGGGACGCCGATAATACGCCAGGAAACGCCGTCATATTCCAGCACCCCGGCGTTGTTGGCGACGTAGATAAGTCCATTGGGGGCCTGGGCGAGGCCCCAATTTTGGGGCTGATGATCGTACTCCCGGTAGCTGTAGTTTCTTAAATATTTGAACCCGGCATCCTGTGAATCCTGGCTGTGCAGGTATGGGTAAATAAGCAAAAGAAGACCGAAAACCAGAACCACTGGAACCAACTTTCTTTGCACTATTACCGCACGTTTATGCTTTATTAATTGCATATCCATCCTTTTTAAACCTATTGGAAAAGTATACACTAAAAGGAATGAATTTTTCAAGAGCCGAATAACAAAAAAGCTATTTAAATTTTAGCCGCGAAGAACGCGAAGACACGCGAAGAAAATAATAGGGGAAAACCTTTAATGAAAAACTTTTGTAAGTCCGGGTCTTCATACCCACAAATTATAAAAAGCAGCATTTTTCATTTTGGCGGCGGCTTCATTTGGTGTATAATAGGGTACAATATTAACAAGGAAAAATGTTATGCAGTTGAAAGTGAAAGACCTGAAAGACTTGCTGGATATTAACGAGAAAACCCTCTACGAATGGATCCGGGAGAAAAACTTACCGGCCTACAAAATCAACCACCAATACCATTTCAACGTCACCGAGATTAAAGAATGGGTGTTGAAAAACAATATCCCGGTTTCTTCCCGGTTCCTCGATATGGATTCGGGCCCCCCCCTGGAGCTGCCTCTTTTAATTAAAAAAGGGGGCATCTTCTTCGATATCGATGGAGAAACGCCGGTGGAAGTGATTAAAAACGCGGTGAACATTATGCCTATCCCGCCGGAAGTGAGCAAAGACATGGTGACCCTCTCCCTCCTGGAAAGGGAAGAGATGATGCCCACGGCCATCGGGAAAGGCATTGCCATTCCCCATCCTCGCAACCCCATCATCGCCGATATCGGCAACGAAAGCGTCACGCTGTGCTTATTGAAGAAACCGGTGGATTTCAAAGCAGCCGATAACGAACCGGTTACGGCTATGTTTATTATTCTAAGCGCCAACTCCAAGCGGCACCTGCGAATCCTGGCCCGGATTTCCAATTTGTGCCGGCAAAAGGATCTAATCGAACATATCCGGTCCAAAGACCCGGCCGATGTGATTTTCGCGGACATCGAAGCAAAGGAACATTTTTTCAACAACACGAAACAGTAGACATAATGGACTTATTTTTTTATTCTATCTTTATATATCTTGCCGGCGGGATTATCCAGGTCATAGTCCCGGTTCGCCTTAAAACCGGGATATTCGCGGCTTTTTCGGCCCTTGCAGCGGTCCTCCTGGTCCTCCTGTCACTCCGGGTGCTTCTATCCGGGCAGGCGCTAACCGCAACCCTTCCCTTTCATTTTCCCATTGGCAATATTCCCGTTGTCATCGATGCGTTGGCGGCGTTTTTTATCCTGGTTATCGCCGTCGTCGGGCTTATCGCGGTTCTCTATTCCTGCGGATACTTAAAACCTTATGGAGATAAGGGGAGTTCTTTAAGCGCCCATTTGTTTTTTTTCAGCCTGTTAATGGTTTTCATGCTGCTGGTGACTGTATTGCAAAATGCCCTGGCTTTTTTAATCGCCTGGGAAATGATGTCGCTGGCCTCTTTTTTCCTGGTGGCCTTTGAAAATGAGAAGCGAGAAGTTTTCGACGCCGCGATTCATTACCTGGTGGCCATGCATGTGGGGGTGGTTTTCTTAATATCCGCTTTTTTATTGCTGTATATTAAGACGGGGAGTCTTGAATTCGGCGCATTCCCTGCATTTTTCAAAGGCGGCGGCCCCCTGGCCAGCTTGTTGTTTATTTTCTTCTTCATCGGGTTTGGAACCAAAGCAGGGTTTATTCCTTTTCATGTGTGGCTTCCCAAAGCGCACCCGGCGGCCCCGGCGCATATTTCCGGGATCATGTCCGCGGTGATGATTAAAACCGGCATTTACGGTATTTTGCGGATTTTATCCCTGATGGGAACCCCCTCCAGGGGGCTTGCCTATTTTGTACTGGGGATATCGGCGATGTCGGCGCTGCTGGGCATTATCTACGCCGTCGCGCAGCGGGATATTAAACGGTTCCTGGCTTATTCCAGCATCGAAAACATTGGGATTATCGGCATGGGTATGGGGCTCGGCATGCTGGGGTTATGCTATCGAAACCCGGGCATGGCCGCCCTGGGATTCGGCGGCGCGCTGTTTCACCTGTTCAATCATTCGATCTTCAAGGCGCTGCTGTTCTTCGGGGCCGGGGCCGTGTACCAGAAGACTCACTGCCGGGATATGGAAAAAATGGGCGGCTTGATCCATACCATGCCCTACACTGCTTTTTTTACCCTGGCGGGATCGATTGCCATTTGCGCGCTGCCCCCTTTCAACGGTTTTATTAGCGAATTCCTGCTCTATCTCGCCATGTTAAAAGGCGTGCTGTCTCCCGATGCGCCGGTTAAAACCGCCGCTATCTTTTCCATCGCTTCACTGGCCTTTGTGGGCGCTATTGCGCTGATGGCTTTCACCAAAATGTTCAGCATTGTTTTCCTCGGGGGCCCCAGGGAGAATCACACCGCCCCCGTGAAAAAAGACGCCGCCCCCATTATGCTGGTTATCATGGGGTTCCTGGCGGCGGAAACGTTGGTTATCGGTTTATTCCCCCATTTTATCTTCCGATTGGTGCAACAACCGCTCCACATACTGGGCGCACAGGCAAGTTTTTTCAGCACCCCCCACATCGGGATACTGAGCAAAATATCCCTGGCGCTTTTCATATTCGTCCTGCTGTTCCTGCTGCTCTATGGCTTGCGCCGGTTATTATTAAAAAACAAACCGGTCACGGTTCATACCACATGGGGCTGCGGGTATCAAGCGCCATCCCCCCGTATGCAATATACCGGCTCTTCCTATGTGCGGACATTCTTACTGCTGCTGAGACCGGTCCTTAATATTCGCTTCTATATCAAATCCCCGGATTCATTATTCCCTTCCCAATGGAAATTGAAAACCCATTTTAACGATTTTTTCGACGCATATATTATTGCCCCGGTCTCAAAAAGCATTCGCTCTTCGGTGAATTTGTTCTCCTGGATGCAGCGGGGCTCGACTCAACAATATATCCTGTATGGATTACTTTTCCTGGCAATCGCTATTATATGGATTTTGGGGACGTCCCGATGATTGAAACTATTTTGAATATTCTTGTGTTAACGGTCCTGCCCTTTCTTTATATCGGGATCATCAACCGCGTCAAATCTTTTTGGGCGGGCCGCAAAGGACCGTCCATCATTCAACCGTTGTACGATTTTACCCGGCTGCTGAAAAAAGGCGAAGTCATCAGCGACGCCACTTCATTTATTTTCAAAATAGCGCCGTCCCTTGTCCTGGCTTCCACATTATTGGCCGGGATGGTTGTCCCGATCATCAACCACACCTCGATCCTGGGCTTTGACGGCGACTTCATCTTTTTCGCCTATATCCTGGCGCTGGGCAAATTTTTCAGCGTCATCGCCGCCATGGACACGGGGAGCAGCTTCGAAGGCATGGGCGCCGGTAGGGAAGTTACTTTCTCAAGCCTGGTGGAACCGGCTTTTTTGATTATTATTTCCTCCCTCTGCCTGATGACGGGATTTACCCGTTTCGAGAAACTTTCCTCCCTGCTGCCGGCCGATTCGGAACTGGCCGCCCTTACCGTGGGACTCAGCGTCCTGGTGATTTTCATTATTATCCTGGTGGAAGGTTGCCGCGTCCCGGTGGACGATCCCAATACCCACCTGGAATTAACCATGATCCACGAAGTCATGATCCTGGATAACTCGGGCCCGGACCTGGCCTTCAGCCAATACGGCGCCGCTGCCAAAATGGTGATTTTCTCTTCCTTAATCCCCAACCTGCTGCTGCCCCGGGGCATCCCTTTGCACTACTGGATCATTTTTTACCTGGCCATCGTCTTTATCATCGCCGCGGCCATCGGTGTTATCGAATCCCTCGCGGCCAGGCTGCGCTTGATCCACGTCCCCCAATTTCTACTCATGATTTCGTCCATCTCGCTTATCGTCCTGGCCGCTTTAATCATATACACCTACGGAACCGGGGGCGCCGAATGATTCATTTCCTGGTGGTTCTTTTTGCCGTTTCCCTGCTCTATATTTCGATCTCAAGCCGTATGGAAGCCTATGTAAAAGTACTGTTTATGCAGGGCCTGATTATTTTCCTGGTGGTTACCCTGGAAGCCGCCGTGCTGAATTCCATCAATTACATTTTCCTGATGGTGGAAACCCTGGGCTTTAAAACCATTATCATTCCCCTGATCCTGTTCAAAGCCATCCGGAAAATGGATGTCAGACGGGAAGTGGAACCGTACATGATGACGTTCCATTCCCTGGTGATTACCACCCTGATTATGATTTTTTCATTTGTGCTGGCGTTTTTATCCGTTAAATATTCCGGGGAAATAAAACCGCTTTATTTCGGCGTCTCCATTTCCACTATCCTGATCGGGTTGTATATCATTATGTCCAGGAAAAAAATCATCACCCATATCGTGGGATTTATCGTGCTGGAGAACGGCATTTTCCTGTTATCGCTGTCTATCGCCGGGGAAATGCCTTTGGTTGTGAATTTGGGGGTGCTCCTGGATATATTTATCGGGATATTCCTCCTGGTTATTATGCTGAAACGGATCCATTCCACTTTTGAAGAGATCCATATCGATCGTTTGACCGATCTGACGGATTAAGCCATGATTGCCGCCATACTTCTCTATCCATTAATTGCCGCGCCGCTGGTCTTCTTCCTGGAATCGAAGATCATCAATCGCCTGGCGATTTTAATTTACGCCCTTCTTTTCGCGGTGGGGTCCGTTGCTCTTTATATGGGCTTGAACCCCATCGAGTTTACCACTTATTTCGGGTTGGACTCGCTGAGCATGTTGTTTTTATTGATAATGGCCCTGTTGTTCCTGGCGGCGGCCATTTACAACATGACATACTTTAACCATTCCGACGTTTCGCTGAAAGGACAAACCGAATACACGGTGTTTTTCCTGTTTTTTATCGGGTCCATGGCCGGGGTGCTATTCTCCCAGCACCTGGGGCTATTGTGGGTGTTCGTTGAAGCCACCACCTTGTTCAGCGCGCCGTTGATTTTCGTCGAACGCTCCCGGTCCTCCCTGGAAGCGGCCTGGAAATACATTTTTATATGTTCCATCGGTATTTCGCTGGCTTTTGTGGGAATTATCCTGCTGTCCATAGGAACCGCGAACCTGCATTCGCTCTTTTTCTGGGACCTGTACCGCAACGCCGGCCGGATCAACCCGTTCTGGCTCAAGTTCGCTTTCCCTTTTATCCTGGTGGGATTGGGAACCAAAATGGGCCTGGCGCCGGTTCATGCCTGGCTCCCGGACGCCCATTCCGAATCCCCTTCACCCGTCTCCGCGATGCTTTCCGGCGTTCTTTTGAACGCGGCGCTCCTGGGGATACTCCGGGTGTACAAACTGATGACATTGTGCGATTTGCATTATTACGCCGATCATTTATTGTTGGCCATGGGCCTATTATCTCTCCTGGTGAGCGCCATTTTTATTTTAAGAACCAATAATTATAAACGAATGCTGGCTTATTCCTCCATTGAAAACATGGGAATTATCTCCATCGGGGTCGCCATCGGCGGCGCCGGGTATTACGCGGCCATGCTCCATGTGGCGGCCCATTCCCTCACCAAAGGCGCTTTTTTCCTGACCGCCGGGAATATCTTACACCGCTTTAAATCCAGGGAAATCGATAAGATAAGGGGACTCCTGCAAACCGATAAAATAAACGGCTGGCTGTGGGTGGCCTGCTTTGCCGCGATTTCCGGGATCCCGCCTTTCCCCTCCTTTATCAGCGAATTCTTATTGGTCAAAGGCATGTTCCAACAAAGATTCTTCCTCACCGCGATTCTATTTTTCTTTTTTCTCACCATAATACTCTACGGGATGGGACAATCCGTCTTCAGGATGAGTTTCGGGAGCAAACTGCCGGGGATTCCCGCTGAAAAGCCAATGCTGTCAACGTATCTCCCCCAGGTTATTATTTTGTTTCTCCTGCTCTTTATCGGGCTTTATATGCCGGACTTCCTGGACACGCTGCTGCGAAAAGCCGCCGGGGAGTTGGGCGTTATTAAATATGTGGGGTTGCCATGAACAGGCAAATCACCATTAACAACCGGGCAGTGGCGCGAAAAGACATACCATGCCTTTCACTTACCGAATTCCGCGCCGAAATGGTGAAGGCGTATCAACAAGGCCTGCGGGTGGTTTCCTTTTTCGGAATGCCCGCGAACGGACGAGGGCGAGGGCGCGCCGGTGAAAAAGACGCCGGCGCCCTGCTGCTTTATGCGGTATTGGCGGATGACGATAGCTCCACGCTAGCGATTACCTCCACGCTCTTTAAAGAAAAACAGGGATATCCTTCGATTACCGTCGATTGCCCGCCGTTTCATATTTTCGAGCGGGAGTTTTACGAAGAGTTCGGCGTCCGGCCTGAAAATCATCCCTGGCTCAAACCGGTGCGTTATGATTTCCGGCGCAGCGATTTATCGCAAACAATGGCCAATTACCCGTTCTTTACCATGGCCGGGGATGAAATACACGAAGTGGCGGTGGGACCGGTGCATGCAGGAATTATCGAGCCCGGGCATTTCCGCTTTATGTGCCACGGCGAGCGCGTCCATCATTTGGAAATCCAACTGGGATACCAGCACCGGGGCGTGGAATCGTTGTTTGAACAACGCGGGGCAGACGCGACAGAAAAACAAAACCCGTTTCCTATTCACCTGGCCGAGTCCATCGCCGGGGATACGGTAATCGCCCACGCTTCGGCCTGCGCGCAGGCGGCGGAAGCGCTCTGTAATATTGAAATCTCCAGGCGCGCCGTTGCTATCCGGGCCATTGCCCTTGAATTGGAACGAATCGCCGTTCATATCGGGGACCTGGGGGCGATTGCCAATGATATCGCCTATTTAACCGGCAATGCCATTTTCGGCGCCATTCGACCCCTGGTAACCAATACAACCCTGGCGATTTGTGGGAGCCGTTTCGGACGGGGGCTGATACGGGTCGGCGGCGTACGTTTCGATATTCCCGGACCCCTTCAAGCCAAAATGAAAGAAACCCTTGAAAAAGTGCGCCATGATGTTCTATTAATGGGAGAGACCATGTTTTCGTCGCCCAATGTCCTGGCGCGATTGGAGAAAACAGGGGTTATCGATAAAGACAAAGCCCGTGAAACCGGGATGGTGGGGATGGCGGCCAGGGCGTCGGGAATCCCGCTGGATATTCGGGCGGATCATCCGTTCGGCATCTATAAATCCGTTCCCATTCATAAATTCACCATGGAAAGCGGCGATGTTTTTGCCCGGACCTATATCCGCTATATTGAAATCCGGAAATCCATCGATTTCATTATGGAGTTGCTGGATAATCTCCCCGAAGGCCAGCTCATGCAAACGGCGAAAGAGTCGAAAGATGCGCCTGCGTCTACGCCATCCGGCGATAGTTTCGTCGTTTCCCTGACCGAAGGGTGGCGCGGCGAAATCGCGCATGTCATTATTACCGGCGCTGAAGGTCAGATCCAACGGTATAAAATTAAAGACCCCTCGTTTAACAATTGGTTTGGCCTGGCGCAGGCAGTGCGGGAAAACGGCGTCTCGGATTTTCCCCTGGTCAATAAAAGTTTCAACCTCTCGTATTGTGGGAACGATTTGTAATGGAGCAGGCATGTTTAGTTTAATTAAAGCAAGGATAAACCAGGGGTCCCAGTACATCAAGGATATTGGCGGGGCAGAGGTAAAAAAACCATTCAGGGGGTTTCCGGGGATTTCTTCGACGCCCTGCCGGGCCGGCTGCGAATCCTGCCGGGAACTATGTCCCACCCGGGCGATTTCCCTGGACCCGGTGCAAATCGATCTTGGGAAATGTATATTTTGTGGGGATTGTGAAAGCGGGTGTCCCGGAAATATCATTACGTTTTCCAGTTTTCATAAAATTGCAGCGTCGTCGTTGGGGAATCTGGTTATCGATAAAAATACCACTGTGGAAAGTTATTCTCAAAGGGCCATAACAAGCAGGGCAGAGATTAAGAAAGTTTTTGGGCGTTCGTTAAAATTGCGGCAGATTTCCGCGGGCGGGTGTAATGGGTGTGAGATGGAGTTAAATGCCTGTTCCAATGTTAATTTCGATATGCAGCGTTTTGGCATCGAGTTTGTGGCGTCGCCGCGGCATGCGGATGGGGTAGTGATTACCGGCCCCATTTCGGAGAATATGGCATTTGCCGTTGAGGACACATACAAAGCAGTACCGGGGCCGAAGATAATTATATTAGTAGGGGCATGCGCCATCAGTGGGGGACTATTCGCGTCATCGCCGGCATTGAACCGGGAATTCTTGCGGGAGCATCCCGTCGATCTTTACGTCCCCGGGTGTCCCCCGCACCCGCTGACGTTTATCAATGGAGTGCTTAGCATTATAAAATAACGGGGGCTCCGCTTCCTCGGCAACATTTCCATCATCGCTCTCACCCTGAACCAGCAAGTAAATTACAGCTTGCAAATAGCCTTAAAATGTATTAAAATTATTTTACAAGGAGTATTAAAATGAGAATAAACAAAATTGCGGTGAAGAAACTTTTTGGAATATTCGATCATGAAATCCCTTTAAACTCAAAAGATCATATCACCATTATTCATGGGCCCAATGGTTTCGGGAAAACCATTTTACTTACGCTGATAAATGAAGTTTTTAATTCTCAGTATGAAAAGCTTTTTGAGATTCCATTCAGTGAATTAATTATTGGTTTTGATGATAAGAGTACGCTTTGTTTGAAAAAAAATGGTAATACTTCTATGTCAGAGGGGAAAAAGATGGGGGGAGAAATTTCAATAATTCTTGAGTTTTCAAAACCAGGTTCAAAACCTAAAACCTCAAAAATAGAATCGATAAATCCTGAGAGGCGACATTTCCCAAGAAATTATTTAGAGAGGATTTTTCCCAATTTAGAAAGGATAAATGAAACTACATGGCTTTTTTTGCCTACCGGGGAACAATTATCATTATATAAAGTTTTAGACCGTTTTAGAGATAGTCTCCCTTCGGAATTTTTAGAAGAATTCCGAATAATTGACGATGAATCCTGGTTTAAAAAAATTAAAGAGTCCATCGACATTCATTTCATAGAGACTCAACGGCTCCTTCGTGTCTCACAATATCGTATTACACGTGAACTTGAGGAGCGTAGATCGATGATCCCGGCTGTTTTGAATTATTCCATTGAGTTGGCTAAAGCTATACGAGAGAGATTGGAGAAGTATGGGACTACAGCTCAACTATTGGACAGGACCTTCCCCATACGTTTGGTAAAAGAAAAAAAAGAGCAGTTGACAAAACCGACCATAGAAGAATTGGAAAACGATTTACACCAATTGGAATCCAAACGCTCACGTTTGATCGATGCAGGTTTTTTTGCCCAGGAACAAGGGGTAGAGGATAAAGATTTACAAAAAGTCGACGCCGGTAATATCGATGTAATATCTGTTTATATAAAGGATGTGAAACATAAGTTAAGCATATTCGACGACTTAACCGAAAAAATCGAACTGATCGTAAAGATTATCAACAGTCGATTTTTGTATAAAAAACTCTCGATCAGTAATAAGGATGGATTTGTCTTTAAAACACCGGTTGGGAAAATTCTTCCGCTCACCAGTTTATCGTCCGGGGAACAGCACGAATTGGTTCTCCTGTATGAATTGTTGTTTAAAGTCAAGTCGAACTCGCTAATCCTAATCGATGAACCGGAACTGTCGCTGCATGTTGCCTGGCAAGCCCAGTTCCTCAACGACCTTGAACAAATTACCCGGCTTGCGGGATTCGACGTTCTCATTGCCACGCATTCCCCTGATATTATCCAGGAACGTTGGGATTTAACCGTCGAATTAAAAGGTACGCAGCAATGAAGCAGTGCCTGACGCCGTCTCGAATCGCAAACGATATCCGCTTGAAACGGACCTTGCACAAAGGGGCTTTTCTACTTGTCGAAGGCGATACGGATGCGCGTGTATACAGACGTTTTATTGATAGCGATAACTGTAATATAGTCCATGCCGGCGGTAAAGAGAAGGCATTGGATGCTTTGACAATACTTGAGAAAGATAATTTTCAAGGTATTCTTGTTATTGTCGATTCGGATTTCTGGCGACTGGATGGAATTAAACCGGGAAGCATGAATTTACTATTAACAGATACTCACGACCTTGAAACCATGATTCTATCTACCCCGGAAGTGATCGAGAAAGCTTTATCCGAATTCGGTTCCACCAGGGATTTAAAAAAACTTCCCCAACCTATAATAAATATGGTGTTGGCAAATGCCTTATCTATCGGATATTTTCGTTGGCTCTCTTCACCATTAAAAGGCAACCTGGGATTAACGTTCAAGAATTTGCCTTTCGAGGATATTGTCGACGAGGATAGGGCAAAGTTTCACGTTGCAATCGAAAAATTAATCCGTACCGTAAAGAAGAATTCGAATAACGTAGAACTCGATGAAAAAAAAATTAAAGCGAGAATTGAGGAGTTATTGAAAAATAAAAATCATGATCCCTGGCAGGTATGTTCCGGGCACGATATGGTCCAGTTATTTACCATCGGGTTCTGTTTTGTATTTGGGAATAGGCATGCAAAAGGATTAACTGCAGAAATATTGGAGAGAACACTTCGTATGGCGTATGAATATACCTATTTCCGGTTAACCCGCCTTCATTCCGCTGTGGAAGACTGGGAGAAGAAAAACCCTGAATTTCCTGTTTTTAAACATTGAGCCTGGAATTTAAGCGCCAGGCGAGATTCATCTTTCGGGTTTGATGAATCAAACCCCTACCAAAAGGCGGCGCCCCAAGGATTTTTTAATAATAACCCCCTTGGTGAACCTTTGTGCCTTGGCGCCTTGGTGGCTATTTTTCCGGCAGTTCCTTTTTTCTTCGGTAATAGCCGGTTTCTTCGATTAATTCAGCGGCAATGCGATAGTGTTCCTCCGCGTCGTTCTGTTTTCCTTCGGCGGTGCAGAGGCGGGCGGCTTCCAGGTGATAGTCGCAGAGATGGAGTTTCATGTCGCCGGATTCGGCGATTTCCAGGGCTTCGGAAAGGTCGGTCCACGCATTGGCGAACTCGCCCCGCAAACGGGAAAAGGCGGCGCGGGCAAAAAGGCCCCTTACTAAATAGTCTTGCACTTGCGCTTCCCTCAAGCCGGCGACGGCCCGGTGGAGGAAGTCCTGGGCGCGGGTCCACGGCTCGGTGTGGGGGGCATTCCCATGGTTTTGCCGCGCCCGTGCCATCCAGGCCCGGCCAAGGGTGAGATTATCTAAAGCAATAGCTAAAAGCCATTTTTTTCTTTTTGAAATTTCAAGCCCTTTCTCCGCCCGTTCCATCACCTCCCGGTCCTTTCCCAGTTCAAGTAGGAGGTCGCAGAATTTAAAGCCCGGTAATGGGTAAAGGAAATTAAACCCCGGCTGGCTCATTCGCTGCATCTCTTCGGCTTCCCGGAAGAGTCCTACCGCTTCCTCCCATCGACCCGACTGAAAGAGGGCATCGGCAAGGGTGGTGCGCATCGTTTCTTTCATAAATGCATCCCCGCTGCGGTCGGCATGGGCGACGCTCTCCCGGGCAGCGGCCGCCGCCCCAATTACATCACCCAGCATCAGCAGCAGTTCGCTGAGGTTGGAGGCAGCGATGGCGGCATTTTTCCAGTCTTCCTGTTCAACACTCATTTTCGATGAAACTTTCATGGGCTGGACGGCCTCCCGAAGTCGGCCCACCGCACGAAGTCCAAAGGCCGACCAATTCAGCACGGCGGCTTTCGTATCTTCACTCAACCCGGACGCCGGGCGGTCCCAGGGGACATCGAAAAAATGAGACAGCGCAGAAAGGTCCGCGCCAAAGGCGCCGAGTTTCTTTATATTGTAATGTTCGTTTCCTCTTTTTATTCGTTTATAAAACACCTCATCCAATGCCTCCTGGCAGCGACCAGCGAGGCAGCCGTGGGCGACGGCGGAAAAGAGAGGGGACATCTCTTCAAGGGTGTCGGGTAACTCTTTCTTCGGTAAATCCCGGTAATATTTATAAAGACGGGTGTGGGCCTCTTTCCAGCCTTCGGGGTTTTCCTCCTTTAACCGTTCAGCGAAATACTCTCGCACCAGCGGATGACAGTCCAGCCACCCCGCTTTCCGAGCGTCCTCCTTCGCCAATAGCCCTAACCCCCTGAGGTTGCCCAGCGCATACTGCCAATCCGCCGCGGGGAGATATTCCAACCGTTCAGTCAAACCGGGGATCGCCGGGGCCGACATCAAAACTCCCACCGCCGCCTCCTCCACAGGGCGGTCGAATAAACCCATGATGTAGAGGATATCGAGTTCCGCCGACTTCCCCAGCCAATGGCAATATGCTTGCATCATCCGCTTCACATGTCCCCGCCAGCCTGGTTCTTTCGTAAATGCAGGAATCCTATCCTTTTGACGTATATCGCCTTTGTATACAGCAGAAAGATATCCCCCCAACAGGGTTAACGTCAGGGCATGGCCGCCGTATTCTTTAACGGCTTCGGTTATCCCCTGCTCACTTCCATGGATGCCCAGGTGTTTCAATAACGCGGTCCCGGCAGGGAGGGAAAGATGCTCCAGATATAAGGTTTTTACGGCGGGTTCCACGTAGACCGATAGATCGGTCACCCTTTCGCGGGAGGTGACGACGCACAAACCCGGCTGGGACACGGCCAGTTCCCTTAACAGGGTCCGAAGCCCCGGGTCTTTCAAGCGGCCCGTCATGCTCTGGTCTTTTCCGGGCGGGTGCTGCAGGGGTTCCATGCCGTCGAGGACCAGCAATGTTTTGGATTTTCGGACCAGGCCGGCCAGGCGTCGTCCTTTTTCTTCCGGGGACCCCAATGCGGGGTCGGGGTCGCCGAACCAACGGAGGGTTTCCTGCATGAATTCGTCCGCCGATGCCTGTTTGCCTTCCGCCGCGCCCTGGCTGTAAAAGGACCAGCCGTAAATTTTTTCCGCGTCCCTGAAATGGTCGGCAGCCATGCGATTGAGCCAGTGATTGACCAGCGCCGTTTTCCCCACCCCGCCCCAGGCGATGAGCGTCACGATGTTGGTGTGTCCGTCTTTCCACGCTTCATCCAGTAACGCCGCCTCGGTTTCCCTGCCGAAGACGGCGGCGTCCGTGACCGGAAGCCGGGAAAGGGAAATCGCTTCATCAGGATTGGAACGGTGACCGGGCTCTCCGTGCTTAAGCCGGAGGTGAACAGTTTCCGCCAGGTCTTCCAGGACATCCTCGATTTCATATTCTGTCCCGGCGGACAGCGGTTCCCCGTTCTTCTGGTATACCCGCATCTTTTGGAGCCAATCCACGGTTTGCCACGGGCAGGCGCTCACGATAAGCGGGAAGATGGGCAGCCCTTCCTTTGCCCGCTTTGCCAACAAGCGGGGAATCTCGATGTTGAGGGTATAACCGGATGTAAGGTAGTCGGCGGAAACCAGGAGAACGGCCGCTTCAGCATCGAGCAAGCCCTTTTCTAAAGCCGCCCGCCGGTCGATTCCCGCTCCAACCCTTTCGTCATCCGGTGCGGATAATGGGATTGCCTTTATTTGCCGCCCTTCAAAATGGGGCAGCAAGCGGTCTTTCCATTGCTCATCGCCGCGGCTGTAACTGATGATTATCGAATGAGTCGTCATGCGACACTGCCCTTTATCGTCTTGCCCGTGGATTTCAAATCCTTGACGATTTTTTTCTCAAGGCCCTGGCGCTTCAATTCAAAAGCAATAAAGGGCGCCTTTTCATTAAGTACTTCAAGGGCTTGCCCGGTGTGCTTCCACTTCCTGGCCTTATCGCAGTACTCATTGATCAGTTTGCGGCGAAAGGTTATATATCGTTTCTTGATATCATTTAATTTTAAACGTTTGATGGTTGCATCCACCCGGGCTTTTTCCTCCGACGACAAATCCGATCCGCTTTTAACGTTCATGGAAGAGAAATCGATAACAAACCAAAACGGTTTAATGGTGAAAGGGTCTACAACATCCGTGTAATCCCCTTTTTCAAAGTTCATGGACCGGGAGGCCAACCGGAAGTTATCCCATTCGTAGGCCGCTGTGGGATTGTCTTTCCAGAGGGCGCCGATGGGGGTGAAATGATCCACGCTCACGGCGTCCCGTTGGAACCAAAGACCGGAATAAGTACAGACCTCCCCGTACGTTTTATACAAATCATCCAGCGCATTTCTCCACCAGGGTCTTGCATCGATATCCCCTTTGGTCGGGTTGGGAACCCTGGCCAGGAATGCAAGGGCCTTTCGGGTAACTTTTGCGGCGAAATCCGCGGGTTCTTTTTGTTTTTTCACGGGGATCACTGCTTCTCTCCAATGGCTTGCTTTACAAAATATATCCAATGGGGCCAGTAAGTATCGAAATCACTGAGATATCGCGCAAGAAGTCGATCAACCTCATGCACTTCTTCTTTCGTGGGGTGTTCCTTTTCCTGTATCTCTTCGGCCTTCATAACGGCTTTTTCGGCCTCCAGCGAGCGGGCCTGGGAAAGACCGAAAATATCCGACGTATACCAGTAATCCACAAGACCGAGGGTCAAGAAAGGATGCTCAGTCAATACGATTTCTTCCCTTTTCAATTCCAGGTGAAATATCTTATCGGTTTCTTCATTGAAATAAGGTTCGAGAGAAGCAAGGATTAACGGCGAATGGGTGGTGAGCAGGAATTGGATATCCAGGTCCGGGTCCAGGTTTGCGCTCAATTCAAGAAGGGAAGGCACAATGGTACGCTGCCATTGGGGGTGAAGGTGACATTCCAATTCATCAATCATGACCACCATATTTTTGTAGGTATCGCATTTCCCTTTACATGCCTGTTTATGTTCATCCCAGGCGTTGATGATAAGGTAAGCGAGAGAAACCATGCGCCGGACACTGGATGCGACTTGAACGATGGGGACGTTCCCGTAGGGATACTTCAAGGCGGGAATAGGGCGGGAATCGCCGGGGATTCGTACGGGGGGCACGGGTGTCAGCGGTTCCTGCTCGCTGCAAGAGAAAGTTTCGAGAATTTTTTTTAATAGTTTGAAAGGTTCTTTATTTGTGTTTTGCCAATTCACCCAATCCGCCACTAACCCGTTGCAGAGGGACCGCTCGCCGGCGCCGGATTTTTCTTTCAAACCGTTCAATACCGTATCCGGGTGAGCGAAGATTTGGGGACTTTCTTTTTGGGAAAAGCCCCCGGGTGGTTTTATTTCACCTCTAACGGGGTCCCACACGGTAAATGAGCCGTCGATTCGTGCGTAGATGACCAGGCCGCTGGTGTTTATACTTTCCCCGGTCCTGGGCCACTCTTCTTTTTTGTGGTCATAGGTGATAGTTTCGATATTCCCTTTGCTTCCCGATTTGGAGGTTAATTGAAAGTTTATTTTTGCCTCATTTTCTTTGTGTCCCGTTTTTGGGAGAATCGGTTTATTCGGCCAGACCCCGGCTAAGGCCCACCACATACATTCCATCAGGAAGGTTTTGCCGTAACCGTTGTTACCGGTGATAATGTTCAATCGTCGTCCGGGTTCAAAGGATAGGTCTTTAACCGGTCCGACTTCAGCCAGGCCGAGGAAGGCCAGGATACCTTCGGTTATTTTCGATGTTAATTCCAGTTTTTCGACAATTTGAAGGGCCACATCGGCCAATATTTTTTTAACGGTCGAGTCGCCGAGGTCGGAAAGGTATTTCCCGCTGCCGGGCCACTGGGGCGGGGTTTTCATCCAGTTATAGCGGCGCCATCCGCATCGATAGAGTAATATGAGAAAGATAGGGAACCCCCCGTTTTGTTTTTCCCGGAGGCGTTCTTTTACTTTATCGGACTGCATAATGGGGGAGTTAAGGAAGTTATCGGAAACCAGCAGGAGTATCAGATCGGCGCGGTTGAGAGCGGCGTCGAGGTCCGGGAACCAATCGCCGTGGGATTCGGTTTGTTTTTCGTTCCGGGAATCGATATCGATTTTGTATCCCCCTGCTTTTACGGGCACATCGAGCTGCATTTCCACCCGGGCTTTCCATTGTTCATCGCTGCCGCTGTAGAGAATCAATATATTATGTTTCATATTCGTTTCGTTCCTTTGGGACATTTTAAATGAATTACCGGTGTATGTCAATACATCCGCGTATTTAAGGATGTTCCGCCGGGGCCATAGCCCGGACGAGCCGGAACCAAAAAGAAGCATGAAGCACAAACCAAAATAAATTCGAAGTACGCCTCATGAAGCACGAAATCCGAAACAAATCCAAATGACCAAAATTCAAATGACTAAAATTGAAACAATCGGCTCCCCAGGCGTGAGGTTGATTTTTTTATACCGGACGCGGAACAGAAATTGGTACAGGTTTGCTATGAAATGAAAATGGTGAAAACCAGGAAAAGGGAGATTGACGCCCTGCAAAGCGGGATGAAAGAGATTGGAATTAAGAAATCTTTATTGATAACTTATGATGATGACGAAAAAATAGAAATTGACGGCCTTCAAATCACAATAATTCCAGCCTGGAAATATTTTACTTTAAACTGTAGGGAATAATCGGTTCCTCTTTCGGGTTTGATGAATCAAACCCCTACCAAAAGGCGGCGCACCAAGGATTTTCCCTTTTTCTTCGCGGTACTTCGCGTTCTTCGCGGCTATTTTTCTGGCAGCAAAGTTTTCATGGTTTTCGGGTGTAGCTCCCGTTGCGCCCTTATGAGGAACTTTTACGAAAATAGCCATCATTCATCACGCACCAATCACCACTCACCAACCGCGAATATTCGCAATCACGGGGATTTCTTATATTTCAAAATTTTTTCCCAGTCTTCTTTTCAGCGCTTCGAATGCAACGTTCTTTGTTATTGGATTACCATATATAGAAATACCTATAAGACGTGTCAATTTCAACAGCGGCGTTAGGTCGTTGATTTTATTGTTGTCTAAATAAAGCCACAAAATATTCTTCAATTCCGTCAACGGCGTTATGTCGGTAATTTGATTGCTTTTTAAGTCCAGGCTCAGAATATTCTTCAATTCCTGCAGCGGTGTGAGGTCGATGAGTTGGTTATCTCCTAAATTAAGGAATATCAGCTTCGTTAAAGCCCCCAACGGCGTGAGGTCGGTAATTTGATTGGATGACAAATTAAGATATTGAATATTCTTCAATCCCTGCAGCGGTATAAGGTCGGTGATTGGATTGCCAGGTAAATAAAGTAAAGAGATGTTTTCCAATTCCTCGAAATCCAATTTTTTGATATCAATATCTCTTGTGCCACAAGTCTTTCTCCCACTGTCCCTGGAAAACATTCGAAAATTGCCTTTTAATGGCCGGGAGAAAAAAGGTATTACAATTTGCTCGGAATAAAACCGGCGAGTTTGTTCCATGTTGTCGTAATTAAACCCGGCGCGAAAGTTGGGGTCCCGGATAATCTCCAACGACAGCAGGTATTCCAGGATGGACTTGTGGGCAAATTTGTATTTACCCTCGGCATTGCGGTTCAGCAGCGAACGGCTGCGCATCTCCAATTCATCCAACCGGATGCCGTACTTTTCCGCAAATCGGCCCACCTGGTCATGGAGGATAAAGAACCCACCACGGGCTTGCTGGTTTTCATACATGTCCCGAGCTATCACCTCGGAAAACTTTCTCAACTCGGCTTTGTCCTTTACCTGCTCCCGTTTGATCCACCGCTCCACCATCTCCTCGTATATCTCATAGGTATATCGATAATTTTTCCGTCCCGCCAACAAATCCTCGATATTGGCCAACAGCATTGGCCGCACCATCAGGTCCGGCGATTTGGTCACGATGGCGCGGGCTTTGCATCTCTTAAACCATTTGTATAAAGGGTACTTCCGCCGCAAGTACCCGTATATCTCTCCCTGGCTAAAGGGTGAAACATAAAGCCGGTAAAACCGGTGTTCGCCTTTGTCGCCGCCAAACTTGAACAACCCGGTTTCTTGAGGTATATCCGGGTCTGAAGGAAAAAATTGCGAGCGGCTGGTGATGATCACGGTCTGGAAATCCAGGGTCTTATCGAGTAGCTCTTGCATCCGGGCTTTGTAATCCCGGGCGGCCTTGATATCCTCGTCAAAGGCATCCAATAACAAAATGGTCCGGGGCTTATCCTCCACGGATTCGATCTTCTCATCGGCTTTGGGATGCCCCAGGGGAACCAACACGATGCGGTAGGTTTTAAATCGTTTCCCGGAGTTTTTTAAAAAGAGATTGATCATAAAGGTCGTCTTGCCCATACCCGAATCCGCCAAAACCAGGTAGTATTTTTCTTCTTTTTTTTCCCGGAATACTTTGTTAATAAAGAAGGGGATGAGTTTCTGACGGACAGCAAAGGCATGGACGCGGGCCGGTTCAGCCGCGGCTGCCGGGTCTACATTCTGGCACTGCGTGGGGACGTAATTGTCGATGGCCCGCAGGATTTCTTCCCGGCTGAAATAGGGTTTCAACCGGTGATGCAATCTCTCCCGGTTCAAGAAACGAAATAGCGACCTCACCCCCTGGCTGGCGGCATGCAGGAACCCGTATACCGCCGCGATCACGCCGAAAATACTGGCCAGGTTGGACCACAAGGGCTGCTCTATCCACAATTGTTTTATCCATTGCCATAAATCCGCGAACATTTTTCCCTCCTCAACACACCATTATACCAGGAACACGTTGTCAAAAGCAATAAAAAAATGTGCACAATGCACAGTACACGGTGGATTATGGCCCAGGCGAATTTATTTCCACCGGTCAATAAACGGGTGAACGCATAAGTTCGCCGCGACACTTCTACATAAATTAATCGAAGTGCCCAAGTGAAAGGAATTTTTTATTTTGTAGGGGCAGACCCCCGTGTCTGCCCGATTTAGGAAGTGGAAGCATTTTTTCTTGAATAATTTTTCTTGCATGTACCCTTTTTGATCTTGTTGTAACTGATAAAAACCTTGCTCATCCTCTACCTCGTCTGGGGAACCCAGTGTGTTTCTATTTTTTAGTAATACGTATTCGGAATAGTCTTTCAAACAGATTGTGGCTTCTTTGGTCCATTAGACTTTAAATCGCATCACTGGTGGAAACGGTTATCCATGGTTTTAAAGAATTCCTCTTGTTCAATGAAATCCCAGCAATTCTAATTTTGTGGCGCCAGGTAAGTCCAGGAAGAGGGGATGCGCCGCGCTCAGATAGAGCGCTGAAACTCTTCATCGAAACCCGGTGGGTATCCACTCCCATCCGGTAAAGGTTGACCGCCAGTCGGAAGCGAGTCTTGCGTAGTCGTCAGTAATGGCGGCACGAAGCGTAGACAGCAGGTACAGAAGCCATGACATTGAGCCTCGAAATGAATATGATCGATGGAGCCTTCGCCGTCAAAATAGCGGGGGCAGCACGGAAGCGCCGAAAAGGTCTGGCGTGGAAGTCCGTACGGGGTCTGAGACCCTGGCAAATGTACGTGTGGGTTTCCTGGAAACCTGGGAGATCCGAAGTCTCCTTCCCCATAAAAGACCGGAGGGGAATACCGGTACAACAAAATCCCGGTACTGCCAGGCAATGGTTCCCTGCCAGCAGTAAGCCGAAAGGAAGACACGAAAAAGAGGAAACCAGGGAAGGTATCGCCAGCCGACAGAGAGAGGAGGCGAGAAGGATTATCGGAAGTCTTAGCACCTTCATAGTACCGTTAGAAAGCAGGGAAACCGACCCGCGGAAGCCTGTGAGTAGGGAAGGGAGGTGCCGGATTATGGAATCGTTGCTTAGAAACAAACCTTACACAAGGAGGTAAGATGAGTTTGTACACAAAACAACAACGAATAGCGGAAATTGCAAAGCGACACCAGAAGGAGCCCATAACGCTCCTTCATCATTACATTGACGAAGAATGGCTAAAGGCGGCCTATCACTCACTGAGAAAAGATAGCGCTCCCGGCATTGACTTCCAGTCCTGGGAGGACTATGGCAAAAATCTGGAAGAGAATATAAAATCTCTGCTGGAAAGAGCCAAATCAGGGAAATACCAGGCCCCGGCGGTGCGAGGAGTAGAAATACCCAAACCCGGAAGTCAGGAAAAGCGGCCATTAGGAATACCCACCATAGAAGATAAGGTGCTACAAAAAGGAGTATTAATGGTACTCGATCCGATATATGAATCGGAATTCTATCATTTCTCCTTCGGATTCAGAAAAGGCAAGTCACCCCATCAGGCGCTGGAATATCTATGGCAAGGAATAATGGGAAACAATATCCAGTGGATAATCGATCTGGATATACGGAAATTCTTCGACACTGTAAAGCATAACATATTAAGGCAGTTACTTTGCAAGAGGGTACGCGACGGAGTGGTAGTACGGCTGATAGGTAAATGGCTAAACGCAGGTGTACTGAAGGATGGCAGTATCAAGCACAGCGATGAAGGAACCCCTCAAGGAGGAATAGTATCTCCCCTCCTCAGTAATATCTATCTACATGAAGCATTGGACAAATGGTATGCAGAGGTAGTGCTAAAGAGAATCAGAGAGCGCAGCATTATGGTAAGATACGCCGACGATGCGGTAATGGGATTTGAAAGCAGAGAAATAGCAGAAAAGGTACTACAGGCATTAAAGAAGCGATTCGCGATGTATGGACTGGAACTTCACCCCCAGAAAACACGCTTGATCTACCTCGGGAAACCTAAGCCAGGCTCAGGAGCAAAACCTGGCAGCTTCGATTTCCTGGGATTTACCCACTTCTGGGGAAAATCCGCTAAGGGTAACTGGGTCATCAAGAGGAAGACAGCCAGCAAGAAATTTCGGGAAAAGCTAATTAAGATGAATGAATGGTGCCGAAAGAATCGGCATATGCCTGTAAGAGAACAACACGTGAAACTCACCCAAAAATTTAAAGGGCATTACGGGTACTATGGTATCACTGGAAATATGAGAGGGCTGCAAAGATATCTGAACGAGGTAAGAAGAATATGGAAGAAGTGGTTAAACCGCAGAAGTTGGAGAGGAAGTAGGTTGAACTGGGATAGATTCCAGCAAATGCTAGACGAGTATTTAAAACTGCCATCAGCTAAAGTCGTACATTCCATTTACAAGCGCAGCGAAACCATAATCTGAGGAACCGGATGCGTTAATTGCGCTCGTCCGGGTCTGTGGGGGTGCCAGTGGGCAACTGCTGGCACTACCCGGAAATAATTTTAGGGCGACCACGGGGGGGTGCCGCGACACTTCTACATAAATTAATTGAAACCCTGAATGGTCAGGAGTTTTCGATTTTGTAGGGGCGTTACCTGCGGCCCCCGTGTCTGCCCAAATTAAAATTTCTATTTTATAGGTCAAAATGAGAATTGCTGGTACCGGGCTTGTCTTCTGCGGTTATATCGGGGGTTCAGGTTATGACAGGGGCTGTGGAATCACTGCGGACGATCTGGGCTGCACCTATATATAATTCAGCCGAAACCACGTTCCCGGTGATAGGACCGCTTGATTTGACCTACAATGGTGGTAGTTATGACGTCTTTGTGGCAAAGATCAACGCCGACGGCACCGGCCTTGTGTACTGTGGCTATATCGGGGGCGCATTGACTGAAAAGGCGTATGAAATCGCGATCGATAGCTCGGGCTGCGCCTACGTGACCGGTTATACTGGTTCCACAGAAACTACGTTTCCGGTGACGGCCGGGCCTGATCTGACCTTCAATGGAGGCTCCGATGTTTTTTTGGCCAAAGTCAAAGCCGATGGAACCGGACTGGTCTACTGTGGGTATATCGGCGGTTCAGCTTATGAGTATGGAATTGGAATCGCCGTGGACGCTCTGAACTGTGCCTATATTACAGGGAATACTAATTCAACTGAAATCACGTTTCCAGTGGCTTTAGGACCTGATCTGACTTACAATGGCGTTTATGATGCATTTATGGCCAAAGTCAAAGCCGATGGAACCGCGCTCGATTACTGCGGATATATTGGGGGGTCCGAAGATGATTGGGGCTTTAGCCTCGCTATGGATGGTTCGGGTTGCGTCTATGTGTCCGGGTATACCAATTCCACCGAAACCACGTTCCCATTGTCCGTTGGGCCGGATTTGACATACAATGGTGGGGAAGGTGATACCTTTGTGGCCAAAATTACTACTAACCCCCTTTATACGGTAAACTTTGCCGCCGGGAACGGGGGGACTTTGACCGGTATTACAAGCCAAACAGTCATTCAAGGAAACAGTTGCACGGCGGTTGAGGCTGTACCCAACAGCGGCTATCTATTCGTCAATTGGACCGGAACCGGGGGTTTTGTTACCACCACAGACAACCCGTTAACGGTTACGAATGTCACCTCCGATATGACCATTACCGCCAATTTTACTGATAGCGCCTCGGGATGGACGCCAGTGGAAGGTTTGCAAAACAACATGATCGTCTACGGGAAAGCCTTTAACGGCAATAACCCGGCAGCAAAAGGCGATTGGCTCGGCGCCTTCGGTCCCGGTGGAATTTCCGATTGCCGGGGCATCGTTGCCGTGCAGGCCAATGGAAACTATTATATCACCATCGGCAGTAATGAAACCTCCGGCGAAACCATCACCTTCAAATTGTGGCCCTTTCCCGCCGGCCCTTCCATCGGCGGCAGCGAATCCATCACCTTTGTCAATAATGGCGTTTACGACGGCCTTCCTCTTCATTTCGGTCCCAGGGAACAAGCTTTCAACCTGGTAAACGGATGGAATTGGATTTCCTTCAATACGCTGCCCACCGATACGTCTTTTAATGCCGTCTTCGAAACCCCAGGCGTCATCGAACAAATCAAAAGCCAAAACCAGGCGGCCATTTATACGGGCGGCAATTGGATCGGCGATTTAACCGGCATGAACGGGATTGCCGACGGCGCCATGTACAAAGTCAAAACAAATCAAGCTTACGCCTTCAACGTGACCGGGACCACCGTACCTTATAATACACCCCTTTCCCTGGTTACCGGGTGGAACTGGACCGCCTACCTACCCACACTCACTCAACCCGTAGACGATGCGGTAAATTCAATTATAACCCCGGTAAGCCAGGTCAAGAGTCAAACCAAATCCGTCATAAAAATCGGTTCAGCCCTATTCGGCGATTTATCCGAAATGGAACCAAACAAAGGTTATTTAATATTAATGGATCAAGCCGGTGTCCTGAAGTACCCCCAGGGAGTATCCGAATTCCCCGACCAAGCGAGGGGAAAAGCAACCGCGACGAAAACGCAGGCGGTTTCCTGGCCTGTTATTAAAGGCAACCAGTACAACATGGTGGCCGTTGGCAAAGTCTATCTTGAAGGAAAGCCCGTCAATAAAACCGGTTATTACCTGGGGAGTTATGGGTCAAAAGGAGTAAGCGACGGCAGGTCCCTCAGCCCGGTTAAAACCGACGGTACTTACTTCGCCACCATCCTGGGAAATACCGGCGGAGAAACCGTCAAATTCAAACTTTTAAACAGTTCAAAAGGAAAAACGTATGACATAGCCGGTTCATTGGCATTCCAACCCGATAACCTGAAAACCGGGTTCGATCTCAAGGCGCGCAGCGTTAAGGTAACCGCCCCCGCCGGGGGCGCCGCTCTGCGGATGGGAACCGTCTGCGCCATTTCCTGGGGTGCTTACGAAGTTAATAATGTCAAAATCGAACTCTACAAGGGTGGCAAGTTATTATCCACCCTGGCCGCTTCCGTACCCGCGGGATCACAATCATACAGTTGGAAAATTCCAAAACAAATGGAATCCGGGAACGATTTCCAGGTCAAGGTGAGTTGTATCGATACCGGGGTCACGGCAGTGGGCTGGTCCAACGCCTTCTCCATAAAACCGGCGCCTTCCATCGCGTTGCTTTCACCCACTGGCGGTGAGGTATGGCAGGTGAAACGGGGTTATGACATCACCTGGCGTTCCAGCGGCATCGGCAACATCAAGATCGAATTGTATAAAGGAACCGAGCTGAAAACCTTGATTTCCGCAAGCACTCCGGCGGCAACAGGCAAATACACCTGGACCATCCCGGCCAATCATCCGCAGGGAACAAAGTACAAAATAAAAATATCCGGTGTGGAAGTCGACTTAAGCGATACCGGCGATGGTTTTATTTCAATCATCGGGACCTCCACCGACGCCGGGAATTATCCCACAAATTAACACGAAGAAAAAAGCCTGCTCCTCAAATGCCCCGTTGGAGCAGGCTTCTTCTTTTGTCCCCATTTTTCGTGTGTTTCACAGGAGGGGAATTATGGGAACGGGCTGATTTTCATCTTCGGGAATGATCTTGAACGCTTCAATGTTCGGGAATTGTTACCCATTGCAGTATGAATGTTCTGGGGAGCTCCCTTTTGAAAGTTCTGCCTCAATTTCTTCCACACTGGGCAGACTCGATTTCAGGTTATCAGGTAATGCCCTGGTAAGCTCATATTCCGAAACGCCAATGGGCTTTTTTATATCACGCAATGCATATTCGGCAAAAACTTTATTTTTTGTTTCGCATAAAATAATTCCAATAGTCTGCTGATCGGCGGGATGCCTTAATAGGTCATCTACTGCCGAACAGTAAAAGTTCATCTTTCCAGCATATTCTGGTTTAAAATCGCCTTTTTTTAGATCGATGATTACAAAACATCTCAGCTTGAGGTGATAAAAAAGCAGATCCAAATAAAAATCATTTCCGCTCACTTCAAGATGATACTGCCTGCCTACGAAGGCAAATCCATTTCCCAGTTCGAGCAGGAATTTTTCCAGGTGCTTTACTAATTCTGTTTCAAGTTCCCGTTCTTGAAAAGGTTTGGTGAGAGTTGCAAAATCAAAGATATAGGGATCTTTAAATGCCTGCCGAGCTCGTTCTGATTGAGGTAGTTCTAATGTTTTACCAAAATTATGTGCCAGGGCGCCTTGTCTTGTATGCGCATTGCTTTTGATCATTGAAGCCAATGTGTCACGGCTCCAGCCATTCCGGATCGTCTGTTCCATATACCAGAATCTGATGGCGCTGTCCGCAATCCTTTGCATAAGCAGAATATTGTGTCCCCAGGGAATTTGGGAAACAAGTTGTTTCCTTTCTTCCAATTGGGAAACGGTCTGTTTCCCAATTGGTAATTCCTCATACTCTTTATAGAGTTGAACCATGAATTTGATATTCCGCTCCGAAAATCCCTTTTGTTCAGGCAGCTCGTTGTGAAGATCACGAGACAGACGAGGGATTACACCTGCGCCCCAGCCTTCTGTTTTCTGCCGCTGAAAAATGATGCGCCCAATGTCCCAATACATCGTAATCATTTCGGCATTGATCGAAAGAAATGCCTTGTTTTGAGCCTGGCGTATACAACTTTTTATATCTCCGAGCAGGTCGCGATAGAATGTTAAATCACTCATCCACCAACTCCTTCAAATACTTAACCAGTTCAGCTCTCCCGGATACGCGGCATTTTATTCTAAACCAGTTACTGTTGATAGGGAAATCGTTTTTATTCATAATGGCATTATAAGCCGTTTCAAAAAAAAAGGCAAGGGGCGAAAATCGGCCTTTCCCGTATCCCATCACACTGCCGGGAATTATCTCGAAAGATAGAGGTGGCCCGCGGACTTAGCCCGGACCAGCCGGTACAGTATAAGAAAAGGCAACATCACCGTTTCCCATACCCCGCCCCGGACTCATCTCCCGGCTGGGTCATACCAAAGAAACGTCTTGGTTCTGAATTTATTCCAGATTTTGTGATAGGAGAAAGGAGTTCTCTTGGATTTAAACAGGTATCGTCGATAGTAGCAAACTTCAGGATTATGCTTTTCTACCCTATCCCTTATCCGGTCCTGTTTAACTTGCAAGTCTCTGCCACAGGCAACCAGGGTTAACCAGGTATCCGGGGACAGCAGAAACCTCCAAGCTTTAAAGACGGTTGGGTCGTCAATATCTGGGAAAAAAAATTTGCACGTCCCTTTTTTACCTTCAATACACTGCCCACCGATACGTCCTTTAACGCGGTATTCGGAACACCCGGCGCCATCGAACAAATCAAAAGTCAAAACCAATCAAACCTACGCCTTCAACGTCGCCGGCATGACCGTTCCCTATAATACACCCCTTTCATTGATCACCGGGTGGAACTGGACCGCGTATTTGCCCAGCCTCTCACAGCCGGTGGAAGATGCGGTCAATTCCATTATAACCCCGGTGAGCCAGGTCAAGAGTCAAACCCAATCCGTCATTAAAACAGGCTCAGTTTTATACGGCGACCTGACCGATATGGAATCCAATAAGGGTTATACCATTTTAATGAACCGGACGGGAGTGCTGCAATACCCCCAGGGAGCCTCGGTACTCGCCGATCAAGCGAGGGATAAAACCGCCGCGATGACAACACAGGCGGTTTCCTGGCCAATAATAAAAGGTAACCAGTATAACATGATCGCCTATGGAAAAGTCTATTTTGAAGGAAAGGTTATCAGCGCCGCCGGGTATTACCTGGCTGGCATCGGTCCAAACGGTGAAAACGATGGCAGGTCTCTCAGCCCGGTTAAAACCGACGGCTCTTATTTCGCCACCATCCTGGGGAATACCGCTGGAGAAACAATCAAATTCAAATAATAAACAGTACCACAGGCAAGACGTACGACACAGCCGGGTCAATGCAATTTCAACCCGATAACTTGAAACCCGATTTCGATCTCAAAGCGCGAAGCGTTAAAGTAACCGCTCCCACCCAGGGCGCCAATATGCAAATGGGCGCAGCCTGTACCATTTCATGGGAGGCTTACGAAATCGATAATGTCAAAATCGAACTCTACAAAGGCGGAAAATCCTTTACCGTCATTGCGCCTTCCGTACCGGCTGCCTCGCATATTTATAATTGGACGATACCGGATAGAATGCCAATTGGAAACGATTACCAGGTGAAAGTGACCTGCATTGATCCCGGCGTGATGGCGAAAGATTTATCCAGGACGTTCTCTGTAAAACCGGCGCCTTCCTTCGCGCTGCTTTCACCCAACGGGGCGAAATATGGAAAGTGAAACAGGGTGTTAACATCACCTGGCGGTCCAGCGGCATCGGCAACATCAAGATCGAATTGAATAAAGGAACGGTACTGAAAACAGTGATTTCCGCAAGCACTTCGGCGGCGACGGTATTTTTTCAATCGGTGGAGGCGCCGAAGTTTTGCTGCCCTGAAAATAGCCGCCAGGGCACGAAGGCACAAAGAAACCCCAGGGCAAAAAGAAAGAATTAACACCGGGAAAATT
>Ga0315278_10000231_pt1 | contig 50203 bp, 39 predicted proteins | sample YL17G06_0_MG_FD_203880 | JGI IMG/M metagenome (GOLD analysis project Ga0315278, IMG submission 203880) | Sediment microbial communities from Yellowstone Lake, YNP, Wyoming, USA - YL17G06_0 | ecosystem: Environmental > Aquatic > Freshwater > Lake > Sediment | place: USA: Wyoming | collected... | reverse complement strand
GGCACGGCCTCGATCGAGACCTCGGAACTGCTCTCCGGCCTGCTGCGCGAAGGCGGGATCACGCACCAGGTCCTGAATGCCAAGCAGCACGAGCGCGAGGCGATGATCATCGCGCAGGCCGGGCGGCCTGCCAGCGTGACGATCGCGACCAACATGGCTGGCCGCGGCACCGACATCGTGCTGGGCGGCAATGTGCAGAAGCAGATCGAGCAGCTGCGCAAGGACGCGACGCTCGAGCCGGCGCAGCTCGAAGCGCACGCCCGCGAGCTCGAGGGCGAGTGGCAGCAGCTGCATGGGCAGGTCATCGCGGCGGGCGGCTTGCACATCGTCGGCACCGAACGCCACGAGTCGCGGCGCATCGACAACCAGCTGCGCGGCCGGTCGGGTCGCCAGGGTGATCCAGGCTCGAGCCGGTTTTATCTGTCGCTCGAAGATAACCTGATGCGCATCTTCGGCGACCCGGAGCGCACCAAGTCGTTGCTGCGCACGGTTGGCATGCGTGAGGGCGAGGCCATCGAGAGCCGGATGCTGTCGCGCCAGATCGAGAATGCGCAGCGCAAGGTGGAGTCGCACAACTTCGACGCGCGCAAGAACCTGCTCGAGTACGACGACGTCGCCAATGACCAGCGCAAGGTGATCTACCGCCAGCGCACCGAGATCATGTCCACGGATGACATCGCGGGCGTCATCCGCGACGTGCGTACCGAAGTCGTGCACGGCATCGTCGCCCAGTACATCCCGCCTGAGAGCGTTGAAGAGCAATGGGATATCGCGGGACTCGAGCAGTCCGTAGAGCGCGACTTCGCCGTGCGCACAGGTCTTGCGGCCTGGCTCGGCGAGAACCCCGACCGGCGTGGTGATGAAGCGGCCACGCGGCTCCTCGATGCGATCGAGGCGGCCTACGACGCCAAGATCCAGCAGGTCGGCGAGCCGGTGATGCGCCACCTGGAGCGTGCGGTGATGCTGCAGCAACTCGATGGCCACTGGCGCGAGCACCTGGCGGGGATGGATTACCTGCGCCAGGGAATCTACTTGCGCGCCTACGCGCAGAAAAATCCGAAGCAGGAATACAAGCGCGAGGCCTTCGCGCTGTTTACTGCAATGCTTGACCGCATTCGCAACGATACGGTGATGCTGCTGCAGCGCCTGCAGGTGCGCACCGAGGAAGAGATCGAGCGCGAGGAGGCCGAGCGCCGGCGGCGCCTGCAGAGTCGGATGCAGCTGCAACATGCCGAGCCACCGGCGATCACCCCCGAGGCACGACCGGCACCCGCGACGGATGCCCCCCGCGTGCCTGGCGCAGCGGCGGCGGCTCCTGCGGCAACCGCGCCACCCTTCGTTCGTGGCGAGCGTAAGATTGGGCGCAATGAACTCTGCCCATGTGGATCGGGCAGGAAATACAAGCACTGCCACGGGGCGATACAGAGAACCGGCGGTTGAGCACAGTCTCTCCAGGAGCGGGAAAACCAGGGATGGCGGAGCTTCCGGAAATTCATGTCGTCGCCGGCGCGCTTTTTGACGCCGCTGGCCGCGTACTGATCGCACAGCGCCCGCGCGGCCGCCACATGGCCGGCCGCTGGGAATTTCCGGGCGGCAAGCTGGGTTTCGGTGAGGATCGGCTGCTGGGCTTGAAGCGCGAACTGTCCGAGGAGCTCGGTGTCACCGTTCACTCCGCCCGCCCGCTGATCCGGCTGTACCACAGCTACCCCGATCGCCGCGTGCTGCTCGACTTCTGGCGGGTCATCGAATACGCGGGCACCCCGAAAGGCCTCGATTCGCAGGCCCTTGCCTGGGTGAAATCCGACGATTTGCCGGGTCACGACCTGCTGGAGGTCGACCGCGCCATCGTGACTGCATTGCGCCTCCCGCAGCTCGCCCGCGTCATTTCAGGCGCTGCCCAGCTTGCGGCGCTCAGCGGGAGCGAAGCGCAGACGATCTTCTGGCACGTCGCGGGGTCGCCGGCCAAGCCGCTCGACGCCGCGGTCGTGCGCAGCGCGCGCGCTGCGGGGCACCGCGTTTTCGCGCTGGGCGATGGTGTCGAGGCAATTCGCATCGCCGACGCGGCCGGTGCTGACGGCGCCGTGCTGCGCCGGCACGGACAGAATCTGCATGTGGATCGCGAGGGCGCATTCCTGGTCGGAGTGGTCTGCGAGGACGAGGCCGGTGCGCTCGAGGCGATCGGCGAAGGCGCGCATTTCCTGGTGGTCGCGCCGCAGCGCGGACCGCTGCAGCATCGCGAGCTGCAACATCTCTGCGAGGTCGTCGGCATCCCGGTGTTCGCCGGATGGTACCCGGATGCGCGCCGCCTCGAGCAACTGCAGATGGCCGGCGCGCACGGCTGCGTAGTGATCACGACCAAACGAGGTTGATGGGGTGATGGGTGCCGGGTCGCAGGTTCGGGTGATGGGTGCCGGGTCGCAGGTTCGCAGGTTCGCAGGTTTCGTCCGGCTATTGGAACCTGCGAACCTGCGACCCGGCACCCAAATGGCGATCGAAGAAATCCAGGATCGTGTTCCAGCCGTGGATGCCGGTTTCCTTGAAGCTGAGCGCCCCGTGCTTGCTGCCCGGGTAGGGCATCACCTCGAATGTCCGTCCTGCGGCGACCAGTTCCTTGATCAACAGCGTCGTGTGCGTGAACAGCACATTGTCATCGGCCATGCCGTGCATCACTAGCAGCCGGTCGCGCAGCGCTCCGGTGTAGGTCAGCACATTGGACTGCCGGTAGCCATCGGCATTTTCGTCCGGCATGCCGAGATAACGCTCGGTGTAATGCGTGTCGTAGAGCCGCCAGTCGGTCACCGGCGCACCGGCGACGCCGGCCGCGAATGTGCCGGGCGACTGCATCATCAGCATCAACGTCATGTAGCCGCCATAGCTCCAGCCAAAGACACCGACGCGCGCCGGGTCCACAAATGGTTGTTGCTTGAGCCATGCGATGCCCTTCAGCTGGTCCACGACCTCGACGCCGCCCAGGTGCCGGTACAGCGCGGTCGTGAAGGCCTTACCGCGCCCGCCCGCGCCACGATTGTCGATCGCGAAGACGATATAGCCGCGTTGCGTGAAGAGCTGCGCGCTCTGGCCGCCGCGCCGCTCGCCCCAGCGTCGTTGCACGGTCTGCACCGTCGGCCCGCCATACACCAGGAGGATCGCCGGGTAGCGGCGGCCCGGCTCGTAACCAGCGGGCTTGTACAGCTGCCAGTAGAGTGGCGTGCCGTCATCGGCCGGCAGCGTGCCGAATTCCGGCGTCACGTGCCGGTCGCGGTAGGGCGCATAGGGGTGCTGGTCGTCGAGCCGGTTCTCGATGAGCCAGGCAAGCCGCTTGCCGGTTGCGTCATGCAGCGAAAGCTGCGGCGGCTGCATCGGATCACTGTAACCCAGCAGATAGCGCCTCGCGTCCTGTGACATCGTGACGTTGTGCCAGCCGTCCTGTGACGTCAGCAACCGCGGTGCGCGCGCGCTGCCTGCATCGAGACTGGCGACATAGAGCTGCCGCTCGAGTGGTGTCTTCAGCGTCGCCATGAAATAGACGCGGCCGCGCTTTTCATCGATGCCGCGCACGGCGGGCGCCTGCGATTCGCCGATGACGTCCCAGTCACCGGCGGTGACGGCACCCTTCGGCCTGCCGTCATAGCCGTAACGGTACAGGTGATTGTGTCCGGTCCTTTGCGATGCCCACAGCAGCTCCTTGCGGCGCGGCAGGAAATAAAGATCGTCGTGCAGGTCCACCCAGGTGTCGCTCATCTCCGAGAACAACAGGCGTCCGCTGCCACCTGTGACCGGAAAACTCAGCAGGTCGAGGCGTTTCTGGTCCCGCGCCTGGCGCTGAACCAGGAGCTGGTCGCCCTCGGGAAACCAGTTCACGCGCGCGAGGTAGTGATCGGTGCGGCCGAGATCCGCCCAGGCGATCTCACCGGTATCCAGGGCGAGCACGGCAAGCCGGACTTCCGCATTCGCGGCGCCCGCGGCCGGATAGCGCTGGCGCAGCACGCGAAATCCATCTGCGTGGACCTCGAAACGCTCGAGTTCGGCGACCGGCGATTCGTCCACGCGCGTGAATGCGATGTGCCGTTCATCGGGCGACCACCAGTATCCGGTGTTTCGATTCATCTCCTCCTGCGCGATGAACTCGGCGACGCCATGACTGATGAGCCCGCCACCGCCGCTCGTGAGCCGCCGTTCTGCGCCGGTCGCAATTTCGACGGCATAAAGATCCTGGTCGCGGATGAAGCTGACATAGCGGCCTTTCGGCGAATACTGCGGGTCGGTCTCGTAGGGCTCGGTCGCCGTCAGCCGCCGCACGGCGTCGTTCGCCGGCCTGGAAAGATCGTAGTGGTACAGGTCGCCGCCGAGCGGGAACAGCAGCGCGCGCGAATCCGGCGCCCACTGATATTCGACGATGCCACGCAGCGCCGCGATGCGCTGGCGCTCGCGGCGTGCTTCTTCCTCGGCCGACAGGGTCTCATGTGCCTGCGCGAGACTGCGCGAATCGACCAGCAGGCGATGCTGGCCTGCGGCGATGTCGTAGGCCCACAGGTCGAAGACCTGCGGATCGTCGTCCTTGGCCCGCAGATAGGACACGAGCGCGCCATCCGGCGAAAACCGCACCTGGCGCAGCGAGGGTCCCTGCAGGTCGGGCGCATCGAACAGCCGCTCGACCGTCAGGTCGCGAGCGCCGGCGGCGGCGGTCAAGGCAAGGCTTGCCGTGATTCCAATCACAAATGAACGCATCGGTACTCCGTCCGGTCGCAGATGGATCTTGCTATTGCGGGGGTTTGTTAGACTTCGCTCGCACGACCCGCATGGAGTGTAAGCACGGTGCGCATCTATGTCATATCCGGTTTCGCCCTGGCCATCCTGGCCACTTGGCCGACCATGAGCGCGGTCCACGATCCATCGGCCCTGCAATATCCGGCGGCGGCGCGCGGGTTGGTCGTCGATGAGCATCACGGCACGAAAGTTGCCGACCCCTACCGCTGGATGGAAACACCGGGGCCGGATGTCGCGGCCTGGGTGGCCGCCGAGAACGAGCTTTCGCAGCCTTACCTTGACGCAATCCCTGCGCGCGAAGCAATCCGCGCGCGGCTGACCGAGCTTTGGGACTATGAGCAGTACGGCTACAGCTGGCTCGACGAAAAGTCGCGCGTACCGGTCAAGCGTGGCGGCCGCTACTTTTACGTCGAGAAGAGCGGCAAGCAGAATCAGGGCGTCCTCTACTGGGCGCCGGCGGTGGATGCGACGCCGCGCGTGCTGGTCGATCCCAACACGTTTTCCAAGGATGGGACGGCATCGCTCGCGGACTACTCGATCAGCCCCAATGGACGCTACGTCGCCTACGCAGTATCCGATGGCGGCACCGACTGGGATACCTGGCATGTGCGGGAAGTCGACACGGGACGAGACTTGCCGGATCTGATCCGCGACACCAAGTTCACAGGTGTGTCCTGGATGCCGGACGCGAGTACCTTCTACTACTCGCGCTATCCCAGGGGTGCGGACGGCCGCGGCGACGACCAGCAGCAGGTCAGCGTCTACCGGCATCGGCTCGGCACCGCCCAAGAGGCCGATGAGGCCGTCTACGCGACGCCGGAGAACCCGCGCCACAATCCCTATGGCCTGGTATCGCAGGACGGGCGCTGGCTGGTGTTCGTCATCTCCTACGGCTTCGACTCGAATGCGATCCACCTGCGCGACCTGTCAAAGCCTGATGCGCCCGTCGCGCGGATACTGGACAAGTGGGACGGCATCTACGACTTTCTCGGCGCGATGGACGGGCGGCTCTATTTCAAGACCACGCAGGGCGCGCCGCGCGGACGCGTGATCGCGATCGATCCCGCATCACCTGCAGCCGTTGAAGTCGTGCCGGAGGCGGCTGCGAGGCTCTATCAGGCGAGCCTGGCCGGCGGTCATGTGATCGCCAATTACCTGGATGATGCGCGCTCGCGCCTGCGCGTCTACCGCATGGATGGCAGCTTGCGCGGCGAGATCCAATTGCCGGGCCTCGGCACGGTGACCGGTTTCCCGGATGCGCCGCAGGAAAACGAGACCTTCTTCGCCTATACGGACTACCTGACACCGCTGGCACTCTATCGCTACGACGTCGCGAAGGACGAGGTCCAGCCATTCCGGCGGCCGCAGGTGCCATTCGATGCAAGCCCCTATGTGACCGAGCAGGTCTTCTACACGAGCAGGGACGGCACGCGCATTCCGATGTTCATCACGCGGCGTCGCGACACGGTGATGAATGGCGCCAATCCGACGCTGCTGTACGGCTATGGCGGCTTCGACGTTTCACTGACACCGGTCTACAGCCCGGTCTATGCGGCCTGGCTCGAGCGCGGCGGCATCTATGCGGTCGCGAATTTGCGCGGCGGCGGCGAGTACGGCGCCGAATGGCACGAGGCCGGCACCAAAACACACAAGCAGAATGTATTCGACGATTTCATCGCGGCCGCGGAATGGCTGGTGGCCAATCGCTATACCTCGTCTTCGCGGCTCGCGATCCACGGCCGCAGCAATGGCGGCCTGCTGGTTGGCGCCGTGATGGCGCAGCGACCGGAGCTTTTCGGCGCTGCATTGCCGGGTGTCGGCGTGATGGACATGCTGCGCTATCACACGGCCAGCGCGAATGCCTACGCCTGGTCGAGCGACTACGGCACGGTCGAGGACCCGGACCAGTTCCGCGCCTTGCTGGCCTATTCCCCGGTGCAGAACCTGAAGCCGGGCCGCTGCTATCCGCCGACGCTCGTGACGACCGCGGACCACGACGACCGCGTCGTGCCCTGGCACAGCTTCAAGTTCACGGCGGCGCTGCAGTACGCGCAGCGTGACTGCACGAATCCGGTGCTGGTGCGCATCGAGACGCGTGCCGGCCATGGCGCGGGCAAGCCGGCCTGGATGCAGATCGAGGACTGGGCGAACCAGTGGGCCTTCCTCGCAAAACACCTAGGCATGCAAGGAGGCAGCTGACAAAAGGGGCGTCCGCTTTTGTCAGTGCTTCAAAGCGTCGGCATCACTATCTGCGTCGGGGATCTCCACTGATTCGCCGGGTATGGCGTGGTGTTCTTCGAGCCAGGCGCCGAGATCGATCAGCTTGCAGCGCTCGCTGCAGAATGGGCGCCAGGGATTGTCACGCCATTCGCACTGACGTTTGCAATGCGGGCAATTGACCAGGGTCGCCATCGCGATCAGTAGCAGGTCGTCAGTACGAAGCGCACATCCTCGGTCGTCTGCACGGGCCGGCTGTGCACGCTGTTCCAGCGCAGGAAGCGCAGGCTGCAGCGGTGATGGCTGCCGCTGACCTCGGGATAGAGCTTCGAGCCGCCTGGCAACGTGAGGCGCACGAGTTGTACCGGCCGCTCGCGCTCGAACACGATCTGGTAGACGCCACCCGGCGCGAGCTCATCGCGCGGCACGGCGTTCTCGCGCGTGATCCACAAAAGTTCCGAGACCGATTCGCACAGTGGACGGATCGTGGCCAGCCAATCCGCGAGATCGATCTCGCGCAGGTCCGGATCGAGATTGAGCCAGTGATAATAATCGGGCAGGTCGAATTCACAGGTGCCGCCCGGGATCGCGCTGCGATGCTTGATCGCATTCAGGAATTCGGACTCGCGCAGCCGCTGCATGAAGTTCGCACCGGCGGCATTCAGTTCCTCGCGTCGGCGTACCAGCGCGGCGAGGATCGAGCGCAGCCGCGCGCCGTCTACACCAGGACGATTCTGGTAATCGCGCATCGCCGACATCTGGCGTTCGAGTTCCTTCAGCACGTCGCCGCGCGCATCGCCGCGCGAGGTGATCGCCAGGATCTCGAGCAGTCCCGCCACCGCAGAACGGCTCGACCAGGGATTCGGGACACCCGCATGGTAGGAAAGCTGCAGCCACAGGAACTCGAGCCGCATGAATGCCCGCATCCGCTCGTTGAGCGGCTGCTCGTAGGCGATCGGCTCCGGATCGACGCGGGATTCCGGGACTGGCTCGAACATGGCCCTATTCTGCGACACCGCTTCCGGCCCCGTAAACAATGTATCCCGTCCCTGGGCTTCCTGACTCATGCTTGATCCTCAGTTTTTCGCGGCCAGGCGGCGGTATTCGCGGTCGAACCCGGCGACCATTTCGACGAGTTTCGCGGGCTCCCCGTCATTTGCGATGACATCATCGGCCGCGGCCAGGCGTTCCGCGCGCGTGGCCTGCGCGGCGAGCGCGCGGGCGGCGTTTTCCCGGGTTTCGCCGTCGCGGCGCATCAGGCGCTCGATCTGCTGCTCCTCGGGGCAGTCGACGACCAGCACCCGGTCCACCAGTTCCCGGCGGCCCCCCTCGACCAGCAGCGGGATCACGAGGACCTGGTATGGGCCGGGAGCGGCGTCGGCCTGGCGGATCAGCTCCGAAATGATGGCCGGGTGCAGGATTCCCTCAACGATGCCACGTGTCGCTGCGTCCCTGAAAATGCGTTCCCGCAGGCGCTGGCGATCGAGACTGCCGTCCGTACCGAGGATCCCGCTTCCGAGCGCCTGGGTGAGCGCCGCAAGCGCCGGCTGGCCCGGCATGACGACATCCCGGGCGATCCGGTCCGTGTCGATGACCGTGGCCCCGAATTCGGTGAAAAGATCCGCGACGGTCGTCTTGCCGCTCGCGATGCCGCCGGTGAGCCCGATGCGAAGCATCCGGGCCGTCATCAGCGCAGGCCCGCGACGCCCAGGTAGCGCTCGACGATGAGCGGACCCCAGAGCATCGCAATCCAGCCGGCGCCCGCAAGATAGGGCCCGAAGGGGATCGGTACGTTACGCCCGTGGCGCCTGGCGACGATCAGCGTAAGACCGACGGCGGCGCCGACCACGGCCGACAGCAGCAGCACGAGCGGCAGCATCTGCCAGCCGAGCCACGCGCCGATCGCCGCGAATAGCTTGAAGTCTCCGTAGCCCATGCCTTCCTTGCCCGTGATGAGCCGGAAGAGCTGGAACACGACCCAAAGGATCAGGTAGCCCGCGGCGGCGCCGATCAGCGCGTCGCGAGGTGAGGTAAAGCCTGCTGTTGGCCACAGGCTTGCGAGCAGGCCGATCCACAGCAGTGGCAGCGTCAGCACATCGGGCAGGAGCTGCCGATCCAGATCGATGCCGGTCATCGCAATGAGGTACCAGCTGAAAATGAGCGCGAGCGCCGCCTGGCAACCGAAGCCGTAGTGCCAGGCGACCACGCCGCTCACGATGGCCGTCGCGAGTTCGACCAGCGGATAGCGCAACGAAATCGGAGCATTGCAGGATGCGCAACGGCCGCGCAGCGCCAGATAGCTCAGCACCGGGATGTTGTGGATCGCGCGGATCTGCGCGGAACAGGACGGGCAACGCGAACGCGGCCGGACCAGGCTGAGGGGCTCGCCCTCGGGCGCAGCAGGATGACTCGTGATCTGTGCGCATTGCGCGCGCCATTGCCGTTCCAGCATCAGCGGGAGGCGGTGGATCACCACATTCAGGAAGCTGCCGATTGCGAGGCCGCAGAACGCGGCGACGGCCGTGAATACGGCCGGGTTCGCCGCCAGCAGGCCCCAGGTCTCGCGTGATTCGATCAGATCACGGCGCCCAGCTTGAAGATCGGCAGGTACATCGCGATGACGAGACCGCCGACCAGCACGCCGAGGATCATCATGATAAGCGGTTCGAGCAAGCTCGCCAGGCCGTCGACCGCGGCATCGACCTCGAGCTCGTAGAAATCGGCGACCTTGGCGGCCATATCGTCGAGCGAGCCCGACTCCTCGCCGACCGCGATCATCTGCACGACCATGTTCGGGAAGAGCCCGGTGTTCTCCATCGCGCGTTGCAGCCGCTGGCCGGTGGCGACCTCGTCGCGCATGCGCAGGATCGCCTGTTCATAGACGATGTTGCCGGTTGCGCCGGCGACCGACTCCATGGCCTCGACCAGCGGCACGCCGGCCGAAAACATGGTGGACAAGGTGCGCGCATAGCGTGCGATTGCTGCTTTGACCAGGATCGGGCCAAGCACCGGCAGCTTCAGCATCATTCGATCCAGCACGTGGCGCATGGCGCGCGAGCGCTTCTTGAAGTAGGCGAAAGTAAATATTCCGGCGCCGAGCAGGATGCCCATCCACCATCCCTGCGCCTGCACGAACCGCGAGAGTTCGACGACCATGCGCGTGAACGCAGGCAGGTCCGCGCCAAAGCCCTTGAACAAGGACTCGAACTGCGGAATCACAAACAGCAGCAGGATCAGCGTCACGATTACGGCGACCGCGAGCACTGCGGCCGGGTAGAACAGCGCCTTCTTGATTTTCTTCTTGAGCGCTTCGGTCTTTTCCTTGTAGGTCGCGACCTTGTCCAGCAGGGTTTCGAGCGCGCCCGCCTGTTCGCCGGCCTCGACGAGATTCACGTACAGGTCGTCGAAATAAAGCGGATGCTTGGCGAGCGACTCATGCAGCGAACTGCCGCCCTCGATGTTGAGCTTGATGTCGAGGATCAGCTTCTGCATCGCCGGCTTTTCATGGCCGACGCCGACGATCTCGAAGGCCTGCACCAGCGGGATGCCCGCCGCGAGCATGGTCGAGAGCTGGCGGCTGAAGACCGCGATGTCCATGGCACTGATGCTGCCGCCGGTGCGGAACAGGCTTTGCTGCTTCTTGATCTTGACCGGGACAATGTTCTGGCGGCGCAGATCCGCACGGACCTCGTTCTCGCTCTTGGCCAGCAGGCGGCCGCGGACCTTGTTGCCCTTGCGGTCCTTGCCTTCCCAGGAATAGGGGATGTCTTTGACTGCGGCTGCGTTCTGCGCCATGGTTTCGGTCTTCCTCTACCCTGAGCCTTGAATGGTAACGCCCGGCCCGATCATTCAACTGTGATGCGGTTGACTTCTTCGAGGCTGGTCAGCCCATCCATGACCTTTTTGAGACCCGCGGTCCGGAGATTCCAGACGCCTTCCTTGTGGGCCTGGTCGCGGATATGGGGGGCGCTGCCGCCCTCCAGGATGATCCGGCCGATCGCCTCGGTGACCGGCAGCACCTCGTAGATGCCGACCCGGCCTCTATAGCCGTCGGTGCACTGGCTGCAGCCGACCGCCTTGTGGATCTTCAAATCCCCGCGCCCGATCTGGTCTTCGGTGAAGCCTTCCTTCAACAGCGCCTCGGCCGGGAGGGCCAGCGGTGCCTTGCAATTGAGGCACAGCCGCCGCGCCAGGCGTTGCGCGATGATCAGGCTGACCGAGGTCGCGATCGCATAGGGCTTGACTCCCATGTCCACCATGCGTGTCAGCGTCTGCGGCGCGTCATTGGTGTGAAGCGTCGAAAGAACCAGATGGCCCGTCTGCGCCGCCTTGATCGCGATCTCGGCGGTCTCGAGGTCGCGAACCTCGCCGACCATGATGACGTCCGGGTCCTGGCGCAGGAAGGCGCGTAGCGCAGACGCGAAGGTCAGGCCCACCTTGGGATTCACATTGACCTGATTGACGCCCGCCAGCACGATTTCCGCTGGGTCCTCGGCGGTTGAGATATTGGTGTCCTCGACATTCAGGATCGCGAGCCCGGTATACAACGAGACGGTCTTGCCGCTGCCGGTGGGGCCGGTCACGAGGATCATGCCCTGCGGCCGCGCAAGCGTCTTTAGATAAAGTTCCTTCTGGAATGGCTCGTAGCCCAGCGCGTCGATGCCCATCATCGCAGTGCTGGCGTCCAGGATGCGCAGCACGATCTTTTCGCCGAACAGCGTCGGGCAACTGCTGACGCGGAAATCGATTGAACGGTTCTTGGAGAGCCGCATCTTGATGCGGCCGTCCTGCGGCACGCGCCGTTCGGCGATGTCGAGGCGCGACATCACCTTCAGGCGCGCCGCGAGCTTGGTCGCAAGCTGTACGGGCGGCTGCGCGACCTCGTGCAGCATGCCGTCCACGCGCAGCCGGATGCGGTAGTACTTCTCGTACGGCTCGAAATGGATGTCCGATGCGTTCTTGCGGATCGCATCCACCATGATCTTGTTGACGAAGCGCACGATCGGCGCGTCTTCGACGTCGTCGCGGCCGACGGCGGCGGAGTCCATCTCGTCGTCCGCGGAAACCTCGAGATTCTCCAGGTCGAAATCGTCTTCGCCGAGCGAAGGCATCGATGTGTCGACCTGCTCGATCGCCTTCTGCACGGCGCGTTGCAGCTTGTCGTCTTCGACGATGACCGCTTCGATCGCGAGTCCGGTCTGGAACTTGATCTCGTCGACTGCGTGCAGGTTGGTGGGATCGGAGACCGCGACGTGCAGGCGCTTGCCGCGCTTGACGAGCGGAAGAATGCGGTGCTTGGAGAGCAGCTTGTCGTTGACCAGCCGGACTATGTCGAGATCGATGTTGACCGCGTCGAGGTCCAGCAGCGGGACGCCGAATTCCTGCGCGGCCGCGATCGCGATGTCACGCGCAGCGGCCAGCTCGTGGGACACGAGCCAGCTGACCAGGTGGGTCTTGCGCTCGCGGGCGCTCGCGATGGCGTCGAGCATCGCAGCCTCGTCGATCAGGCCATCCAGCACGAGGCGCTGCGGCAGGCCGCTGAGCACCGCCCGGATCGAACCCGTCATCGCGGACGCGTTTTCATTCATCCAATCAGACCGTCCCTGACATTGGCCGTCCCGAGCCCTGAATAATGTACCCCACGGGGGGTAGCAGCAATTGTTAAATCGGCAACGATGCTCCCATAAAGGCTGGGCCTGACGGGTGATGCGGGTCACAGTACCTTGGGTTCGCCCGACGGGGTACTTGCGCAAGAAGGCCCCCTCCCCTTATCGGGGAGGGGGCCTTGGCCAAAACGCTGACGCGCTAGGAAATTATATGCGGCAGACGGAAGGCAGGTACTTCGGCAGCACGGTTGTCAGACCCGCGGAATCGTCCGAGTCGTTGCCAGCCGGATCTGTGAGGTTCCCCGGAGGAACAGCCCCCCGGCCGCAACGCCAGATGACGTCCTGGTTCGTGCTGAGGTATGGCTGCAGTGCAAGGGTCCCAGCGTTAATTGCAGCGTTGGCCTCATATGGCGCCGCGTTTGAGTACGTGATGACGATCGTACCGAAGGCGGCACCGGCTGCTGCGCCGAGGTTCACACTCGAAACATACTTGCCAAACGGCGGGGTCTCAACGTCGGCGGCATCAACGATGCCCAGTTCCGTAAGAGAGATCGGCCAGGCACCGGTATTGGCAAAACGTTCGGCGACGGCAGTCTTGATCGAAGCCGCCAACGACAAACCTTCCGTGACCTGCGATCGAATCGTGTAGTCCTGATAGGCCGGGATCGCGATCGCGGCCAGGATGCCGATAATGGCCACCACGATCATCAGTTCGATGAGCGTGAAGCCCTTTTGAATAGCCTTCATTGAGTCCTCTCCTTGAGTAATGGTCAGGCGGCGCAATCGCGCCGGTGTCACTCGATAGAAGCAAGGTTCGTGCCAACGGCAGATTTTCTTCGTAAGTCGCTGTATCTACAGAAGATATGGTATCGGCGAGGCGTGGCTGGTCAGGCACTGGCGCAGGGATATGTGACGCCTGGCGTCACAAAGTGACGCAAATGGTTACTCGATTCCGAGCTTTTTGATGCGATAACGCAGGGCGCGGAAGCTGATGCCGAGCGCCTTGGCCGCAGCGGTCCTGTTGAAACGGTGCTGTTCCAGCGCCCGCAGGATCGACAGGCGCTCGATGCCGGCCAGCTGATCCTGAAGAGCCGAGCTCGCGCGCGCGTCACCCGCTGCCGCGCTCGCGGCCGGTGTCGCCCGCAGTTCGATATCGCGCCCGCGGATCGTGGTGCCGTCGCAGAGCGTCAGCGCACGTTCGAGCACGTTTTCAAGTTCGCGCACGTTGCCGGGGTAATTGTGCCCGACCAGCAGGCGCAGGCCCTCGTCCGACAACTCCGGCGCCTTGATGCTCATGCGCAGCGCGAGCCGCGCGATGATCGCGCCCGCGAGTTCCGGGATGTCGCCGAGCCGCTCGCGCAGCGCCGGCACCCTGAGTTCGATCACGTTGATGCGATAAAAAAGATCTTCGCGGAAGCGGCCGTCGGCGACCAGCTCCCCGAGATCGCGGTGTGTCGCCGACAGGATACGGACGTCTACGGGTTGCTCGTGCTGCTCACCCACCGGCCTGGCGGTCTTTTCCTGGATCAGGCGCAGCAGCTTGACCTGCATCCCGAAAGGCAGGTCCGCGACCTCGTCGAGAAACAGCGTGCCCCCTTCCGCGGCCTGCACGAGACCCGGCTTGTCGGCTACGGCGCCGGTAAAACTGCCTTTCCGGTGACCGAAGAGTTCGCTTTCCATCAGTTCCGAAGGAATCGCGCCGCAGCTGACCGGCACGAATGGGGCGTCCTTCCGCGAGCCGCTTTCGTGGATCAGCCGGGCGACCAGTTCCTTGCCGGTGCCGGACTCGCCGGTGATATGCACGGGCGCCTGGCTGCGCGCCACGCGGCCGATCAGGGCCCACAACTTCTGCATCGGCTCGGAATCGCCGAGCAGGCGCCTGCCGCCGTCGGTGGTGCGCCGGCCATCGGCAAGCTTCAGCGCCTGGTTGACCAGCTTGCGAAGGTCCGAGATATCGAGCGGCTTCGACACGAAGTCGAAAGCGCCGAGTTTCAGCGCGCGCACGGCTGCCTCGACGTGGCCATGCGCCGTGATCACGGCGACCGGCAACTCGGGTGTATTCGCCTGGATCCATTCCAGCAGCTCGATGCCGTCGCCGTCCGGCAGGCGCAGGTCGGTCAGGCACAGCGAGTAGTCCTGGTGGCCCTGAAGTGCGCGACGCGCGGCGGCGAGGTCGTGCACGGCATTTGAATCAACATCCATGCGGGCGAGCGTCAGCGCCAGTAGCTCGCACAGATCCGGCTCATCGTCGACGATCAGTGCTCTGGGATTGGCCATGGCAATCAGGATTGTTCCCAGCGCTGCGGGTCCGCGAAAACGATCCGGAAGACGCTGCCGCCACCCGGGCGCGGCTCAAACACGAGCAGCGCGCCATTGCACTGTGCGAGCTCGCGCGCAATGAAGAGCCCGAGCCCCGTGCCGCTGGCGCGCGACGTGAAGAAAGGCTCGAAAATGCGGTCGGTCAGCGAGGCCTCGATTCCGGGGCCGCGATCCAGCACCTCGAGGAATGGCCGCTTGCTGCCCGCGAGCCGGCCGACCCGCAATTCGAGGCGGTCGCTCTCGCTCTGCACGGCGTAGCGGAAGGCGTTCTCGCAGAGATTCCACAGGATCTGCCGCAGGTGCGATGGGTCCACGCGGACCTCGAGATCCGGTTCCGGCATCTCGAACAGCAGCTGTTCCGCCCTGTGGCTGCCCGTGGCCACGAATTCCTGTACGAAGTCGATCAGCCACTCGCCGAGCGGCATGCGCTCGGGACGCGTGGTCTCGCGGCGCGCGAGCTGCTGCACATTGCCGATGATGGTGCTCACGCGCTCGGCATTGGCCTTGATGATCTCGGTCATGCGCCTGCCCGACACGGAAAGCTGCGGGTCCTCCGCCAGCAACTGCCCCGCATGGCTGATCGCCCCGACGGGATTCCGGATCTCGTGCGCGATGCTCGCCGAGAGCCGCCCGAGCGCCGCGAGCCGCGCCTGCTGGATGCTGTCGTCGAGCGCCGTCAGGTCCTCGAGGAAGACCAGTACCGGCGGCGACCGCCCCTGGCCCAGCGGCGCGAAATGCGGCCGCACTTCCCTGACCCCGTCCGCGGCCAGCAGATTGCCACCCGTCGTATCGATTTCCGGCGGGCCCTGGCGCCACCTCGTCAGCAGGTACAGGAGTCGCGGCGATACCTCGCCGACGAGCGCATTCCCGCTCGCATCGCCCCCAAGAATCTGCCGCGCCGATTCGTTGATCAGCCGGATGCGATCCTGCTCGTCCACCACGACCAGGCTCTCGCGCAACCGCTCGACGATGTACTGCGAGAGTTCAGCGAGATTTGCGAGGTCGATGTCGCGCTGGCGCACCAGCGCCTCGCTCTCGCGCAGCCGTCTGGCGAGCGGCGCCGCGGCGAGCGCCGCGATGAATATCACCACACCCAGCATGCCGGCCTGGGCCAGGTCCGAAGGATCGACGAAGCCGCCGATCGAGAGCGCGAGCTGCTGGCCGAGCACGAAGAGTGCGGCGATCGCCGCGATCGTCGTCGCCGTGCGGTTCGGCAGCAGGATGCTGACGGCAGCAACCGGCATGATCAGCAGCAAACCGACGCCGCTAGCGGCGCCAGAGCTCGTGAATAGCAGCATCGTCACCGCGACGACGTCGAAGGCGATGTGGATGAAGGCCTGCACGCGCAGGCTGGGCCAGCGCCGCTTCAGGAGACCGATGCAGATCACGCCGGTCGCGAACCACGCGGCGAGAGTATAGAAGTAGTGCGAAAAAAATCCGGGGCCCTGCGAATACGGCCGCGAGCCCAGCGCGACCAGCACCGACAGCACTGACGGGACCGACAGCCGATAGAGGTTCAGAAGGCCCAGCACGCGCCAGGCCAGCTCCGGATCGCCGGGCGCGCGTTCGATGTCCCCCGGACTTTTCACGGCGGCACTCTAGCACGCAGCACCGCGGGCGCCTCTGCGGCGCCCTGCGATTGCGACGTGGTTCAAGCCTCCCGTTACAATGCCGCAATGAACCTGCACGAGTACCAGTCAAAGCGGATATTCGACGAGTACGGCATCGCCGTGCCGAAGGGAAGGATCGCCGCGAGCGAACCGGAAGCCGTCGCCGCGGCCCGGGAACTGGCAGGCCCGGTCTGGGTCGTCAAGGCCCAGGTCCATGCCGGCGGCCGCGGCAAGGCCGGCGGCGTCAGGCTTTGCCGGTCAGCGCAGGAAGTGGGCCGGGCCGCGGCGGCGATGCTGGGACAGCGCCTGGTCACGAAGCAGACGGGCGCCGCTGGCCTTCCGATCAATCTGGTCTATGTCGAGTCCGGCAGCGCCATCGAGCGCGAGTTGTATCTCAGCCTGCTGCTGAACCGCGAGCGCGGGCGCATTGCCTTCGTTGCCTCGGCTGCAGGCGGCATGGACATCGAAGAAGTCGCAGCGCACGAGCCGGAAAAGATCCTGCGCGCCGATATCGATCCGGCCGCCGGGCTGCAGAGCTATCAATGCCGGCGCCTGGCATTCGGCCTCGGGCTCGCCGGTGGGCAGGTCGCGGAATTCGAGCGCATCGCGCGCGCGCTCTACAGGCTCTACCTCGACCGCGACCTCAGCCTGATCGAGATCAACCCGCTGATCGTGACGAAGGATGGCCAGCTCGTGGCACTCGACGCCAAGATCAACGCCGAGGCGAATGCGCTCTACCGCCAGCCCGCGCTCGTCCTGCTTCGCGATCCCTCGCAGGAAGACGCCAGGGAGCGCGCGGCCTCCGAGCACGATCTCAACTACGTCTCGCTCGACGGCAACATCGCCTGCATGGTCAATGGCGCGGGCCTCGCGATGGCGACCATGGACCTGATCAAGCTGCATGGCGGCGCACCGGCCAACTTCCTCGATGTCGGCGGCACGGCGACCGCCGAGCGCGTGACCGCGGCATTCCGCCTGATTCTTTCGAATGAACGCGTACGCGCCGTGCTGGTGAACATTTTCGGCGGCATCGTGCGTTGTGACGTAATCGCGGAGGGCATCGTGCAGGCGGTCCAGCAGGTCGGTGTCACGGTACCCGTGATCGTCCGGCTCGAGGGCACCAATGCCGATCGCGCGCGCAAGATCCTGTCGGCGAGCAAGCTTGCGATCACGCCGGCAAAGGACCTCACCGATGCGGCGACCAAGGCCGTGCGCTCTGCCTCCCGCGGGGCGCGCCGATGAGCATCCTGGTCAATCGCAAGAGTCGCGTGATCTGCCAGGGATTCACCGGCAAGCAGGGCACATTCCATTCGGAGCAGGCCATCGCCTACGGCACCAATCTGGTTGGCGGCGTGACGCCCGGCCGCGGCGGTGAGCGCCACCTCGATCGCCTGGTGTTCAATACCGTGCACGACGCGGTGGCGGCGACGGGCGCCGATGTCAGCATGATCTACGTGCCGGCGCCATTCGCGGCCGATGCGATCCTCGAGGCCGCCGACGCAGGCATCCGCCTGATCGTCTGCATCACCGAGGGAATACCGGTCAACGACATGATCAAGGTGAAGGCTGCGCTCGCCGGGCAACGATGCCGGCTGGTCGGCCCCAATTGCCCGGGCGTGATCACACCGGGCGAATGCAAGGTCGGCATCATGCCCGGCTTCATCCACAAGCCCGGGCGCGTCGGCATCGTGTCGCGCTCCGGCACGCTGACTTACGAAGCGGTGTTCCAGACCACCAATCTCGGGCTGGGACAGAGCAGTTGCGTCGGTATCGGCGGCGACCCGGTGCGCGGCATGAATTTCGTGGATGTCATCGCGCTCTTCGAGAAGGACGAGGACACCGAAGGCATCGTGATGGTCGGCGAGATCGGCGGCAGCGACGAGGAGGCGGCCGCCGGTTACATCCGCCGCCATGTCTCGAAACCCGTCGTCGCCTATATCGCGGGCGTCACGGCGCCCCCCGGCAAGCGCATGGGCCATGCGGGCGCCGTTATCGCGGGCGGCAAGGGCGCGGCCGAAGACAAGTACACGGCGCTCGAAGCCGCGGGTGTGCGCACCGTGCGTTCGCCTGCCGAACTCGGCAGCGCGATGAAAAGCGCGCTCGCGAGCCGGCGCCGGCGTGCCAAGAAGCGCTGAGGTTGCCTTGATGAAAGGCACGCTTCGCATTGCGCTTGCGCAGATCAACCCGACCGTCGGCGACGCGCCGGGTAACGCTGATCGGGTGATCGCGCAGATCGGTCCCGCGCGCGCGCTGGGAGCGGGGCTCCTGGTGCTGCCGGAACTCGTGCTGTCCGGTTATCCGCCGGAAGACCTGCTGTTCCATCGTGGATTCCGCCGCCGCATCGACAGCGCGCTCGAGCGGCTCACCGCGGCGGCGGATGGCATCGACCTGCTGGTCGGTTACCCGGAATATGCGTCCGGCACCATCTACAACACGGCGGCCTGGTTGCGCGGCGGCGCTGTCATCGCGCGCTATAGAAAGCAGTCGTTGCCGAATTACCAGGTCTTCGACGAGAAGCGCTACTTCACCGCGGGCACCACGGCTGTCGTCGTCGAGATCGCGGGCATCAAGGTGGGGCTTCTGATCTGCGAGGACGTCTGGCACGTTGCCCCGGCCGCGGCCCTGCGGGCTGCGGGCGCCGGTCTCTGCATTTCGCTCAATGCCTCGCCATATCAGCTGGGCAAGCAGCCGGAACGCGAGTCGGCCATCGCCAAGCGCGCGCGCGAGACCGGCATGCCATTCATCTACGTCAACCTGGTTGGCGGGCAGGACGAGCTGGTGTTCGACGGGAATTCCTTCGCTGCCGACGAGACCGGCCGGGTCGTGCATCGCGCCCCCGCATTCGAGGAATCGCTGTCCTGCGTGGATGCAAGCCCGGCGCAGGGCTGCGCACAGATCGAACCGGAAAGCCTGGCGCCGCTGATGGGTGCTGAGGAAAGCGTGTATCAGGCGATCGTCACGGGCGTGCGCGACTACGTCGGCAAGCACCACTTCAGCGGCGTCGTGCTGGGCCTTTCGGGCGGCGTGGACTCCGCGCTGGTGCTCGCGATCGCCTGCGATGCGCTCGGGCCTGACCGTGTGCACGCCGTGATGCTGCCATCGCGCTTCACCTCGAGCATTTCAGAGAAGGACGCCGCCGCGATGGCGCGCGGACTCGGCGTGCGCTATTCGGTGATCCCGATCGAGGGGATGTTCCAGGCGACGCTGGCGGCGCTTGCGCGCGAGTTCCAGGGCCGCGCGCCGGATTCCGCCGAGGAGAACATCCAGGCCCGCTGCCGCGGCATCGTGCTGATGGGCATCTCGAACAAGACCGGGCGAATGCTGCTGACCACCGGCAACAAGAGCGAGATGGCGGTCGGATATGCAACGCTGTACGGCGACATGGCCGGCGGCTATGCGCCGATCAAGGACTGCAGCAAGACACTTGTTTACCGGCTGGCGCGCTGGCGTAATGCGAAGTCACCGGTGATTCCGCAGCGCATCATCGAGCGGCCGCCGACCGCGGAGTTGCGTGAAAATCAGCTCGATTCCGACAGCTTGCCGCCATACGACATGCTCGACCGGATCCTGGCGGCCTTCGTCGAGGACAATCGCTCGGTGGACGAAATCGTGGCGCAGGGCTTTGACCGCGCGACGGTCGTGCGCGTATTGGACATGGTCCAGCGCAATGAATACAAGCGCCGCCAGGCGCCGCCGGGCGTGCGCGTGAGCGGCCGCGCCTTTGGCCGCGACTGGCGCTATCCGATCACATCTGGTTACCGGCCCGGCGAATCGTAGGAAAAGGGGACGCTTCCCTTTTCCTATAGGAAAAGGGAAGCGTCCCCTTTTTCCTACCAAAGCGGCCACCAATCGCGTTTGTGGGTGCGCTCCGGATGCGCATTGGGGTAATTGAGTGCGTAGACCGCCCGCGATTCCTGGGCGAGATCCGTAAGCCCCATGCCGTCGTAGGCCGAGATCATGATGTCGAGGGCATCGCGCGTGGCCGGCGCGCCGTCGTAATTCTCGATGCAATAGCGCGCGCGAGAGAGTGCCGCGACATAGGCCAGGCGGCGCAGGTAGTAGTCGGCGACGTGCACCTCGTACTCCGCAAGGTGATTGCGCAGGAAGATCATGCGCTGGCGCGCGTCCGGCACGTACTCGCTGTTCGGGTGGCGCTCGATCAGAGTCTGGAATGCCTGGAACGAGCCCCGCACGTCCTGCGGCGGCCGCTCGGTCAGGTCGGTGTTGAACCAGCGTTCGAGGAAATTCGGCGCACGCTCGAAGTACACCAGGCCCTTGATGTACATGGCGTAGTCCACGCGCGGGTGGGTCGGGTTCTCGCGGATGAACTGGTCCGCGGCGTCGATTGCCGATTCCGTCTCGTGGCTTTTGTAATAGGAATAGATCATGTCGAGCTTGGCCTGGCGCGAGTACTCGCTGAACGGGAAGCGGGCCTCGAGCGCCTCGTAATAGCGCACCGCCCCGCGATAATCGCCGGACATCATCGACTTGTGGCCATGCTCGTAGAGCTTTTCGGGCTGGAGCTGCTCGGCCGCGCGATCGCGGCCGGCGCAGGCTGCAAGAATCAGGACGCAGCACGCGACCGCCAGGGCGCGCGCCATCAATATCCGTCGAATCAAGGGACTGGACCCCGCGTGTTTAGCCGCCGCAGTATAGCGACTAAAGACCCCCGGCGACCCCCATGAGTTCCACCCGATACCAGCATGAATTGCGGTTGCCACCGGAGGCCGCCGGTCGGCGGCTTGACCAGGCGCTGGCCGACGCCCTGCCGGAATACTCGCGCTCGCGCCTGAAGCGCTGGATCGATGCCGGGCAGGTGCGCGTGGACGGCCGCATCCCGCGGCCCCGTGATGCCGTGACCGGGGGCGAACTGGTGCGCGTGGATGCGCCCGTCGAGGACGCCGTTGCGTCGCGGGCACAGCCGATGGCGCTCGCGATCGCCTGGGAAGACGCAAGCGTCATCGTCATCAACAAGCCGGCCGGTCTCGTCGTGCATCCCGGCGCCGGTAATCCCGATGGCACACTGCAGAATGCGTTGCTGGCGCACGATCCCGCGCTTGCGAAACTGCCACGGGCGGGCATCGTGCACCGGCTCGACAAGGATACGACGGGTCTCTTGATCGTCGCGCGCACGGAGCTTGCACGCGATGTGCTCGTCGAGGCGCTGACGGTGCGTGGTATCCATCGCGAATACCAGGCAGTTTGCATCGGCGTGATGACCGGTGGCGGAACCGTCGACGCGCCTGTCGCCCGTCACCCCGTGGACCGGCTGCGCATGACCGTGCGCTCGGACGGCCGCGCGGCCGTGACCCACTACCGCGTTATCGAACGCTTCCGCCGCCACACCTGGGTGCGCGTGATGCTGGAGACAGGCCGCACGCACCAGATCCGCCTGCATCTCGCGCACGCCGGTTTTCCATTGGTAGGCGATCCCGTCTATGGAAAGAGGCTGGTGATTCCACGCGGTGCGACGCAGCGGCTCGACTCGAGGCTCCGTGCCTTCCGGCGCCAGGCGCTGCATGCGGCGAAGCTTGAATTCGCCCATCCGGTGGACGGGCGGCGCATCGTGGTCGAAGCGCCGCTGCCCGCGGACTTCGTCGAGCTCGTCGCGGCGCTCCGCGAAGACACGAAGATAGAGCGCCGATCGTGAGCGAGCAACTCGAGTTCCTGGTCCCGGATTGGCCTGCGCCGCCATCCGTGCACGCGGTCATGACGACGCGCCGCGGCGGATTCAGCACCGGGCCTTATGCATCGTTCAATCTCGCGAGTCATGTCGGTGACGATGCGCGGGCGGTCGAGGCGAACCGGCGGCGCCTCCACGATGCGCTGTCGCTTCCTTCCGATCCGCAGTGGCTCACCCAGGTGCACGGGCGCCGTGTCGCGACGCTTTCCGGGCCATCATCAGGGAGCGCAGACGCCGCGGTCGCATTCGAGCCGGGACCGGTTGCCGCGGTGTTGACCGCCGACTGCCTGCCGGTATTCCTGGCAAGCCGCGCCGGTGATCGTGTCGGAATTGCCCACGCGGGTTGGCGCGGGCTTGTGCTGGGCGTGGTCGAGGCGACGGTCGCTGCGCTAGCGACCGACCCGGCGGACCTGATCGCCTGGCTGGGCCCGGCGATCGGGCCCACGGCCTTCGAGGTCGGCGGCGAAGTGCGCCGCATGTTCGTCGCCATGCAGCCGGAGTCGGATGCGGATTTCCGGCCGGGCAGGGGACAGAAATATCTCGCGGACCTGCCGGGGCTCGCCCGTCGTCGTCTGGCGGCCTGCGGTGTGCCGGCGGTCTACGGCGGTGACCTTTGCACGGCCACCGATCCCACGCGCTTCTATTCCTATCGCCGCGACGGCCAGACCGGGCGCATGGCCGCATTGATCTGGTTGGCCTGAGGCTGCCACAGGCGGGCCTCTGGTGTAGGCTGTCGGCCCCGCAAACCGGGGAGGGACCTTGTCCACGCTCGCGCTGATCCTGGTCTTCACCGCCGCCAGCGGTGCCCTGTCCGCGCTGATCGCCGGCGGCTTCCTGCTGCTGTCGGAGGCGCGCCGCAATGCGATCGTGCCGCATCTCGTGAGTTTCGCGACCGGCGCGCTGTTGGGCGCCGCATTGCTCGCGTTGCTGCCACACGCGATCGAGGCCGCGGGGCCCGGGGGCACACATGGCATTGGCATCGCGCTTGCGGTGGGCATCATCGCTTTTTTCGTGCTCGAGAAGATGGTGCTGTGGCGCCACTGCCATGCCGACCCTTGCGAGGCACATGCGCCGCAGGAACGCCACCGGGCACGTGCCTCCGCGACGTTGATCCTGTGGGGCGACGCATTCCACAACACGCTCGACGGCGTGCTGATCGCCGCGGCCTTCATGACCGACGTGCACCTCGGCATCGTCACGGCGATTGCCGTGTTCACGCACGAGATTCCGCAGGAAGTCGGCGATCTCGCGATCCTGTTGCACGGCGGCATGAGCAGGCAGAGGGCGATGATCCTGAATATCGCGGTCAGCCTGACATCGGTCGCAGGCGCTGCGCTCGCGTATTTCCTGTTGGCGCGCGCAATGCAGGTGCTTCCCTATGCGCTTGCAGTCGCGGCCGCCAGCTTCCTGTACGTCGCAGTCGCCGACCTGATTCCCGGCCTGCACCGCAAGGTGGATGCGCGCACCTCGATCCAGCAGGTGCTCCTGATCGCGATCGGCATCCTGTTGATCGCGGTTACGCACGAATTTGCGCATTGAATTGAGTCGTTGCCGGCCTCATGGACGGGGCAGGCAACGACACGGAGTCCCGCCATGCGCCCGGACCGCCTGACCTCGAAATTCCAGCTGGCGCTGGCCGACGCCCAGTCCCTCGCCGTCGGGCGCGATCACCAGTTCATCGAGCCCGTGCACCTGATGCTGGCGCTCCTCGACCAGCAGGGCGGCACCGTGCGCCCGCTGCTCGACAAGGCCGGCGTCAATGTGAATCTGCTGCGCTCGCGGCTGCTGCAGCAGATCGACCGCATCGCGAGTGTCGAGGGCACGCAGGGCGACGTGCAGGCCTCCAGTGACCTGGGTCGCCTGCTGAACGTGACCGACAAGCTCGCCCAGAAGCGCGGCGACCAATACATCTCGAGCGAGCTGGCAGTTTTGGCTGCGGTCGAGGACCGTGGCGCGCTCGGCACGATCCTGCAGGACAGTGGCGCGGTCAAGGGCGCCATCGACAAGGCGATAGCGGACCTGCGTGGCGGCGAGAAGATCGAGGATCCGAACGCCGAGGAGCAGCGCGGCGCGCTCGAAAAATTCACGCTGGACCTGACCGCGCGTGCCGAGGCCGGCAAGCTCGACCCGGTGATCGGCCGCGACGATGAGATCCGCCGCACGATCCAGGTGCTGCAACGGCGCACCAAGAACAACCCGGTGCTGATCGGCGAACCCGGTGTCGGCAAGACCGCGATCGTCGAAGGCCTCGCGCAGCGCATCGTCAATGGCGAAGTACCCGAGGGGCTCAAGAACAAGCGCATCCTGGCGCTCGACATGGGCGCCCTGATCGCAGGCACGAAATTCCGCGGCGAGTTCGAGGAGCGCCTGAAGGGCGTGCTGAACGATCTCGCGAAGCAGGAAGGCCAGGTGATCCTGTTCGTCGACGAACTGCACACCATGGTCGGCGCCGGCAAGGCTGAGGGCTCGATGGATGCCGGCAACATGCTGAAGCCGGCGCTGGCGCGAGGTGAACTGCATTGCGTCGGCGCGACCACGCTCGACGAATACCGCAAGTACGTCGAGAAGGACGCGGCGCTCGAGCGCCGCTTCCAGAAGGTGCTGGTCGGCGAACCCTCGGTCGAGGATACGATCGCAATCCTGCGCGGGCTCAAGGAACGCTACGAAGTCCATCACCAGGTCGACATCACCGACCCCGCGATCGTCGCCGCCGCGACGCTCTCGCACCGCTACATCAGCGACCGCCAGCTCCCGGACAAGGCGATCGACCTGATGGACGAAGCGGCTTCCCGCATCCGCATGGAGATCGACTCCAAGCCGGAAGTCCTCGACCGCCTGGAGCGGCGCATCATCCAGCTGAAGATCGAGCGCGAGGCACTCAAGAAAGAAGACGACGAAGGTTCTCGCAAGCGGAGGGAGCAGCTCGAGGCCACGCTCGAGGGGCTCGAGCGCGAGTTCGCGGACCTCGAGGAGATCTGGAAAGCCGAGAAGGCCGCGATGCAGGGCGCGGCGCACATCAAGGAGGAACTCGAGCGCGCGAAGATGGAGCTCGAGGCCGCGCGCCGCGCCGGCGACCTGGCGCGCATGGCGGAGTTGCAGCATGGGCGCATTCCCGAGCTCGATAAGCGTCTCGCCGCGGCGCACGACGCCGAGGCGAAGCAGCCCCAGCTCGTGCGCAACAAGGTGGGCGAGGAGGAGATCGCCGAGGTGGTCTCCAAGTGGACCGGCATCCCGGTTTCCAAGATGCTGGAAGGCGAGCGCGAGAAGCTCCTGAAGATGGAGGAAGCGCTTGCCAAGCGCGTCGTGGGCCAACAGCAGGCAGTTGGTATCGTTGCGGACGCCATCCGCCGCTCGCGCGCAGGGTTAGCCGACCCGAACCGGCCGAATGGCTCCTTCCTGTTCCTCGGACCGACCGGCGTCGGCAAGACCGAGCTCTGCAAGGCGCTGGCCGAATTCCTGTTCGACACCGAAGAAGCCATGGTGCGCATCGACATGTCGGAGTTCATGGAGAAGCACTCGGTGGCACGGCTGATCGGCGCGCCGCCGGGCTATGTCGGCTACGAGGAGGGCGGGTACCTGACCGAGGCGGTCCGGCGCCGCCCGTATGCCGTGATCCTGCTCGACGAGGTCGAGAAGGCGCACACCGACGTATTCAATGTGCTGCTGCAGGTGCTCGACGACGGCCGGCTGACCGACGGCCAGGGCCGCACCGTGGATTTCCGCAACAGCGTCATCATCATGACCTCGAATCTCGGCTCGCAGGTCATCCAGGAACTCGCGGGCGAGGCCAACTACGAGCGCATGAAGGCGGCGGTGCTCGAAATCGTCGGCCAGCATTTCAGGCCTGAGTTCATCAACCGCGTCGACGACATCGTCGTATTCCATCCGCTCGGCCCTGAGCACATCCGGCGGATCGTCGACATCCAGGCCGGCTACCTGCGCCGCCGGCTCGCAGAGCGTGACCTCGGGCTCGAGCTCGACACGGCGGCACTCGACCTGTTGGGCACGGCCGGATTCGACCCGGTCTATGGCGCGCGGCCATTGAAGCGCGCGATCCAGCACCAGCTCGAGAATCCGCTGGCACAGCGGATTCTCGCGGGCACCTTCGCGCCGGGAGACACCATCAAGGTGTCGGTGAAGTCCGGCGCGCTGGTTATGCGAAAATAGTGGGGAACCTCGGATCCACTCGGGCGCGCCCGCGACGGTGATCGAAATCGCCCGTAGCGAGGCGCGACGACTGTGGTGTATCAGGGATACACGAGGGAGGAGCAACGACGCTACGGGCGATTTCGATCCCGTCCCATCGATGAATGTAAGAATTAGCGGGTTGCGCCTCAGACCGCCTGGGGCGGTGTTGCGGTCCTGGGGAATATCGACATATTCCCTGCGGACCGCGTCTTGCCCCAGGCGGTCTGAGGACGCAACGCGGATGCGCCCGAGTGGATCCGAGGTTCCTTAATGCCTTTTTATGAATATCAATGCTCCTCATGCGGCCATCGCCACGAGGAGTTGCAGAAAATCTCCGACAGGCCGCTACGTAAGTGCCCGGACTGCGGGCGCAACACGCTGAGGCGGCTCGTCTCCGCGCCCGCCTTCCGGCTGAAGGGCGGCGGCTGGTACGAGACCGACTTCAAGGGTGCCGCAGACACCCAGCGAAATATTGCAGGCGACAAGGAACCGGTCGCCGACAAGCCCAAGGATGCCAAGGGCGACGCGGTTGCGACTGAGGCGAAGGCGAAAACCGACGAGGCCGCCAAGGCTGCGCCGCCAACGGACAAGCCCAAGCCCACCGGCGACAAGCCGACACCGGCACGCAAAACCAGGACGCGGCGGCGGGTGCGCAAGTAAACTGACCGGCCCATGCGCACACATTATTGCGGTGAAATCGGCGAATCCCTGACCGGCCGGACCATCGAGGTCGCCGGCTGGGTGCACCGTCGCCGCGATCACGGCGGCGTGATCTTTGTGGACCTGCGTGATCGCTCGGGGCTGCTGCAGGTCGTCTTCGATCCGGACACCGCCGAGGCCTTCGGGCTCGCGCAGCATCTGGGCCGCGAATTCGTCATCCAGGTGCTGGGCAAGCTGCGGACACGCCCGGCCGGCACGGCCAACCCCGGCCTGCCGTCCGGGCAGGTCGAATTGCTGGCCCAGAAGCTCGTCGTGCTGAACCCTTCGGCGACCCCGCCGTTCGCACTCGACGAGGAGGTCAACGAGGAATTGCGGCTCAAGTACCGCTATGTGGACCTGCGGCGCGACTTCATGCAGGAACGGCTGCGCCGCCGCCATGCGATCACGCGCGCGATGCGCGAATACCTCGATGGCCATGAATTCGTGGACATCGAGACGCCGATGCTGACCAAGGCGACGCCCGAGGGCGCGCGCGACTATCTGGTGCCCTCGCGCACCCATCCGGGCAAGTTCTTCGCGCTGCCCCAATCGCCGCAGATTTTCAAGCAGTTGCTGATGATCAGCGGCTTTGACCGCTACTACCAGATCGTCCGCTGCTTCCGCGATGAGGACTTGCGCGCCGACCGCCAGCCCGAGTTCACGCAGCTCGACGTCGAGACTTCGTTCATGACGCAGGACCAGATCATGGCGCTGATGGAGGGCCTGATCCGCCACGTCTTCTCGCGCGTGCTGAAAGTGCAGCTGCCCAACCCGTTCCCACGCATAGGCTTTGGGGATGCCATGCGGCGCTTTGGCTCGGACAAGCCCGACCTGCGCGTGCCGCTCGAACTCGTGGACGTTGCGGATCTGGTCGCTGACTGCGAGTTCAAGGTGTTTGCGGGGCCCGCCGCGGACCCAGAGGGTCGCGTCGCCGCGCTTTGTGTGCCGCGCGGCGGCGAACTGACACGCAAGCAGATCGACGAATACACGGCCTACGTTGCCCGCCACGGAGCACGTGGTCTGGCCTACATCAAGGTCAATGACGCAGGCAAAGGCCGCGAAGGCCTGCAGTCGCCGATCCTGAAATTCCTGTCCGATGCGGCGATCGCCGGCATTCTCGAGCGTACCAAGGCGGCGACCGGTGATCTCCTGTTCTTCGGCTCCGACAAGGCCAAGGTCGTCAATGACGCGCTGGGCGCGCTGCGCTTGCAGCTCGGCCGCGACCTGGGCGTGGTCGAGACCGACTGGCGACCGCTGTGGGTCGTGGATTTCCCGATGTTCGAATGGGACGCCGAGGCGAAGCGCTTCCTGGCGGTGCATCATCCATTCACCGCCCCGGTCGATCCCGACCCGGCGGTGCTCGCTGCCGATCCGGGCAACGCGGTGGCCCGCGCCTACGACATGGTGCTGAATGGCTCGGAGATCGGCGGCGGCTCGATCCGCATCCATCGGCAGGACCTGCAGAGCGCCGTCTTTGGCTTGCTGGGAATTTCCGCGGAGAAGGCGCAGCAGAAATTCGGATTCCTGCTCGAGGCCTTGAGCTATGGCGCGCCGCCGCACGGCGGCATCGCCTTCGGCCTCGACCGGCTCGCGATGCTGATGTCGGGCGCCGAGAGCATCCGCGACGTCATCGCCTTCCCGAAGACGCAGTCGGCCTGGTGCCCGCTGACCGATGCGCCATCCGAGGTTGATGACTCGCAACTCGCCGAGCTGCACATCCGGGTCAAGCTGCCGGTGCAGCCCTCCGGCTGAGCGCTGACCACGCGCGCCACGCCTGTCGTCGTCGTGCACGGCCTGTGGATGAACGGGCTGGAGTCCTTTCTGTTACGCAAGCGCCTGGCAGAGGCCGGATTCGAGCCCTCGGTGTTCCGCTATCCCTCGACTCAGGGCGATATTGCCGGGACCGCCGCAGCGCTTTCCGTTCATATGAGCGAATTCGGCAACGGACCGGTGCACCTCGTGGGCCACAGTCTCGGTGGCCTGGTGATCCTCGAGTCGTTTGAAGCGCAGCGTGAATTGCCGCAGGGACGCGTCGTGTTGCTGGGTTCCCCGGTGCAGGGCTCACGCGCCGCGCGCGCGGTCGCTGCCTGGTCGCTGGGACCGCATCTGCTGGGGCGTCTCGCCGCCGCGGAGCTCACGCGCAGCACACCGCGTGCCTGGCGTGCCGAGCGCGAGCTCGGCATCATCGCGGGGTCGCGATCTGCCGGCATGGGGCGGTTGTTCGCCGAGTTACCGGCGCCGAACGACGGAACGGTCGCTGTAGATGAAACGCAGATTGCCGGGGCGAAGGAGCATGTCGTTCATGATGTCAGTCACACGGGCATGCTGATGTCCGCCGTTGTCGCCGATTCATTGGTCAAGTTCCTGATCTCGGGTTCGTTCGGGCGGCGTTGAGATGCAAAGCGCGCCGCCGCGCGGGCTGAAACGCCTCAATCTGCCGGCGGCAGGCCGGAGCGCAGTTCGTAGAGCGCCTGCAGAGCTTCCCTCGGTGTCAGCCGGTCCGGATCGATGGCCTTTAACTTGTTGATTACTGCCGCGCTCTGATCCGGTGCGACGAGTGGCAAGCTCGCCTGCGCGGCCGGCGGCGCATCGCGCCGATGCTGGCGCTCGATCTTTTCGAGATAGGCCCTGGCGCTCGCGATGACCTCGCGTGGCACGCCGGCTTTCTGCGCGACCTGCAGGCCGTAGCTCCTGCTCGCGGGCCCGGGCCGCACGGCGTGCAGGAACACGATGTCGTCCTGGTGTTCGGTCGCATCGAGGTGCACGTTGTCCACCTCGGGTAATTCCGCGGCGATCTCGGTCAGCTCGAAGTAGTGGGTCGCGAACAGCGTAAAGGCGCGCAGGCGCCGCGCGATGTGGCTCGCGCAGGCGAATGCGAGCGACAGCCCGTCATAGGTGCTGGTGCCGCGGCCGATCTCGTCCATCAGCACGAGACTCTGCTCGGTGGCGGCATTCAATATCACCGCGGCCTCGGTCATCTCGACCATGAAGGTCGAGCGCCCGCCCGCCAGATCGTCCGAGGCGCCGATGCGCGTGAAGATACGGTCGAATGGCCCGATCACGGCCCGGTCCGCCGGTACAAAGCTCCCGATCGAGGCGAGCACCAGGATCAGTGCTGCCTGGCGCATGTAGGTGGATTTGCCACCCATATTCGGGCCCGTGATCACGAGCATGCGCCGGCCATCGCGCAACTCGAGGTCATTGGGCACGAAGGGCTCCTCGAGCACGCGTTCGACGACCGGGTGGCGGCCGCCCTCGATGTGCAGCCCCGGTTCGTCCGTGAGTTCCGGCTGGACATAGGACAGGGTCACCGCGCGCTCGGCGAGATTCGCGATCACATCCACGATTGCGAGCGCCGCGGCCAGGCGCTTGAGACTCGCGAGCTCCACGGTGAGCATGTCGAGCAGCGCCTCGTAGAGTTCGCGCTCGCGCACAAGCGCGCGGTCGCGGGCGCCCAGCATGCGGTCCTCGAATTGCTTGAGCTCGGGCGTCGTGTAGCGCTCGGCGTTCTTGATGGTCTGGCGGCGATGGTAGTCGGGGGGCGCGCGCCCTGCCTGGCTGCGCGGCAGCTCGATGTAATAGCCGTGCACGCGGTTGTAGCCGAGCCGCAACTGCGAAATACCCGTGCGACGGCGTTCGTGCGCCTCAAGCTCGATCAGGTGCCGGTCGGTGCCGGTCGCAATGGAGCGCTCATCGTCGAGCGCGATGTCGTAACCCGCCGCGAACACGCCGCCATCGCGCAAGAGCGGCGGTGGCGATTCAACGAGCGCGCGGGCGAGGAGCGCATGCAGTTCCGGCTGCGCGGCCAGATCCGTGCCGATCTCTGCGAGCAGCGGCGAGGCGAGCCCATTGAGCGTCTCGTGAATGGCCGGCAACAGAACGAGTGCCGTTCGCAGCATGGCGAGATCGCGCGGCCTGGCCGAGCGCAGCGCGATCCTTGCGAGCACCCGTTCAACATCGCCGATCCCGCGCAAGCTCTCGTGCAGGTTTGCTGCGCGGCCGGATTCGATCAGCGCGGAAATGGCCTGGTAGCGGCGCCGGAGCTCCCCGTGATCGCGCAGCGGCCGCTGGATCCAGCGCCGCAACTGGCGCGCGCCCATGGCGGTTGCCGTGCGGTCGATGACGCCCGCGAGCGTGTGCTCGTCGCGGCCGGCAAGGCTGCGGTCGAGCTCGAGATTGCGTCGCGTGGCCGGGTCCATCGCGAGCGTCTCGTCGCGCGATTCGCGCTGCAACCCGGTCAGGTGCGGCAGCGCACCACGTTGCGTGTCGCGCACGTATTGAAGGAGTGCGCCGGCAGCCCCGATCGCGAGCGTCAGGTCTTGGGCGCCGAAACCCGCGAGATCCTGCGTGCCAAATTGCTGATTCAGCGCGCGCTGCGCGGATTCGCGCCCGAAATGCCAGGGCGGCCGTTCGACGATGCGTGCCCGCAGTGCCGAGGCCAGCCGTCCGGCCGTCCCCTCCGCCAACAGCAGCTCAGCGGGCCGCAGCCGTTCGAGTTCCGACAGCAGGGATTCATTTCCCTCACCTTCGAGCACGCTGTAGCGGCCCGAACTCAGGTCGAGCCAGGAGATGCCGAAGGCCTCGCCGTGCACCGCGATGGCCGCGAGCAGCGTTTCGCGATTCGCATCCAGCAGCGCATCGTCGGTCACCGTGCCCGGCGTCACGATGCGAACGACTTCGCGCTCGACCGGTCCCTTCGACTTTCCGACCTCGCCGACCTGTTCGCAGATCGCGACCGGCTCGCCCAGTTTCACGAGCCTTCCAAGATAGGTATCGAGCTTGTCTACCGGGACGCCCGCCATCGGAATGGCGGCACCGGCCGATTCGCCGCGCTGGGTCAGCATGATGTCGAGGAGTTTCGAGGCGCGGCGCGCATCCTCGTAGAAAAGCTCGTAGAAATCGCCCATCCGGTACAGAAGCAGCACATCCGGATGCTCTGCCTTGATGCGCAGGTACTGCTGCATCATCGGTGTATGGCTGGCGAGCCCCGCGAACAGGGATCCGGTGACGGGTGGGCGCTCCGAGGCCTTCATTTGAGGCATTATGACGATCCGGAGGAATGGCGACACATGAGCATCGGCTATCAATTCGACCAGGGTGTAGCAACCCTGACATTCAACCGTCCGGACAAGAAAAACGCGATTACCGGCGAGATGTACGAGGCAATCGTCCGGCATCTCCGGGAGGTTTCAGCAGACAAGGCGGTGCGCGCCGTGCTGTTCACGGGCGCAGGGTCTGCCTTCACGGCCGGCAATGACCTCAAGGACTTCGGCGACCCGAAATTCGCGCGGCTGGACTCACCGGTCCTTTCTTTCATGCAGGCGCTTGCGACCTTCGACAAACCGGTCGTTGCGGCCGTCAATGGCATGGCGATCGGCATCGGCGTCACGATGCTGCTGCATTGCGACCTGGTCTATGTCGCGGAAGGCGCGATGTTTTCGATGCCCTTCGTGAACCTGGGCCTGGTGCCCGAGTTTGGCTCGACCTTGTTGCTGCCGATGGCGGCCGGCCGGGTCTCTGCGGCAGAAAAGCTGCTGCTGGGCAGGCCATTCAACGCCGCCGAAGCGCTCGCCATGGGCATCGCGAATGCCGTGCTGCCGCCCGCTGAACTCCTGGCTCATGCGCAAGGAATTGCGCGGTCCTTCAATGCCCTGCCGCAGGGCGCGGTGCGAGACACCAAGAAGCTGCTGCGTCAGGCGCAGGCGACCCTGGTGCAGGATGCCATCCTGCGCGAGGCCGGTGTCTTCGGGTCGCGTCTCGCGGGCCCGGAGGCGCGCGAGGCCATCGCCGCCATCCGCGAGAAACGTCCACCCGATTTCTCCAGGACGGGCTGAAGATGCCGGCACCCGGCGATACCACGCTTTACCGGCTCGCGACCCGTGTGGGCCGGCGTCTGCGCAAGACCGGCGCGCTCATCGTAACGGCCGAATCCTGCACCGGTGGCTTTCTCGCCAAATGCCTGACCGATCTGTCCGGGAGTTCCGATTACTTCGATCGTGGCTGGGTGACCTATTCCAATGCCGCAAAGGCGAAACTCCTGGGCGTGAGCCCTTCCTTGCTCGAACGGCATGGCGCCGTCAGCGAACCGGCGGCGCTCGCAATGGCGCGCGGCGCGTTGAAGGCCGCGGGTGCGACCGTCGCGGTTGCGGTCACCGGCATCGCAGGCCCCACCGGTGCGACACCCGGCAAGCCGGTCGGCACGGTCTGGATCGCCTGGGCCAGGCGCCACCGCGGCCGCGTCCGTGCGACAGCACAACATCACCGTTTCGCAGGCGACCGCGATGCCGTCCGTCGTCGCACTGTCGCGGCGGCGCTTTCGGGGCTCCTGCAGCCGTGAGCACGCCACTGGATCTTCGCGAACATTCAAGGCGCCTGTTCTTCGCGTACTGGCCCGACGCCAAGACGCGCCAGGCGTTGATCGAGGCGACCGGCGCCGCCGTTGCTTCCATCGATGGCCAGCCGGTCGCCGCCACCAAACTCCATGTGACGCTGGCCTTTCTCGGCCGGGTGTCGGGCTCGCGGATACCGGAAATTGTCCGGGTCGGCGCGCGCGGTGATTACAAGCCGGCCAAGCTCAAATTCGACCGCCTGGAATACTGGCCAAGGCCCAAGGTCGTCGCGGCGCTCGCGGATGCGATCCCGGAAGCGGGCCAAACGCTGGTCAACACCCTGTGGGAGCGGCTGCTGCCGCTCGGCATCGAGCGCGAGGAACGGCCCTGGCGGCCGCATTTCACGCTGGTGCGCCGCGTGCGCCGGCCGCCGCCAAAGCTCACTATTCCGGCCGTCCACTGGTCCTGTGATCGCCTGGCGCTGGTCGAATCGGTGTCCGGGCCGGACGGCCTGCACTACACGCCGCTCGCCGAATGGCCGCTGGGCAAGTCCTGAGAGCCTGGACTGAGAGCCAGGACTGAGGCCGGGGTCGCGGCCTGAGCCACCCGCTCCCGTAATCTCTCCCCGAAACGGCAATTGAGGCAATCGCGCGGCTTAATGCGCGTACGCCGAGGCCGGTTCTTTGTGAAATAATCGTCCACCTCAAAGGGGAAGAATCTCGATGGAAGACAACCGCAAGAAGGCTCTCGCCGCAGCGCTGAGCCAGATCGAAAAGCAGTTCGGCAAGGGCTCGGTGATGCTGCTCGGCGAGCACCCGGCCAACAACGACATCGAAGTCGTGTCGACCGGATCGCTGGGCCTGGATATCGCGCTCGGCGTCGGCGGCGTGCCGCGCGGCCGCGTGATCGAAGTTTACGGGCCGGAGGCTTCCGGCAAGACGACCCTCGCGCTTTCCATCATTTCCCAGACGCAGAAGCTGGGCGGTGTCGCCGCCTTCGTGGACGCCGAGCACGCGCTCGACCCCGTCTACGCTGAAAAGCTCGGCGTCAAGGTCAAGGAATTGCTGATTTCGCAGCCGGATACCGGCGAGCAGGCGCTCGAGATCACCGACATGCTGGTGCGTTCCGGGGCCGTGGACATCGTCGTGATCGACTCGGTCGCGGCGCTGACGCCAAAGGCCGAAATCGAGGGCGAGATGGGCGAGATGCAGATCGGCCTGCAGGCCCGGCTGATGTCGCAGGCGCTGCGCAAGCTCACCGGCAACATCAAGCGTTCCAATACGATCGTGCTCTTCATCAACCAGATCCGCATGAAGATCGGCGTGATGTTCGGCAACCCCGAGACCACGACCGGCGGCAATGCGCTCAAGTTCTACGCCTCGCTACGGCTCGACATCCGCCGCATCGGCGCACTGAAGAACGGCGAGGAAGTCATCGGCAACCTGACCCGCGTGAAGGTCGTCAAGAACAAGGTCTCGCCGCCATTCCGCGAGGCGGAGTTCGAGATCCTTTACGGCCACGGCATCTCGCGCGAAGGCGAACTGATCGACATGGGCGCGCTGCACGGCCTGATCGAGAAGTCCGGCTCCTGGTACGCCTACAACAGCGAGCGCATCGGCCAGGGCAAGGACAATGCCCGCGCTTACCTGCAGCAGCATCCGGAGGTCGCCACGGCGATCGAAACAGCGCTGCGGACCCGGCTCCTGCCGGTGCGCCGCCCGGTGGCGGTTGCGAGTGAGGCGGCGGAAGCCTGATCGCGCCGCTACGGCGGCCCCCGACGATCAGCAGGCTGCCCGGCTCGCGGCACTTCGGCTCCTGAACCGGCGTGACTACGGCGCCCGCGAACTTGGCGAGCGCCTCGCCGAACGAGGCTTTGCGGCCGCGACCGCACAAACTGTCGTCGATCACCTGATCCAGGAAAAGCTCCTGGATGACGCCCGCTATGCCCTCCATTTCGTCGCGTATCATGCCAATCGCGGCCAGGGACCCGTGCGTATTGCGCATCGCTTGCGCGAGGCTGGGGTGGCCGCGGAGCTGATAACGGTGACGGTTGACGCAGGCTCAGCGGAATGGCGGCGGCGCTGCGGTGAGGCCCGGCGCAAGCGATTTGGCACGCGTGAACCGGGAAGCTGGGCGGAACGCGGCAAGCAGGCGCGTTTCCTGGCGCAGCGCGGCTTCAGCTCGGATCAGGTGCGCGCGGCGATCGGCGGGGATCTGGACGCGGAGTAATGGGCGGCAAGAAAAGCAAGATGTCGAGCGCGGAATTGCGCAACGCTTTCCTGGAATTTTTCCGGGCGCGCGGCCACGCGGTCGTCGCCAGTAGCCCACTCGTCCCCGGCAATGACCCGACGCTTCTTTTCACCAATGCCGGCATGGTGCAGTTCAAGGACGTTTTCCTCGGCAAGGACGAGCGCAGCTACAAGCGCGCCGCGAGCTCGCAGCGCTGTGTGCGTGCCGGCGGCAAGCACAACGATCTGGAGAATGTCGGTTATACGGCGCGCCATCACACTTTCTTCGAGATGCTGGGCAATTTCAGCTTCGGCGATTACTTCAAGCGCGAGGCGATCGACTACGCCTGGGATTTCGTCACCGGCACGCTGAAAATCCCGCCGGAAAGACTCTGGGTAACGGTATTTCGCGACGACGATGAGGCCGCGGATCTCTGGTTGAAACGGATAAAAGTTGATCCCAAGCGCTTCTTGCGTATGGACGAGCAGTCGAACTTCTGGGCGATGGGCGATACCGGTCCCTGCGGGCCCTGCACCGAAATCTTCTACGACCACGGAAGGGACATCAAAGGCGGCCCGCCAGGCTCGAAGGACGAGGACGGCGATCGCTATGTCGAGATCTGGAATCTCGTATTCATGCAGTACGAGCGCAGTGCGGATGGAAAGATGACGCCGCTGCCGAAACCCTCGGTGGACACCGGCATGGGCCTCGAACGCACGGCCGCGGTGATGCAGGGCGTGCACTCGAATTACGACATCGACCTGTTCCAGGGCCTGATCGCAGCGGCAGCGGAAGCCACGCACCAGAAGAAAAAGACCAGCCCGTCATTGCGCGTGATTGCCGATCATATCCGCGCCTGCAGTTTCCTGATCGTGGATGGCGTGATCCCCGGCAATGACGGCCGCGGCTATGTGCTGCGGCGCATCATTCGCCGCGCCATCCGCCACGGCTACAAGCTCGGGCAGGAGAAGCCCTTCTTCCACCAGCTCGTGCCCGCGCTCGTGAAGGAAATGGGCGAGGCCTGCCCGGAACTGGTGAAGGGCGCAGACCATGCCGGGCGAGTATTGCGTCAGGAAGAAGAGCGCTTCGCCGAGACGCTCGAAAACGGCATGGAACTGCTGGAAACCGCAATCAAGAAGCTGAAGGGCAAGACCATCGCAGGCGAAACCGTCTTCAAGCTGTACGACACCTTCGGATTCCCCGTGGACCTGACGGCCGATATCGCGCGCGAGCGCGGTCTCGCGATCGATACCCTTGGATTCGAGAAAGCGATGGAGGGCCAGCGCGAGCGCGGCCGCGCAGCCAGTCGCTTCGGCGTGGACTTGCGGGGCGCCGACACGCTCGATGTCGAGAGCGCATTCTGCGGCTATGAAACGCTCGAAGGTGTTGGAAAAATTACGGCGATCCTGAAAGCCGGCGCCGAGGAGAAATCAGCGGCCAGCGGCGAAGAAGTCCAGGTCGTGCTCGACAAGACACCTTTTTATGCCGAGGCGGGCGGGCAGGTCGGCGATGTCGGCGTCTTGGATAACAAACAAGCGAGATTCAAGGTCACCGACACGAAGAAACTCGGCGACGCCCACCTGCACATCGGCCGCCTCGAGTCGGGATCGCTCGCAATCGGCGACAAGCTCACGGCAAAGGTGGATGTCGCCACCCGACAGGCGACGATGCTGAACCATTCCGCGACGCATCTTCTGCATGCGGCGCTCCGGAAAGTGCTCGGCGCCCATGTCCTGCAGAAAGGCTCCCTGGTCGCACCCGACCGGCTGCGATTCGACTTCTCGCATACGCAGGCCGTGACGCCGCAGGAACTCGAGAGCATCGAGGGCCTGGTCAATGCCGAGATCCGCAGGAATTCCGCCGCCGATATCCGGGAGCTTCCCTACGACGCAGCGATCAAGGCGGGCGCGATGGCGCTCTTCGGCGAGAAATACGGGGACGTCGTGCGCGTGCTGCGCTTCGGGGATTTCTCGACCGAGCTTTGCGGCGGCACGCATGTCGCGCGCACCGGCGATATCGGGCTCTTTCGCATCACGTCCGAGGGCGGCATCGCCTCCGGCATCCGCCGCATCGAAGCGGTGACCGGCGAGGGCGCTCTCGAGTCGGTCAGGGCCACGGAATCATTGCTCAGGCGTACCGCGACAGCGCTTCGCAGTACACCGATCGAAGTCGAGGACAAGGTGAACCAGCTCCTCGAGCGGCAGAAGAAGCTCGAACGCGAACTCGCAAGCCTGAAATCGAAACTGACCTCGGGTCACCGCGGAGACCTGGCCGAAAGCGCGGTCCAGGTCCGGGGCGTGCAAGTGGTCGCAACGGCGATCGATGGTGCAGATGCGCAGTCGCTGCGTGAAGCGGTGGACTCGCTGAAAGGCCGGCTCGGGTCGGCCGTGATCGTGCTCGCGACCGTGACCGAAGACGGAAAGGTGTCGCTGGTCGCGGGCGTTACGCCGGATCTCACGGCGACCATCAAGGCCGGGGACCTGGTCGGCAGCATTGCTGCCATGGTCGGCGGCCGCGGCGGCGGGCGGCCCGATTTTGCCCAGGCCGGCGGCAGCGATCCTTCCAGGCTGGTCGAGGCGCTGGCAGCCGTGCGGGGACTGGTCGAAAAGAAACTCGCAGGAACCTGAGTCCGTGGCGATCGTCTGACTCTTGTCGTGATCGCCTACGCCCTGCCTGCCGCAATACTCCTGCTCAATACGCAGGCCGTAGAAGAACCCGCACCTCCTCCCCAACTGCAGGAATTGACTGTCACCGCGGCCGAGCCGCGCTACGTGGCGCCGACCCGACGTGATCGCATCGGGCGCATCTGGGCGCCGGTCCTGATCAACGGCCAGGGGCCATTCCGCCTGGTGCTGGATACCGGCGCAACCAATTCCGCGGTGACCGCGAAAGTCGCAGAGACGCTCGGCATGACCCTGGATTACCCAGGCACGGTCACGCTTCAGGGCGCAACGGGCAGCGTGAAAGTGCCGACGATTCCGGTCGATTCACTCGAAGTCGGCGAACTGCTGATGGAGCCCAAGCGCCTGCCGATCGTGCCGGATGCACTGGGCGGTGCCGAAGGGATCCTCGGCACCGAAGGCCTCGGTGACAAGCGCATCACCATCGAATTCCGCCATGACCGCATCACGATCATGCGTTCGCGCAATGAGAAAGCCGGGCCGAATTTTGTCACGATCCCCGTGAAATTCATGCGCGGCCGCCTGCTGGTCGTGGATGCCTGGCTGGGCGGCGTGCGCGTCAAGGCGATCATCGACACCGGCGGCCAGTCGACACTCGGCAATCTGGCGCTTCGCGATGCGCTCGCGGGACGCCGCTCGGCGCTCCTAGCCGTGCCCGACGAGGTGATCGGCGCGACGCTCGACATCCAGACTGGGGAGCGCATCTCGACACCCGCGCTCGCGATGGGCGACATCGTGGTCAGAAACCCCGCGATGACTTTTGCCGATTTCTCGATCTTCAAGCACTGGAAGATGACCGACGAGCCTGCGATGCTGGTCGGCATGGACGTGCTGGGCCTGATCGAGACCCTGATCATCGACTATCGCCGGCGCGAGTTGCAGGTCCGCCTGCGCCGCTTACAGGGGACCTAGAATGCTGCGAGCTTTCTAGGCGGCGCGCGGCTGACTGGCGGCGATGGTTTTTGCATCGGGCCGGCGGCGATTGATGACCATGCGATCGTGCAGCTCGCAGATCGTGCTGCTGGCCCTGGTACAGAACACGCCGGGCAGCAGGGCGTGTACGAAGCACATGAGTCCGCCACCGATCATGCGAAACCCAAAGCTCGCAGCGCTCGCGAAGTGCTGGAAATAGGTCTCGTTGACGCTTGCGGGATGCTCGGTGAAGAGCTTGTTCCAGGTCGACATCAGGCTCGCCCCCGCTGGCAGAAGTAGGGGTATTCTATACCTCTAATAGTCACAAATATTCCCAATTCTCGCCCTTATGTAGACTGATATTGGGATATTTTGCTAATCTGCGCCCCATGGTGAAGCTGGACAACCTGGATCGGCAAATCCTTGCCCTGCTGCAGGACGACGCCTCGCTGCCGATCCAGCAGATCGCCGACCAGGTTGGGCTCTCGGTCAACCCTTGCTGGCGCCGCATCCGGCGCCTGGAAGTGGACGGTGTCATCCGTGGCCGTGTCGCGCTGGTGGATCCGGAAAAAGTCGGACTGACGCTGACCATCTTCGTGCGCGTGAAGACCCGCGAGCACAGCGCCGCCTGGGCGGAGAAACTCGCCGAAGTCATTGCGTCCATGGACGAAGTCTCCGAATGTCACCGCATCGGAGGCGACGTGGACTATCTGCTGAAGGTGACCGTGCCAGACATCGCGGGCTATGACCGCGTGTACCGGGAGCTGATCGCGCGCGTGCCGAACCTGACGGATGTCAGCGCGCTCTTTTCGATGGAACGCCTGAAGAGCTCGACGCGTCTCTCGATTCCCGCATGAGCCTGATCGTCCAGAAGTACGGTGGCACGTCGGTCGGCTCGGTCGCGCGCATCCACGCGGTCGCCGCGCAGATCGCGAAACTGGCCGGGGAGGGCGAGCAGGTCGCCGTCGTCGTCTCCGCGATGGGCGACACGACCGATAGGCTCGTCGAACTTGCGCGCGAAGTGTGCCCGGACCCCGACCCACGGGAACTGGATGCGCTCCTGGCCACCGGCGAGATGATCTCAACCGCCTTGCTGGCGATGGCGCTCCGGCGTCTCGGCCTCAAGGCGCGCTCCTGGAATGCGCTGCAGCTTCCCATCGAGACCACGGCTCACCCGGGGCGCGCGCGCATCTCGCGTATCGAGGCCCGGGCACTCAAGAAAGACCTCGAATCCGGCATCGTGCCGATCGTCGCCGGATTCCAGGGCCGCGCCGCGAATGGGGATTTGACCACGATCGGCCGCGGTGGCTCCGATACGACGGCCGTTGCGCTCGCCGTCGTGCTCGAAGCCGACGAATGCCAGATCCTCACGGATGTCGATGGCGTCTACACGACCGACCCGCGCATGGTGCCCGAGGCGCGACGCCTCGACCGCATCAGCTTTGAGGAAATGCTCGAACTCGCCGGGCAGGGCTCGCGCGTCCTGCACCTGCGCTGCGTCGAGTTCGCCGCGCGTTACGGCATGAAACTGCGTGTCCTCTCCAGTTTTGAACCCGGGCCCGGCACCCTGATCTGCCAGGAGTACTCCAAAGTGGAAGCCCCCCTCGTTTCCGGCATCGCCTTCAACCGCGACGAAGCCGCGATCACCGTGGCCAACGTCCCGCACCAGCCCGGCGTCGCTCACGCCATGCTCAAGCCCATCTCCCGGGCCGCGATCGACGTGGACATGATCGTGGTGAACGCGCCGCGCGAGGAGAGGGTGGATTTCAGCTACACCGTGCACCGCGACGATTACGGGAAAGCCCTCGAGCTGACCCGCGAAGCGGCGTCCGGATATCCGGGCGCCACCGTTGAAGGCGACGATCGCGTGGCCAAGCTATCGGTGGTCGGCTCCGGCATGCGCACCCATGCCGGCGTCGCGACCCGGCTCTTCGAGACCCTCGCGAAGGAATTCATCAATGTCCGGCTGGTCTCGACCTCCGAAATCAAGATCAGCGTGCTGGTTGCGGAGAAAGACCTCGAACGCGCGGTGGGGGCGCTGCACCGCGCCTACGGACTCGAACGCGCGCCAAGCTCTTGATTTGACATAACATGATCCTATCGGGTCCCTCTGCTATCATTTTTGCCACATTTGGGGGATAAGGCAGGGAAGCTGGGGGTACAAGAAACATGCTCATCCTGACGCGCCGCGTGGGAGAAGCACTGATGATCGGCGACAACGTCACCGTCACCGTGCTCGGCATCAAGGGCAACCAGGTCCGCATCGGCGTATTGGCGCCCAAGGAAGTCGGCGTCCACCGCGAAGAAATCTACGAACGGATCCGTCACGAAAAAGACGGCGACGCAGCGAACAGCGAACCCCACGCCGCCGCAACTGCTTAATTCTTATTAACTCTTCGGCCTTTACCGGGCACCAGCCCGGCCAGTATGATTTGCGCCCCTTCCGGGAGGGAGGGCGAACCCGGAGAGATGGCCGAGTGGTCGAAGGCGCGCCCCTGCTAAGGGCGTATGGGTCAAAAGCCCATCGAGGGTTCGAATCCCTCTCTCTCCGCCAGATTTCAGCTGCCCTGCGAGCGATGCGAACCTAGACGACCGGGTGCTTCAGGTGCCACGGCGTCGCCTGCTCGTACGCGTGGCCGATGCGGCACAGCACCGATTCGCTCAACCGGCGGCCTACGAACTGCACGCTGAGCGGCAAGCCTTCCGCCGAGAACCCGCACGGCACCGACAAGGTGGGACTGCCGCTGAAGTTGAACGGCTGTGTGTGGATGTCGTTCCGGACGCTCGCACTCCAGGACTCTGCGGTTTCTTCGTCGAAAGGATTCGCTTCCTTGACGCGTGCGCTGTTGGCCATCGACGGGCACACCAGACAATCGACGGTGCTCAGCATGGAATCGATTGACGCGGAGACTTCTGATCGAACCTTCTGGGCCGCGGCCAGCGCGCCAGGGGTGACTCGCTGACCAGACTCGAGCGCGGCCCGCAACCCGGGTCCGTACTCGCTGGCCCGACTCGGAAACGTCGACGCATGCACCGCAAGCGCCTCGACATAGCACAAGTCGAGCCACGCGCCGCCGACCTGACTGACATCCGGCATGGTGACCGCCACGACGTTCGCGCCTAGCCGGGTCAATGTCGCGAGCACCTCGTCCATCGCCTCGGCCACGTCGGAATCCACGTTGTCGGTGGCATAGCGGCGGTCGAAACCGACACGCAGGCCCGCGATGCCTCGCCTCAGCTCGGCACGTACCGTGGGCACCGGGTCCGGCAGCGAAGTCGGGTCATGCGGATCGGCGCCCGCCATCGCTTCGAACAGGATGGCGGCGTCTTCCACCGTGCGAGTCATCGGCCCGACGTGATCCATGGAGGGCGCCAGCGCGAACACGCCGTAGCGGCTCACGCGGCCGTACGTGGGCTTGAGGCCCACGCACCCGTTCGCGGCCGCTGGGTACCGGATCGACCCTCCTGTATCCGTACCGACCGAAGCGAAACACAGGCCTGCTGCCGTGGCCACGCCGGAGCCGCTCGATGAGACGCCGCTCCATCGCGTGGCGTCCCACGGGTTCGTGGGCACCTGCAAGCCGGGGAAATACGGTCCGAACGCACCTTCGCACAGCACGAGCTTGCCCAGGATGATCGCACCCGCAGCTTCGAGCCGCGCGACGACGGTCGCGTCGAAGTCGGGCACGAAGTCGGCAAAGACCTTCGTGCCCGCCATGGTGCGAACGCCGCGCGCATAGCAAAGGTCTTTCACCGCGATGGGCACGCCGTGCAAAGGCCCGCGGTACCGGCCGGCGCGGATTTCGGCGTCAGCGCGCCGGGCGCTCGCGATCGCCTGTTCGGCCATGACCGTGACGTAGCTCTGCAGCCGCCCGTCCACCGCGGCGATCCGGTCGAGCATCTGTTGCGTCAGATCCAACGACTGGATCTCTCGTGCCACGATCAGCTCGGCGACGTCCGCCAGACTCGTGTAGTGCAGCGGTCTCGCGACTTGCGAGACCGAAGCACCCGCAGGGCCGCGACCGCACGATATTGCGGCGACCGGCAATGCCGCGACGCCAGCCAGGCGTGCCAGGAGTTCGCGGCGCGTCAATCCAGGTTTACCCACGTCTCATGTGTTGTCGCCCATGGATCCCCCTTGGAACGCACTCTCTCAGAAGGTATTCGCGAGCGCAATCGCGCGGCAGGCCGCAAATCTGATGGCACAAGAAATCGCCCTACCCAGGGAAATCCTTGTAAAGCAATGGCCTGCACAGGCATATTGATTCCTCTCTCTCCGCCAATTCTTTCCTCCAACCCGCCCAGGGAAATTCCATCGATGACCACCAATCGCCGGGATTTCATCGCCGGAACGGGCGCGGTCATCGCGACCCTTGTCCATCTGCAAGCGCGCGCCGCCGACGGTGCCGAATCCTCAGTCGAGAAACTGCTGGCCGAGATGGCAGAAGAACTGCTCGCCGACTATCCAGAGAACGCGACCTGCCTCGGCATAGACGCTGGCGCGCGCGCACCGCTGAAAGCGAGGCTCTCCGACCGCTCGGCGGCGGGACAGGAGGCCATCGCCCGGCGGGTGGCTGCGCGGCTCGAGCGGTTGCGGGCCATCGACCCCGCGGCACTCGACGAGTCGGCGCGCATCGATCTCGACGTCGTGCGCACGGCGCATGAAACCGCGGCCGAGGGCTTCGCTTTCCCCTATGGCGATGTGGCCTTGCTCAACCAGAACTGGTCGTGGCGCAACGCACCCTACGTCGTCGCGCAGAATACCGGCGCATTCCTCGAAATCCCGAGCCTCCTGAACGAGCAGCACACGATCGAGACGCGGGCAGACGCGGAGGCCTACCTTGAACGGCTGGAGGCGTATGCCGGCCAGCTCGACGGCGAGACCGGACGCCTGCAGGCAGCGGCGGCGCAGGGCGTCATTGCGCCGGATTTCCTGCTCGACAAGACACTCGGCCAGATCAGGATCGCGCGCGCCGGCAACGTCGCCGACTGGCCGCTCGTGGCGTCGCTCACGAAGCGCACGGCAGAGATGGCGGGTGATTTCGGCGCACAGGCGGCGAAAATCGCGGCCGACAAGATCGCCCCGGCGCTCGAGCGCCAGACCGCCGAGCTGGAAGCACACCGACGGCAGGCCACCGCAGATGCGGGCGTATGGAAGCTGCCGCAGGGCGATGCTTATTACGCGTGGACGCTGAGGGCAGCGACCACCACGCAGATGACACCGGAAGAGATTCACGACCGGGGCCGGGAGGAACTGACCGCACTCCAGTCCGAGATGGACGCCATCCTGAAAAAGCAGGGCCTGACCCAGGGCACCGTGGGCGAGCGGATGACCGCGCTCGGCAAGGAAGCTCGCTTCCAGTTCACGGATGACGACGCAGGACGTGCGCGCGTGATGGCCTTCCTCGAGGGGCGCATCAGCGACATTCGCACGCGCCTGCCGCGCGCGTTCTCGACGCCGGTGACGGGGAATTTCGAGATCAAGCGCATGCCGCCCGAGGTGGAGCCGGGCGCGCCCGGGGCCTATGGCGGCCCGGGTAGCATCGACGGCAAGGTACCGGGCACGTTCTGGATCAACCTGCGCACGACCAGCCTCTGGAACACCTACAACCTGCCGACGCTGTGCTATCACGAGTCCCTGCCGGGCCATGTATGGCAGGGCGAGTACGCGTTCAAGTTGCCGCTGATCCGCTCGCTGCTTGCCTTCAACGCCTATGCGGAAGGCTGGGCGCTGTATGCCGAGCAGCTCGCCGGGGAACTCGGCGTTTACGACGACGATCCCGTGGGCCGTCTCGGCTACCTGCAGTCCATTGCGTTTCGCGCCTGCCGGCTCGTCGTGGACACGGGCCTGCATGCGAAACGCTGGACGCGCGAGCAGGCGATCCAGTGGTTTGCCAGCACCAACGGCTCGGGCGTCGAGGAAGTGACCAGCGAGGTCGATCGCTATTGCGCGTGGCCGGGCCAGGCCTGCGGCTACAAGGTCGGTCACAGCGAAATCAACCGGCTGCGGGGCAAGGCACAACAGGCCCTGGGCGCGAAGTTCGATTTCCGCCAGTTCAACGATGCCGTGGTGAAAACCGGCGGCGTACCGATGGTCGTGCTGGCACGCGAGATTGATTCGTTCATCCGAGAGCGGCGGGAGCACACATGACGATCCGAAGAATAATGCCAATCGCAGGCGGCATCGCGGCGCTCCTCGCGCTCACTACGCCCGCGACCGCCCACGCCGATGCCGCGCTTGAGCACGCGAAAGCCGTGCTCGAGCGCTCCATCCTGTTCGACGGCCACAACGACCTGCCATGGGCGATCCGCGAGTACAAGGCCGCACCCGGCGACGTCGCCGCCTACGACCTTCGCACGCACGCACCGGGCAAGGGCCAGACCGACATCCCGCGCCTGCGCGAAGGCCGCGTCGGCGCCCAGTTCTGGTCCGTCTACACGCCGCCCGAGGCCGAGGGCCACTTCGCGCGCACCCAGCTCGAGCAGATCGACATCGCCCGGCGTCTGATCGCCCGCTACCCCGACACCTTCCAGCTCGCCGGCACCGCTGCCGATATCCGCGCCGCCAAGGTCGCCGGGCGCATCGGCTCCATGCTCGGCCTCGAGGGCGGCCACGCGATCGAGGACTCGCTCGGGGCGCTGCGCGCTTATTACGACCTCGGCGTGCGCTACATGACCCTGACGCACAACCGGCACACCAACTGGGCCGATGCGGCGCTGCAGGAACCCCCGGCCTATGGCGGCCTGAACGCCTTCGGCGAACAGGTCGTGCACGAGATGAACCGCATCGGCATGCTCGTGGATCTATCCCACACTTCGGCCGACACCATGCGCGACGCCATTCGCGTGTCCGAGGCGCCGGTGATCTTTTCGCATTCCTCCGCGCGCGCCCTCTGCGACATCCCGCGCAACGTCCCCGACGACGTGATCGCCATGCTGCCCAAAAACGGCGGCGTGCTGATGGTGACCTTCGTCTCCGGCTTCATCTCCCAGGCCGCGGCCGACGTCACCTTGCCGGCGATCCAGGAGTACAACGCCCGCGCCCAGGGCAAGAGCGAGGCTGAACGCCAAGCCATCGAAGCGGAAATCCAGGCCAAAACCGTGATGCCCAAAGTGACCATCGCGGCGGTGGCCGATCACATCGAGTACATCCGGAAGATGATCGGCGTCGATTACATTGGCATCGGCAGCGACTACGACGGCAACGAAGACTGGCCCGAAGGGCTCTCCGACGTCTCCATGTACCCCAACCTCTTCGCAGAACTCATCCGCCGGGGCTGGAGCGATGAGGATCTAGCGAAAATCGCCGGTGGCAACGTGCTGCGGGTGCTCGAACAGGCCGAGGCCGTGGCTCGACGCCTCCAGCGGGAAACCCCGCCGAATTAGACGCTTAGGTTGGATATTGATAGGATTCGCGCCCGCAACGCGCCCGTAGCTCATCTGGATAGAGTACTTGGCTACGAACCAAGGGGTAGGGGGTTCGAATCCCTCCGGGCGCGCCATTTATGACAAGGGCTTACGCAATGCGTGAGCCTTTTTGCTGTTCCGCGCGTAGGAAACGACTCGGCCGGTTGGTGCAGTATGCTTCCAGCACAGACACTGACGGCTCGCAGTGCGGAGTATGGAGGGAAAGTGAAATGGCTGTTCGCGCTATCGTCTGGGGAGTCGCACTCGGTTTCGGCGCCCTTTCCGCAACCGCCGACGCGGGTACCCGATTGTTGCGCTTCCCCGACGTATGCGGGGATCACGTGGTGTTCACCTATGCGGGCGATCTGTGGACCGCATCGACGAAAGGCGGGCTTGCCGCGCGTTTGACTGCGGCCGCGGGACTCGAGCAGTCAGCACGCTTTTCGCCAGACTGCATGCGTATCGCATTCACGGGCCAATATGGCGGCGGCGATCAGGTCTACGTCGTCGCGGCGCGCGGTGGCGAGCCGGTGCAGCTCACCTGGTACCCCGCTCTCGGCCCCTTGCCCCAACGCTGGGGTTTCGACAACCAGGTTTATGGCTGGACCCCGGACGGCATGTCCGTGCTATTCCGGTCCTGGCGTGATTCGATCAATGAATCCTCACCGAAACTGTTCAATGTACCGGCCAGTGGTGGTCTGCCAGTCTCGCTGCCCATGCCGACAGCGGGCGTGGGGCGCTATTCGCCCGATGGGCGGCAGCTCGTTTACTCGCCGAAATTCCGCGATTTCCGCACCTGGAACCGCTACCAGGGCGGCTGGGCCCAGGATCTGTACATTTACGACCTTGCGACCCGAACTGCGCGCAACATCACCGACGATCCGCGCACAGATCGCGATCCAATCTGGATCGGCGATGCGATTTATTATCTGTCTGACCGCAGCGGCTATCTCAACCTGTTCCGTTACCAGGTACGGGATGGAGTCACCGAGCAGCTCACCGCATATCGCAATGCGGATGCGCGCTGGGCCAGCGGTGATGCCGCGGGGCAGATCGTCTTCGAAGTAGACGGCGCGCTGCACCTGTATCACGTAGACGAAGCTACGGATCACGCACTCGATATCACCGTGCCGAGCGACTTGGTGCGCACGCGTGCCGAAGAGCGCAGCGTCAAGGACTACATTGAGGACTTCTCGCTGAGCGCGAACGGCAAGCGGGCAGTGGTGACCGCGCGCGGCGAAGTGTTCAGCGTACCGCTGGAATACGGCATCACCCTCAACCTCACACACACACCGGGTACGCATGAGCGCGAGGCACGCTGGACGCAGGACGGCAAGCGCGTGACGTACGTGTCCGATGCCGGCGGCGAAGACGCGATTTGGGTGCGTGATGCCGATGGCCAGGGCGCGAGTGCGCTGACGTCGGACAACTTTGGCCGCCTGTATGCGCCGCGCTGGTCACCCGACGGAACACAAATCGCTTTTGTCGACAGCGAAAGCCGCCTGCGTATCGTGTCGGTCGACAAAGGCCCTGCGATGCTGATCGCCGATGATCCGGGCATTTCCGCACGTGACTACGCATGGTCTCCAGGCAGTCACTACCTGGCGTTCACGCTCACTGACAAGGACACCCAGATCACGCGGCTCTACGTGCGCGACGTCGCTGCTGGCCGCAATACGGAATTGGGCGGCGCATTGTTCAATGCCTATGCGCCGGAATTTTCGCCGGACGGTCAGTATCTCTATTTTCTCGGCGACCGAGAGTGGACCGGACAGATCTCTAAGGTGGAATGGAGCTTCGCCGCCAATCGCGACACCGGCATCCTCGCTTATGCGCTGCGCAAGGACGTGAAAAATCCATTCGCGCCCCGCAATGACGACGCTCAGGCGCAGGCTGATGATACGGCTGGCAAGGATGGGAAGGATGGGAAGGACGACAAGGACAAGGGAGGAACGGGGAAGTCCAGCAAGACCGTCATCGACCACATCGACTTCGATGGCTTGGAATCACGTTTACTGCGCGCCCCGATCGAGCCGACCAATATCGGCTGGTTTGCGCCGACAGAAAAGGCGTTGCTTTACCTGGAGACGGACGCCGACTACTACGGTCGCGAGGGCGCGACCAAGCCCAGGCTGATGTCCTGGTCGTTTGAGGATCGCAAGGCCACTCAGGTCTTCGAGGGTGTCGAAAGTCTGGATCTGGCCCCAGCCGCTGACATCGTGCTGGTGCGCACGGACAAAGGCTTCAAGCGCATCGACCTCGCCAAAGCAGGACCCGAGACCGAGCCCAAGGATGTCAGCGTCGACGGGCTATCCGCACTGGTCGATCCAAAGGCCGAATACGCAGAGATTTTCAGCGAGGTCTGGCGCCGGTTCCGCGATCATTTTTACGTGCGCAACATGCACGGCTATGACTGGGAAGCCCTGCGCGCCAAGTACCAGCCCTTGATTGCCGATGTTGGCGATCGCAGCGATCTCAACTACCTGCTCGGTCAAATGGTTGGCGAGCTGGCTGTGGGTCACGCCTACGTCAGTGGGGGCGATCTCGGTCTGCCGCCGGCGCCGCACGTGGGCCTGCTCGGCGCGCGATTCGCGCCCGATGCGGCCAGCGGGCGCTATCGCATCGCGCACATCATGCGCGGACAGAACGACGAGGAACGCTACCGCTCACCGCTCACCGAAGTCGGCGTTGACGTGCACGAGGGCGATTATGTGCTGGCCATAAACGGCCAGCCGCTGACGACGCAGGAAAATCCATACCGGCTGCTGCGCACTCCGGCCGATCAGCTCGTGCAACTGACGGTGAATGCGCGCCCACAAGCCGAAGGCGCCCGCACCGTGCTGGTCAAGCCGATCGACAGCGAGGAACACCTCAATTACTTCGCGTGGACCCAGGGCAACAGGGACTATGTGACCCGCGCCAGCGAAGGACGCATTGGTTATCTGCACATTCCGGACATGGGTGGCGACGGCTTGCGTGAATTCGTGAAGTGGTACTACCCGCAGGTGCACAAGCAGGGCATGGTCATCGATGTGCGCGACAATGGCGGCGGCAACGTGTCGGCCATGATCATCGAGCGTTTGTCACGCAAACTAATGGGTCTGGGATATTCGCGCGGATATGATCTCCCCGATACCTATCCAGGGCAGACGTTCATCGGCCACCTGGCAGCGCTGTGCAACGGCACCACGGCCTCGGACGGCGACATCTTCTCCTACATGTTCAAGCAGGCAAAACTCGGCCCGCTGATCGGAACACGCACCTGGGGCGGTGTAGTTGGCATCAACGGCTGGGGTCCACTTATCGACGGCGGTGAAGTCTACGTACCGCAATTCGCAACCGCTAGCATCGATGGCGCCTATGTCATCGAAGGCCACGGCGTGGAACCTGACATCGTCGTGGAGCAGGACGTTGCGGCGCAGCTCGCCGGTCGCGACCCGCAGCTTGACCGTGCGCTCAGTGAGCTCGAGGCAGCCATTGCACAACATCCGGTCGCAGTGCCGCCACGTCCTGCCGATCCAGTGAAGACGCCGCAGTAAATCTTGGTTCGTATCGC
>Ga0315278_10000230_pt1 | contig 50241 bp, 37 predicted proteins | sample YL17G06_0_MG_FD_203880 | JGI IMG/M metagenome (GOLD analysis project Ga0315278, IMG submission 203880) | Sediment microbial communities from Yellowstone Lake, YNP, Wyoming, USA - YL17G06_0 | ecosystem: Environmental > Aquatic > Freshwater > Lake > Sediment | place: USA: Wyoming | collected... | reverse complement strand
AATTGGGATGGTTCTCGACAACCTTGAGAGCTTTTTCAATTGCCTTCTGATAGTCGTTCTGACCGGCAGTAGAACGACGACTCCCCTTACGTGCATTTTCTGCAGCGTTAAAGGCCTTCTTGGCATTGAAGAACGTATTGAAGTACACACTGCAGCCGCTTGAAGCAAGTAGCAGACACACAACAACTCCCGCCATAATCGTCTTTAGTCTGGTCACTCTGGCCATAGCTGCCGTTCTACCCTTGCCACTACTTCTTTTACACTTGAGCGGAAAACGCGTTCTCTTATCCTCATCCGGGTCGCTGGCGAGACCTCTTCCCTGTTTTGTCTCTCATACGGCTGACCAATTGCGGAAGCAACTTCCCTGATCTTGCCTCAAAGCAGTAGTCAGCCAACTCGCTCAGCGGCGTCCGCTCCGGGTTAATCTCGATCAGAGTGGCGCCGTTACGCTTGGCAACGAGCGGAAGCGACGCGGCCGGGTGCACCAGGGCCGATGTTCCGATGGAAAAGAACGCCTGGGCCTCCTCGGCCCTGGCAAACGCCTCGTCTAAAACGTCGCCCGGAAGCATCTCACCAAACCAGACCACGTCCGGCCGGATTTTCCCACCGCACTTCTCACACCGTGGGATATTGTCCGGGGCTATTTCCATCGCCATACCAAGCAACAACCCGCAATCGGCGCACTTGTTGCGGTAGATATTGCCGTGTAACTCGAGCACCCGAGACGAGCCGGCGATTCGGTGCAGGTTATCGACGTTCTGAGTTATCAGCGTGAAATCGTCAAAGAACTCTTCCAGTTCGCTAAGCGCGTAGTGGCCCGGGTTGGGTTTGACCTCGGAAATCAACTGCCGCCGCCAGTTGTACCATTCCCAGACGATCTGAGGATTATCGAGAAAGGCGTCCATAGTTGCGAGATCCTCCGGGCGGAACTTCTTCCACAGACCTTGTTGACCACGGAAAGTCGGCACCCCCGATTCGGCCGAGATACCCGCGCCAGTGAGAACCGCCACCCGGGAGAAACTTCCGAGGATTTCAGCTAACTGCTCCAGCATCGTCCCGTAAAATACGGGCTGCCTGGACAAAAACCAATATCAATCACGTCCGGACCGAGTTTGTCCCACATGTGGTCAAAGTTGGGTCAGGTCCTGTCCGCCGCAGGCGGATGACCTGACACAACTAGTTTCGGACCTTTTCGGGCAACCTCTACCCGGGCAACGCGGCCAGCGCAAAAGCCTGCTGCAGAACCTGTTTTATCGACCCGGTATAGACCGTGAAAAGCAGGCGGGTCGGCGCGGCGTTCAGCCTCATACTGAACTTGTGCACAAGAGTGGTACCCTGGTAGACTCGCTCAAACCCGCCCTCTGACAGCGAAACGGTGAAGATCGGCGTGTGCCATATTTCGGCAGGATGCTCCGACGACACCGCCGCCGCCAGATCGCGATATTCGTCAACAAGCGCAACTGTCTGGGCATTGCCGGTCAGACCGATTGAGTCGAGGTACGACTGGGCGGGACGCTGGCCGTCAACTATCACCATGCGATCCTCGGCATGACCGGCCTGGAAATTGAAATTGTTTTCAACTCCGAAATCAACCTCGAAACCTGCCGGATGTGGGGTGGAGAGCAGGTACTCGACCTCGAAACTCTCAGCGTCCTGATGGAACTGGAAGCTCTTTCTCACGGTGACAGGGAACTCGCCGTGGGGGCATTTCACCAAACCTTCGCGGCGGAGCGCAACCAGAAGCTGCTCGCGGTCCACGGTGTACTCATACGGCTCCAGGATAAAATCGCCCGCTTCGCCATACTGCCCGACGCGGAATGTCTCCGGATTGGCTCCGGAGACAAAGAAGTGATCAATGAAACAGCGTTTCAGATACCAGTCCTCGACCAGATGATTTTTCAGACCTTCTTCCTTAGTCAGCACCAAATCATGGATTGAAGCCTGCCCTCCAGGCTGATCAGGAGAGACGGCCTGGTCAAGCTTGAGATGGTACCCTTCCCGACGACGCGTGAGGGTATCCGTGAGGTTGAAACCATGCTCGTTCAAACAGAGTTCGACCAGACTGCCGCCCCGGTTCGGTTTGATGACGGCGCTCAACGCACTGCTATCGAAGAGCAGTTCCGGGTGACCGTCGCGATCATAGTCTTCTTCCACGATTGATGCCGCCGCCCCGGAAATCTCTTGCAGCGCTCTGGTCGCCTGGACCATATGGCCGTAGACGCCCTGCCTGATGTGTGGCAGGTACAAACCGCCGAATACCCCATGCCAATAGGGACAATTGCACTGTGATGCATAGAGGTGCTCACGGGCAATCGAGAGATCGATTTTGCCCGAAGGGTTATTCCGCTCCCATGCATCCAGCTGATCGGATATACGGAGCATCTTCTTGTGCATCAGATTCGATTCTTCGTACTTAGTCAGGAAACCCCGCCAGTGGCCGCCGCGCACAAAACGACCCCACTGCTCCTTCTTGCCGCAGCTCTTGAGCCAGTGCTCGAAGGCCTCGTACTCGACAAAGGCCGTGGGCGGCAACGCCCAGTGGAGCATCTCTTCGTAGGATGCGGTCGGCAGATAAGCGCGACCGACTGGTTCACTTGCCGCGGCCTCTCGCAACGGCACGATCTCCAGCCAATCGGATTCGCGTTGGACCGCCGAGAAGAACTCATCCAACCAACGGTCGCGATAGCAGTGCTCGTGAGTCTTCGGCCAGACACCGAATTTTTCGCCGTCATCGGCATAGACTGCCAGACCGGACGGATTCAGCCGGGCTTGTGATCGAAGCTCCGCGATCACATCCTCGACCCGCCCAAACGGGATCAGGTAACGGAGGCGTTTCTGGATCGGCAGCAGGATTACCGGCCGTCCTTCATCCTCGGTTACAAACGGACCGGTTAACTGTGCGTGTTCGAAACCGGCGTAGATGAAGTGGGTGTCATCGACCGGCAGGTATTCAATACCGGCGGACGCCAGGAGTTTCGGCAGGTGCGGCTCCCAAATCCGTTCGGCCAGCCAAAGGCCGTTTGCCCAACAGCCAAAATGAGAACTGATGTACGCGGTAAGCTTGGCGATCTGGCCAAGAGCATCGCGCTGGGGAATCGACGTCAGAATCGGTTCGTAGAAACCGCCGGTCATTAACTCTATCCGGCCGCGGTCGACCATCGACCCAACCAGCTCGAAATAGTCCGGATGCACCGCTTTTTGCCAGTCCCAGAGGATGCCGGACTGATGCAACGAGATTCTAATGGACGGATGCTGAGCCAGCAGTTCGACAAACGGAAGGTAAGCCTTCTGGTGGGCTTCTTCGAAAACGGCCGTGAAGTTTCCCACCGGCTGGTGATTATGAATGCCGAAGGCCAGTCTGAATTTTGCCATGCTACTTAGTCTCCAATTTCAAATAATCAGAGTCACCGGAGCGACGCTGGTAGTTCCTATCAAGACGAATATCGACAAATCAGCGTCATCCCGTGAGTTCAGCGCACGCTAAAGCGACTCCCGTATGGCCAGATAGTTGTCGTGGCGGAAGCGTGCAATCCGACCGGTCTCGACTGCTTTCTTGACCGCACAGTCAGGTTCATGGGAATGAGAGCACGGGTTGAAACGACATTGCCCCAGATACGGCTCAAAATCCGGATAGAACTCAGCCAGATCGTCGCGTGTGAACTCCCACAGTCCCATCACCTTCAACCCGGGCGAATCCACAGCAAAGCCGCCGAACGGCAAGTCATAGAACTCGACTGCCGTGGTGGTGTGTTTGCCTCGGTCGGAGTAGTCTGACACCTCGCGGATCCGTATGTCCGCTCCGGGAATCAGGCGATTCAAAAGGGCCGACTTACCCACTCCGGAATGTCCGGCAAACAGAGTGCGATGGTCGGCAAGAGCTAACTTCAGACTATCAATACCAGTCCCTTCGGTCGCGGAGACAACGTGCACGGGATAGCCGATTGAACGATACCCCGTTACGATCTGTTCGAAATCCGGTTCAGAGCCGAGATCGATCTTGTTGAAGACAATGACCGGTTGCAGGTTGCCTCGCTGCGCCGCCAGGAGGCAACGGTCGACCATCCCGGTCTTTAGCGCCGGAAAACGGACTGACGCCACCACCGCCAGTTGGTCAAGATTCGCCGCTATTACTTGCTGGCTATCCTGGCTCCCTTTGAGTGGTCGGGCGAAAACTGATCGCCGTGGCAGAACCTTGTCTATCGCACCGGAGTTCTCTCGCGAAACGGTAAAGAGGACGTCATCACCCACCGCCACCGGAGTACTCTGGTCCGCGTCGGTCTTTACTTTCCCGCGCACTTCGCACTGCCATCGGGAGTGGTCTTCGGCCAACACTTCAAAGCGTCGACCGCGACCGGCCACAACCACACCTCGCAAGGTCTCAGACATGTTTTTAAGGTAACCATTCCACCCTTAAGTGACAATACTGATATGAAACAGCGGCGGGCCACTCATCAATTGCCTTGATAAAACAATTACCGTATCCTGAGGCTAACAAACAGAGAACATAAGCGACTAAATCATGAAAAACCTGCTGACCAAGATATTCGGGACCAAACATGATCGTGAGGTCAAGCGTTTGATGCCTTTGGCACTCGAGGTGAAACCACACAGCGCCGCCCTTGAGAAATTATCCGAAGAGGAACTGAAGGCCAAAACTGACGAATTCAGAAAGCGCTTGGCCGAGGACGAGCCTCTCGATGATCTTCTCCCTGAGGCGTTCGCGGTAGTCAAAGAAACCTGCCGACGGCATGTCGGCCAGAGCTGGAATGTGGCCGGAATCCAGACCGAGTGGAACATGGTGCACTTCGACTGCCAGTTGTTGGGTGGTATCGTACTCCATGAAGGCAAGATTTCCGAGATGGCCACCGGTGAAGGCAAGACTCTGGTCGCTACTCTATCGACCTATCTCAACGCCCTGACCGGCAAGGGTGTCCATGTCGTCACGGTCAACGACTATCTCGCCCTGCGCGACAGCGAGTGGATGGGGCAGATTTACAAGTATCTCGGCCTCACGGTCGGAGTCATCCAGAACCAGATGACTAACGCCGAACGACGCGAAATGTACATGTGTGACGTCACTTTCGGCACCGCCAACGAGTTCGGCTTCGACTACCTGCGCGACAACATGGCTCAACGCGCCGAAGACCGGGTGCAGCGCAACTATCACTATGCGATCATCGACGAGGTCGACTCGATCCTCATTGACGAGGCCCGCACGCCGCTGATTATCTCCGGCGTTGTCGAAGACTCCAAAGTACATGACCGCTACCGCGAGATGAGACCGACCGTATCGGAACTGGCCCGCAGGCAGATGTCGCTTATCAATGAGATGATGACCAAAGCGGAGCAGCTGGCGGAATCCCAACAGGCGGACAACGAATTTGAGCTGGGCACATTGCTGCTGGCAGTCAGCCGCGGGGCGCCGAAAAACAAACGGCTGCTTAAGCTGCTCAAAGAAACTGGCATGCAAAAGCTCAAGACCGAGGTCGAATCGGCCTACATGCGCGACAAGAAGCTGCACGAAATCGACGACCGGCTGTACTACTACATGGACGAGCGCGAGCACGCCATCGCTCTGACCGATCTCGGCAATGCCCAGCTGCCCAAGTCCGAACAGGTGCTGTTTGAGATTCCCGACCTCTCTACTTTGCTGTCGGAGATCGATGGCGATACGACCCTCTCCGACCAGGAACGTCAGAAAAAAACCGAGGGAGTTTACAGCCTGCACGCCGAGCGCTCCGAAAAAGTTCACGCCATCAGCCAATTGCTGCGCGCCTTCACGCTGTACGAAAAAGACGTTGAGTATGTCCTCGAAGACGGCAAGGTGATGATTGTCGACGAGTTCACCGGCCGCATCCTCCCGGGAAGACGCTATTCCGATGGGTTACATCAGGCTATCGAGGCCAAGGAAGGGGTCAGGATCGAAGCCGAGAGCCAGACCCTGGCAACCATTACCCTGCAGAACTACTTCCGCATGTATGAGAAGCTGGCCGGTATGACCGGTACGGCCGAAACCGAAGCCGGCGAGTTCTGGGACATTTACAAGCTCGACGTAGTGGTCATTCCAACCAACGTGCCGGTCATTCGAGATGATTTCGACGACGAGATTTACCGCACGCGGCGTGAGAAGTACAACGCCATCATCGAAGAGTTAGTAAAGAAGAACAAAGAAGGGCAACCGGTACTTGTGGGCACGGTTTCGGTCGACGTTTCTGAGACGCTCTCCCGCATGCTCAAGCGGACGGGGATCAATCACAACGTACTCAACGCCAAACAGCACCAGCACGAAGCGGCCATCGTGGCATCCGCCGGTCAGCCGGGCGCGGTGACTATCGCCACCAATATGGCCGGTCGCGGAACGGACATCAAGCTCGGCCCCGGGGTGGTCGAAAAGGGCGGCCTGCACATTGTCGGCACCGAACGCCACGAAGCGCGTCGTATCGACCGGCAGTTGCGCGGACGCGCCGGACGCCAGGGCGACCCGGGTTCATCCAAGTTCTTTCTCTCCATCGAAGACGACCTGATGCGGCTGTTCGGTGGCGAACGTTTAGGTTCAATTCTCGACAGGCTGGGAGTGAAAGAGGGCGAGGTCATCGCGCATCCGATGGTCACCAAAGCCATCGAGCGGGCGCAGAAAAAAGTCGAGCTGCAGAACTTCGCTATCCGCAAACACACGCTCGAATACGACGATGTCATGAACGTCCAGCGCAAGTGGATTTACGAACGCCGTCTCGCCGCGCTGGATCGACCGTCGATCAAAGACGAGGTAACAGAGTTAATTAACAGCGTGCTGGACGGCCTGATCGACCAGCACTGCCCGGAGAAAGAGTACCCGGAGAACTGGAACCTCACCCTGTTGAGTGAGGAACTCCGCACCGTCTACCTGTTCGACCTGCGCCTGAAAGTGGAAGAGGTCCCCGCGCTCACGCGCGAATCGCTGCGAGAAAAGATACACGGCGCGGTAAGTTCTTTCTACAACCAGAAAGAAGCAGCGTACGGCGCTGACATCATGCGGCAACTGGAGCGGTACGCCGTGCTGTCAACGATTGATCGGCACTGGCGGGATCATCTCTCCGAGATTGAGGAACTTCGCACCGGCATAGGCCTTCGCGCCTATCACGGACAGATTGGCAAGCCGATTGACATTTACAAGCGCGAAGCGTTTGAGATGTTCGAAAAGATGTTGCAGACGATCGACCGGGAGATTGTCAATCTGGTTTACAAGCTACAGTTGAAAGTCCCTGAGCAGATGCGCGCACAGCAGCGAACGCCGGCGATGGTGGCGTCGCATCAGGAAGCAACCAATCTGGGCTACGGCGCTGCGGGGGGCGCGCCCCCGCCTCCGGCCGGTCCCACCGGTGAAGGCGAACCAAATCCGATGGCGGCGGCTTCGCAGGCCGGCACCCGCGCTGCGACCGTGCGCCACGCGGTACCCAAAGTTCCGCCGAACGCCCCGTGCCCGTGCGGCTCCGGGAAGAAGTACAAGAAGTGCCACGGCGCGAGAGGGTAGTGCGTGACCGGGACATGGCTTTATGTGACGTAACATGACTAATCAAGATGGCACGTTGGCACCCGTTGACTCGCGCTCGCAACGCTTGTGGCGCTTTCTGACCGCCATGATGCGCATCGGACAGATTCTGTCTCTTCTTGGCGCGGGAGTGTGGATGGCGAGTTACTCCATTGAAGAGGACTTTGTCTCGCCAGAGACCATCGCAAGTTCATACAACGAGAGTTATCGCTTCACGGTAGCGTTCCTTCGTCTTAACTCTACCGACTCGTTGAACCCCGCCTGGATTGACCAGATGGCGGAAACTAACGCTAAGGAAACGATCGACGGACTTAGATGGGCGACACGCAACCGAATTCGATCACGTGCAATGTGGATATGTTGGCCTGGTATTGCCATATGGTGTCTATTCTTCCTGATTCGCAAGGAGCCAGTCGCATTTGATAATTCTTTAGCGCGTCTGCCAAACGTAATGAGTTCGAGGATACCATACTTCCTCCTTCGTTGGCGATGGAAGGCATTTGACAGCAACGGACAGGTTATTCAAGAGGGGTTATGTCGCACGATTCGAGGCGCTTCCCGATCTGCTTCGTCAGTGGAAAATTGCTCCCGTGCGAAAGTTAGTTGGGAATCTGGATATGATGAATACAAGGGTTTCTTGACCGCCCTGAGACGCGTTACCCGGCCGCCAACTTACTCAGATTAGTAGATACCATGCATCCGGCCCTCAGGCCGTCACACCGGTGTAAACCGGTCCCCAGTTATGTTGGCAGATATTGAGACCACCTGATGAAGCCGCCCTTCGCTAAGTCGATTTGAACATAAGCTTCTCTTTCCTCTCCATCATAACTGGATACCCGTTTTCACGGGTATGACGGGGCTATGGCCCCGTCTGACGAAGATGTCGGGGTTGCCGCTCAAACAGTCGTTGCGGCAAACTCCGACCAACTACTGTCGGATACCATACAGACGGCCCACAAGGCCGTCACACTCGCGGAAGCGGGTGCCCAGTTACGTTGGCAGGTATAGAGACCTCATGGTGAAGCCACCGTTCGCCGAGTCGGTTAGAACATTAGCTTCTCCTTCCTCTCCATTATAACTGGATACCCCGCTTGAAGCGGAGTATGACGGGGCTGTGGCCCCGTCTGATGACGATGTCGGGTTTGCCGCTCAAATGGCCCAAGCGACAAACACCGACCAACGACTTACGTGCTGTCACTTGCCAGTCGGCTTAAGCTTCCGGACAATCTCGAAATCCACCCAGTAGATGTCACTCGGCATTTTGCCGGCCGTGAAGAAGAAATACTTGCCATCGCGCGATACGAAGGGAACACCGGCGTTCATCCCCAGCGGCACCTCTTTAGGCTGCGACCAGGTGCCGTCTTCCATACGGAACGACGCCATGATGACTTGTCGTCCCTCAATCATGCTGCAAAAGAGAAGATAGCTCTCATCGGGCGCCACAAAGGGATACATTTCCGGTCCGTCAGTGTTGATCGGTTTTCCCAGATTCTCATATGGTCCGAAACCATCCTTGGTGGGTTTTGTTCGGGCGATGTCCAACCCGCCCGTTTGGGGATCGGTTGTGTAGACGGTGCCGTCGTTCGTGAAGGAACAGTACATTGAGTGTGAAGGATTGAACGGCGCTCCCAGATGGTACGGTTTCCCCCAGTTCTTGCCGTCTCGGTCCGCGCGGTACATATCGAGGCCGGGCCTTGACTGACCTTCGGTCACGTGAAAAGCAATAAACTGGAGGTGTTGGCCGTCCGGAGTGACACCCGGCTCGAATTGCTCAGGAAAATCGGGAAACAGCGGCGCGGGTGTGGTCCAACCGTCCCTTTCGAGACGGGTTACCATAATTTTTTTAGTGTTGTTCGGTCCTTCGCCGCGCGAGAAGTAAATCTCCGTAGCTTCCGGATTCATGGAGATGGAGAATTCGTGGGCGTCTGTCGACACAATTCCAGGTCCGAACAACTCCGGTGTCATTCCGGGTGGATCCTGCCCAAGATATGGCCCCTTATTCTGAGCAAGCCCGCTTTCGGATACCAAAGCGGCAGTCAGTACGCCTGCCACAGCCAAAATCATTGTTCTCAATAGTTGTCGAGTGGTTTGCCGGATGTTCATTCTTTTTCCTCCAGGTGGTTGCTAATTCTCAGTCACACACTATACACATCACACAATGTTTACTGCGAGCGAGTTCGCAGGTTGCGCGCGTTAGCATTTATTAACCTATGTTGACGTTTATTAACTCGGCACCGGTTGTCTCAGGTTTTGCGACCCCAACTCCATCGATGCTGGCGAAACCCCACCCCCCTTTCCCTGTTGACCCCTGTCAGGAGCGGAGGTATATTCGCCCTTTCAACTATGAAAGGATGATGCGTGCCGTCAGTTTTCGTTCAGCCTAAAGTTACTCCGGAAATGGTCAAACACCATGGACTTACGCCGGAAGAATACGACCGAATCAAGAAGATTCTCGGCCGCGAGCCGAATTTCACCGAACTCGGCGTCTTCTCCGTCATGTGGTCCGAGCACTGCTCCTATAAGAACTCCATTGCCCTGCTCAAGACTCTTCCGCGCGACGGCTCAACGCTCTTAGCCAAAGCGGGCGAAGAAAACGCCGGCGCGGTGGATATCGGCGACGGCCTCGCGGTTGTTTTCAAGATCGAGTCGCACAATCATCCCTCGGCCATCGAACCGTATCAAGGCGCGGCCACCGGAGTGGGCGGAATCATGCGTGACGTGTTCACTATGGGGGCACGGCCGATTGCGTCGCTGGATTCGCTGCATTTCGGCTCGCCCAAGAATCCCCACGTGCGGTATCTCGTGGATGGAGTGGTGCGCGGGATCGGTGACTACGGCAACTCGTTCGGCGTCCCGACTGTGGCTGGCGAGACGATTTTCGAAGACGCCTACACCACCAATCCGCTGGTCAACGCCATGGCGGTCGGAATTGTCAAGAAGGACCGAATGGCCTCGGCGGTGGCCAAAGGCGACGGCAACCCGATGATGATTGTCGGCTCCAAAACCGGCCGCGACGGAATTCATGGTGCAACTTTTGCCTCGGAAGAACTGACGGCAGCGTCCCAGGAGAAACGGCCGTCGGTGCAGATCGGCGACCCATTCACCGAGAAACTTCTGCTGGAGGCCACGCTGGAAATTATCGAGCAGGACCTGATCGTCGGCATTCAGGATATGGGCGCGGCGGGACTGACCTGTTCATCGTCGGAGATGTCCGCCAAAGGCAAGTCCGGCGTGGTGATTGACATCGACAAGGTGCCGGTCCGCGAAACCGGCATGACACCCTATGAAATACTGCTTTCTGAGTCGCAGGAGCGGATGCTGGTCTGTGTGAAGAAAGGCAAAGAAGATTCCGTCCGCGCGGTGTTCGACAAGTGGGGGTTAGATTCGACAATCATCGGCCAGGTCACGTCCGATGGCCTCATGACCGTGCGACTCAATGGTGAGATCGTCTCGCAGATACCTTCGGATGTCCTCGTGCTCGGCGGCGGCGCGCCAGTTTATCATCGTGAGAGCCGCCGACCGAGTTATCTCGACGAACTGAACCAGATCGACTTGAGCAAATACTCAACGAGTCGCGACTGGAACGAAACCCTCCTGACCATGCTGGCCTCGCCGAATCTCTGCCACAAAGGGTGGGTGTTTGAGCAGTACGACCCGATGGTCCGCACCAACACTGCGGTCGGTCCCGGCTCCGACGCTGCAGTGCTGCGTTTGCGCCGGACAAACAAGGCGCTGGCGATGGCGACCGATTGCAACGGGCGATACTGTTATCTCAATCCGCGTCTCGGAGCGCGCAGCGCGGTGGCCGAGGCGGCGAGAAATATCGTCTGTTCCGGCGGCCAGCCGCTAGCGATCACCAACTGTCTCAATTTCGGTAATCCGTACAAGCCGGAAATCTATTACGGTTTCTCCGAAGCTGTCGCTGGCATGGGCGAGGCCTGCCGGGTGTTTGACACACCGGTCACCGGTGGAAATGTGTCATTCTACAACGAAGATCCGCAGCGCGCCGTCTACCCCACGCCGACCATCGGCATGATCGGCCTGGTCGAACATGTGGACCACATCACGACGCAGTGGTTCAAGAACGAAGGCGATGCAATTCTGTTGATCGGCCAGACCAAACAGGAACTGGGCGCTTCGGAGTACCTGCACACGATCTTTGACGAAACACGCGGCCCGGTGCCGGAGCTGGACCTCGAATTCGAGAAGCGGATGCAGCAGGCGGTGCTGGCGGCTATTCGGTCAGGCTGGGTCAACTCGGCGCATGACGCCAGCGACGGTGGTCTGGCTGTGGCGTTGTGCGAAGGCTGCATCAGCAATCGTGAACATCAGATCGGCGCGACAATTACTCTGAAAGACAACCTGCGGCCTGATTGTCTCCTGTTCGGCGAAAGTCAGTCGCGTGTAATCATCTCATGTGATCCCGACAAAATAAGCTACTTCCGTGAACTCTGCTCCCGCATGAGCCTGCCGATGGCCGAAATCGGCTGGGTGGGCGGGGACAAATTGAAGATCAACGACCTGATCGACGTAGTGCTGAGCAAGCTTGACGATGTCTGGTACAACGCCCTGCCGCGCATGATGCAGGAAATCACCAAGGGTTGAAACATGGCCCTGTATGTATTCTCCGATGCTCATCTTGGCTGTGGCACGGACGCCGAGGAGACGGAGAAGATCAATCGTATTCGGGAGTTATTCGATCTGGTCAAACATGATGGCGACCGGTTGGTGATTTTGGGCGATCTGTTTGATTTCTGGTTCGAATACAAACACGCCATCCCCAAAGAACACACCGACGTTCTCGTGATGCTACGCGAACTGGTGACCCGCGGAATCCCGGTCGACTATGTGAGCGGCAACCACGACTTCTGGATGGGCGACTACTTTGAAAAACAGATCGGCGTGCGCGTACACAAAGATTCTCTCGATCTCAACTACGCCGGCAAGCGACTTTTTATGACCCATGGTGACGGCTTGGCCAAGGCCGACCGGGGGTATCGCATCCTGAAACGAATCCTGCGCAACCCGGTCAATATCTGGCTATATCGAAAGCTTCCGGCCGATTGGGCGATCCCTCTGGCGAAGTATGTGTCGGGTTCATCGCGCAACTACACTTCGCGACGAGATCATACGTTTGAGCCGGACTATGAGGCCTACGCCGCCGCCCGCGTCGCCGATGGATACAACGTCGTTATGATTGGCCACCTGCACATCCCCCGCATCAAGCCGATAGACAGCGGCACGTATATCAACACCGGCGATTTCATGCATCATTTTTCGTACGTAAGGATGGATGAGGCGGGCGTGGAGTTGCGGTATCTGAAAGCGTCTGACCCTTCCTGATTGTTTTCTCGAACAAGTGCCTGGCAGATGTCCACATCTGCCAGCTGTGTAGGTCGTTCGACGTGTCAAAACTACGTCTCCCGCCTGCGGCGTGAGCCTCATCCGGTAGCCCACAGCTCTGCTGTGGGTTGTTCGACAGATACGCGCATTCCCGTCTGTTACCTATGTCCTCGGTCTATTGCGTTACCTATGTGCCCGGTCTATTTTGTAACCTATGTGCGGATCATACACAAGAATAGTGAAACAGGGCACGATTCGCCCATTGCATGTAATTGCCACACAAGCGTTTATCGTCGGCTCCAAGGAGCAAAAACAAGACGGGAACAATTGAGCCGATATCGTGGTTAATTACGTCATGTCAACATGGAGTATAGAAGTCCACTAATTATAGTAGAATCACTCAACAGAAGGATGCAACAATGCCAAGGTACATCATTGAAAGAGAACTTCCGGGTGCCGGAAAACTGGGAGCGGCTGAACTTCAGGCTATTTCGAGAAAATCCTGCGACGTGCTAAAAAGCATGCCTCAGGATATCAACTGGGTTCAGAGCTTTGTCACAAAAGACAAAATCTACTGCGTGTACATAGCGCCTGACGAGAAGCTCATTCGCGAACACGCCACTAAGGGGGAATTCCCGGTCACGAGTATTGCTCGAGTCGGCTCGATTATCGATCCTACAACGGCCGAGAGATAAGCAACACGAGAGTCACCCTTCGACAGGCTCAGGGCAGGCGAGGCTCAGGGTGACTTTTGATCTTGGATTCGATGATTCCAAACGGCTCTTCCCGCTGCCAGCCGGTGCGGCCGGTCGCGCGATAGTGTTCGAGGCGACGAATAGTGATCTCCACGAAAATCGGATCGATATCCAGAGTAACACAACGCCGACCCAGCCGCTCACACGCCAGGAGCGTTGTGCCGGAGTGAGCGAAGAAGTCAACCACGGTGTCCCCCGGTTGTGATGACGCCGCGACGATTCGCTCGATAGCTTTCAGCGGCTTTTGGGCGTAACAGCCGGAGACGTTTTCCTCCATCCGGTAGAACACCTGCTGGACATCCACCCAGACATTGCCGGGGCGGATACACTCGGAATGCGATCGTTCGATATTTTCCGTGCGCACGCCTCCGACGTCTTTGTAGTAACCACGCAGAATTTTCGGTATGTCAGTGTACTGGACTTCGAACGGCGGCGCTCCCTTGACGTAATAGAGCAACTCCTGGCGGACGGCCATCCAATTCTTCTGTGTGCCATAACCGCGCTGGTTGCGCATAGTAATGAGCGAGCGTGATTCAAAACCGGTCTCGCCCATCATGGCCATGAACTGCGGCAGCGGCTGGAAGTGGTGCTTCTGATCGGCCCCGAGCCAGACGTACAGAGAAGCATCGTCTGCCAGCACGTCATGAGTGATGTCGATCCAGCGACGGCACCAGCTTATGTATTCGTCGACCGGTCGACGTTGGAACGCGACCATGTTATACGGCGGGTCATGCACGGCCAGCGTTGGACGGTGATTGCCAGCCAGAAGTGATAGAATGAACTGCTTGTCAGTAGCGCCGCCGCAGGCAACGACGTGGCCGTTTATCTCGTCGTGCCAGACCTCGCCAATGCGGAGGCGGCATTGTAGCTGTAACGCGTCGCGTACGGCGCTGACGGTGAAATCAAGAGTTGTTTTTGCGCTCGCAGGCACGCCTGAACAAGAGCAAGAAACGAGGACGAAATCAACAAGAAGGTCCTCGGAAAAAAGAGACCCCGCGACAGGCGGAGTCTCTTCGAGGGTTCAGTCAACAATACCAGATTTGATTAGAAACCGTAACCTACCATGAACGAGATATTAGAGTTCTTGATATCCACGTCGCCACCGTCAGGGATTTTCGTCATTCCCATCGTGTAGCGGCCGTCAACCGTCATTTTCCCCTTGCCCGCCGGGAAGTCTACGCCACCGCCGAACACGAGACCCAGATCAGTGCTCTTCCACAGGTCCTTAGCATCAACCGATTCACCCTCAGCCTTTATTTTGGAGCTTACCAGGATGCCCAACGAGGGACCGGCAAACAGACACGGTTTGGCGGTACCTGTCCCGAACATGAACTTGAACAGGACCGGTATCTCAATGTAGTCCATTTTTACATCAGCATCATACATGTCTTCAAAAGATATGGTAAAACCCTTCATCGAATAGAAGACCTCAGGCTGCAAGGCCACGGTGGGGGAAAAGTTGTAAGTCACAAAACCACCGAAGGAGAAGCCAATCAACGTCTTATTACTTGCAGTGACTCCGGCCAGATCCGTTATCGCAGCCATAAAAGGATCTACATCAGATCCGGTGACATTTGCTATGTTCAATCCCACCTTAAATCCTTTGGCCGTAAGGCCTTTCCCCTCGTCCTGAGCCAACACGGCAGTTGCCAGCAGCAAGACACCAATGACCACCATCAACTTCTTCATAATACCTCCTTGAACGGTTCGATCCATCTTCCTGTTATTTGTTATCTGTTGTCTTTCCTCTACCCCTGTCGTGCGACCACCGCTACATCTTCTAAACCACCTGCAAAGGCGCAATTGCTGGCTCGGAGTTTACTGTCCGCGACAGTTCCTGCAAACATAAAACTGCGATAAGAGAAAAGCGTCAAACTCAGCCGATTAATAGGCAGAATTGGGGGCCTGCCGTATCATGATGAGGTGTCTTACCGCCCGTAGCCGGTGGGATCGGTGATAGCGGCATTCAGCGCCGAGGCCGCTGCGACCGCCGGGGAACAGAAGAATATCTCGACATTGGCCGGCTGCGCCGCACCGGGCCACGTGGTGACCAGCCCTCTTTCGCCCGGCGCGAGTGTTTCGAATCCGTTCATTGACCCGGGATGCGCCACCATCGCTCCAGCCTCGGTGAAGAGTCGGATCAGTCCCTTCCTGAGAGCCTCCAGATATACCGAGCGAGAACCAGGTACAATCCAGAACCGGCATCCGTCGTGGACATGATGGCCGCGAAGTATCTCGGCGGCGACGCGCAGGTCTTCGAAACGGCCGGCGGTGAGTCCGCCCAGCACGATATGCTGCACCTGGAGTTCGCGCATCTCGGCTACCGGACGGGCCGACGAAAGCGACTGAAGAGGCGCGATCATCGGCGTCAAATGATCGACGTTGATTTGATAGAGTTGAGCATACTCGGTGTCCTTGTCGGCCACAACGGGCTGGTAACGGCTCAACGCGCGGCCGGTGAGATAACGCCGGGTGGTTGCGTCATAGGTGCAGAGAGCCGCCCGCGCCCCGGTCTCGGCAGAAAGACCGGATAAAGTGAACCTCTCACCTACCGTCATCTGGGAAACCACCGAACCGGTGAATTCAATTACTTTGTCTCTGACATCACCTCCGGCGAGCTGCTTGATCACAAAGAGAGCAACGTCCGTAGCCGTCACGCCGCGGGAGCGTCTCCCATTGATAGTCATTCGCGCCGACTCGGGAACCGCCAAGTGATAGGTCTCTCCGGCCCAAACCCCCGCCAGATCCGCTGGTTGAACCGAAATCGCCATGCCCGCCAGCGCTCCCAACGCGAGGCTTTCACGACCCGTACCAAGAATCAGACTACCGGGCACAATGTGCCCTCGTTCGAGCGCCACCTGAGCACAGTTGCCTTCCTGAACATCGTAGAAATACTTGATCCCCCGGCGTCGGGCGAACTCGCGCACCTTGCGATTAGCGTCTGCGGCGTTGCTCTCGTCGCCGGTGACCGAGCGTCCGGGCAGCAGGACAACTTTGGAAGGATTCCAGACCAGATCGGCGCGTTCACCGAACGCTTCGACGACCACCGCAGCCATATCGGGCGTGATTGTCAGGTCAGGCTCAACATCGACTCCCTGGCCCACTTCAACCCGGTCCACTTCAAGCAGCCGGGCCAGCACCTTCTGGGCGACCGAGCGCTTGCCGTAAAGGGAGTTGGCGTACGATGGCGCCACCATGCCGGGGAAATTCAGTTCCAGTTGTTCGAGTTTCAGAAAGGCCGGTTTTTCGCGAAGTCCATAGCGTCGCCGCCAGTTGTAGAAAGCCGCTTTTGAAATCCCCAGTTCCAGTCCGGCTTTTTCATCGTCGCCATAGCGTTCCCACAGATTGCGGATATCTGCCTCAGAGAACTTGGGCAGGGAGTACTTTGGGACATCTTTCTTGCGACGCCAGTAGGCCACCAGGTACGCCGGCACACCGCCCAGCCGCTCGCCGATTTTTTCGTCAGTCTTGAACTGCTTCTGAAGTCGCAGCAATTCTCCTTTAGTTGGAATCTTGCTCTTCTTCATCCGCGGTTCAGTTCCTTACGGAGGAGCTTATAAATCGGCTCAAGCGGAATTGACACCACCGAGGTCTTCCCGATCACCGGCATGAAATTGGTGTCGCCATTCCAGCGCGGCACAACGTGCATATGCACGTGGCCGGGGATACCGGCCCCCGACATGCGGCCGAGATTCATACCTACATTGATAGCGTGCGGCTTTACGGTGTTCTTGAGGGCAACCACCATTCGGCGGGTGAGTTCGAAAAACTCTGCGGCTTCGTCCGGTTTCAGTTTCTCCAACTGGCTGACATGCCGGATGGGGACAACCAGTGCGTGCCCGGTGTTGTAAGGATACTTATTGAGAATGATGAAGTTCTTGTCGCCGCGGTACAGAATTAGATTCCTGACCGAGTCCTTACTCGCCAAGCGACTGCAGAAGACACAGCCCTTTTCCTTCTTGCCGAGGATAAAAGCGGCCCGCCACGGCGCCCACATCGTATTACCACCCATAGTATCGAAATATAAGCCAGCCAGCCCTGTCGCAAAAGAAAAATTCGTCAGAGCTTCCCCATATCTGCTTGATCGATAGGGGTTTGGTTGGGAGGGGTTTTGGAACGAGTTGCGTCAACAATCCAAACACACCGCTTGGCGGCCGTATTGTATTGTATTGCAATTAGTTATGAGTTGGCGACCATGTGAGAGCGCCGACGCCCAGCCAATATCGGGTCAGGCGAAAGGAACCGGCCTAACATCGCGTTGTAGTCAAACCCACAGCAGAGCTGTGGGCTACCGGATGGGATTCTCTCTTCTACATTGTGATTGACCTACCAACGCTGCGCGACTAATCTGGGACGGTGGACTTGGTCAAAGTGAAGAAGGCGTACTTGAGAAGTGAGAACTGACAGCAGAACGGCCACTCAAGAAACCCACCCAAAGGGTGGGCCACCCAGCCCGTCTAAAGGGTGACACGGTATGGGTTGTCGAGGGTACTATGCCAAAGCAATATCTTCTTGGAGGTGTGCCTTACGCAGCTGGGTAGCCCACAGCTCTGCTGTGGGTAACCGGTTCTCTGATACAATCCTCATATCTCTATCCGGTCAACGTGTAATGGTACATCATCCGCACCACAATAGCAATTGTAACTCGACCACACCCATTCCCCGGGTTCGCTCACCAGGCTCCGCCTGACCGGGTTGTTGTGACAATATCTGATTTTCTCCAAAGTTGTTTCGGGTGTCCGGCAATTGTGATCGTAGCACCGCTTCTGCCAGAAAACCCGCCGCGTGTCCGGCCCGACTGGGCCTTCCAGGGCAAAATAGCGTTTGGCCGAGCAGGATTTCATCTCCCGCACCACCAATCCCAAAGGCATGCCGTCAGGTGGATGCAGAACCAGATGAACATGCTCCGGCATAATCACGTATGCGAGCAGTTCAAAACCGTGTTTGCTGCGCGTGCGATCAAGTTCTTCCAAGAAGATTCGTTTAGCCTTGTCGTCGTTATGAAACGGCAGGTTACGGTAGCAACCGAAGGTGACGAAACGAGCGGTTCCTTCATTGTCATAATGCCGCAACATTGTCATCGGCTAATCTCCAACAAACCCACAGCAGAGCTGTGGGCTACCGGATGTCATCGGCTAATCTCCAACAAACCCACAGCAGAGCTGTGGGCTACCGGATACCGGATCAATCTCCAACAAACCCACAGCAGAGCTGTGGGCTACCGGATGGGCCACCAAGAGACAATCGTCCTCGCTACAGGCCGAACGCCTGACGAATTAATGCCGGCGGAATCGATCCCTGCGACAACAGGGTATCGTAAAAGGCGCGTTCATCGTAGCTGTCTCCATCCCGATTCATAACATCCTCACGCAGCCGCTCGATTTCCTGCTTGCCGACGAGATAGGACATCCAGATCGTCGGGGTCAGCGTGTACTTGCGCACCATTTTGCGGTGATAGTCTTTGTCGGACTCACTCTCGGCGTCCAGGGTCTTGATAAGCCAGTCGACGCATTCCTGGTAGGTGAACTGTCCGGTGTGCAGCTTGACATCGGCAACGATCCGCGCGGCGCGGTAACGAATACCTCCCAGAACACCCAACCACACCGCCGGGTCTTCCTCACCGTACAGTTCGGCATGATACATCATCTCTTCGCAGTACAGCGCCCAACCTTCCATCATCATGGTGTTGGCTTGCCATTTTCTGATGGACGAGGGGTTCCGCCCGGCCAATTGCATCTGAAGATGGTGCCCCGGGTAAGCTTCGTGAACCGCCGAACCCTTGAAACCACGCCGGTGGACATAGCGGTAGCGGGCATCACGTTGAGCGGCGTCGAATTCTTCCGGTATCGGCCGAACGTAAAAAATGCCCCGCTGGTTCTGGTCGAATGGCCCGGCGGATTGGTAAGCGATAGCGGCAATCATCGATCTCAAGAACGGCGGAGTTTCCACTACATCGATTGGCGCGATATCGTCCGGCACGGTCAGCATTTCACTCTCGGTAAGAAACAGCCGGATCTGTTCTATCTCCCAGCGGTAGTAGTCGAGCACATCCTTGCGTCCGAAACTCGCGGGCACGAAAACCGAATCGCGACCGCGTTGCTGGTTCTCGTCCATGTACTCCTGAAAACTGGAATACGCCTCCTGCGCATCGGCCAGAAGAGACTCTCCGAGCCTGAGCAGTGAGTCGGCGTCGAAATTGAGGAAATACCCGTGCGCGAGCATGTAGTCGTAGTTGACCTTCCCAATGGCAAAGCCGGTTTCGGGACCGGCGGTTTGATCACCGAGGAAATTGGCAAAGTCGGTCATGGCCTCGCGAGCCTGAGTGGAGATTTGCAGGATTTCATCGGCGCGTTCAGGATACTGACGCATTAACTCGGCGGCCGCTTCCTGGTAGAAGCGCTGTGCTGTTTCCAGTGATTCGTTGGCCAGGTCGAGATAAACATTCGGGACGTTCTTTAAGTTCTTCTGAGCCGTCTGGAACAACTCGGGCACCGCCTTCATGCGCGACAAGATAGACAACAGCTTTTCGGAAAGCGGCGCATGCTGCGACAACAGCAGGAAGTAGACCCCGTTGACCGCCTCGTCGACATACAACTGTGGTGACCGTTCCTGCCATTTGATATCTTTCAAGTCCAGCAGGGCAAGCTCAACGTTGGACAGGATCAACTTGTAGTCGATAGCTTCGTCGACAGTGAACGACAAACCGCGGTACTGGCCAAGCTGATGCACATAGTCGGCCAGCTTGTTGCGCATTTGTTTGATCGCGCCGGCGGAATAGTCAGCCAGCCGGTAGTCGTACGTGTGAATACCCATCCCTGTAGCCTGCACGGGATAATACGCCTGAAGAGTTCCGAGAATCTCCTCTGTCAGCTTGTCATACGTTGCTTTATTCTTCGCGGCGGCAATATCAGTAGCCACCACACTAACAAAAACGAGCGCAAACATGAATGTCAGTATCCAGCGTATCATCAATCCTCCGGGGTTGTCAGATTCGCAAAATAAACGGCAATTAAGCACCGGGCGCAACAACACAGTCAGTGCGTAAATAGGGCGGTCAATTCAATATGCCGCGTGTGGGGAAACATATCGACCGGCCGCACTTCGGACATGGCATAACCGGCCTCACACAGTTCCCTGGCATCGCGCGCGAACGTAGCCGGGTTGCAGGAAAAATACAGCAGCTTTCCGGCAGACAACGCGACAATCCGCTTGAGCGCCTTGGGGTGAAGTCCGGCTCGAGGGGGATCTATAACGACCACGTCGAGCCCTCCCGGGCCAAGAGCGTACTTGTGCAGAAACTCCTTCACCGGTTCGTTGAAAAAAGTGGCGTTGCCGATGCCGTTGAGAGTCGCATTCTCTCGCGCCATCAACACGGCGTCGGGTACCAGTTCCACTCCTACTACTTCCGCCACCTGTGCGGCCAGCAAAAGCCCGATTGTTCCGGTTCCACAGTACAGATCAAGCAACCGGTCGGTTGAGTGTGGCTGGAGCAAATCAAATCCAGCCTGATAGAGCCGTTCCGCCTGCGCCGTGTTGGTCTGGAAAAACGATCCCGCCCGGATGCGGAATCTCAGGCCGAGCAATTCCTCCTCGATGTAACCCGGTCCATACTGCACCGTTTCAACCTCCGATGTGGCCACATTGGATCGGCTGCCGGTCTCACCATGTATCACGGTTGTTACTTCCGGGAACTGCTCGTTCATCTCTCGCACGAATCGATCCGATTCCGGAAACGCTCCCCGGTTGGTTACGGCGATCACCATGGTCTGGCCGGTGCGAGCAGCCCGGCGAATTATGAGGAAGCGCATATAACCGACATGTTGGGACACATCATAGACGGGCAACTTCTCGCGTCGCACATAGTCACGAACGAAGGTGACCAGTCGATCGGCAAGGTCGTGTTGAAGGTGACAGGTTTCGAGGTCGAAGATATCGTCGAAATGTCCCCGGCGGTGCAGACCCAGATGAAACCGCTCATCACTCAGCGAGTGAAAGGAGAATTCCATCTTGTTGCGGTAGTGAAAGAGGTTCTCCGACGGAAGGACATCGTGGATCACGACGTCAGCCATGCCCCCTATGCGGGCGAGACACTCCGTCACGTGGCGTTTCTTGAATATCAACTGTTCGGAGTATTGAAGGTCCTGCCAGGAGCACCCCCCGCAGACGCCAAAGTGAGAGCAGACCGCCGCGATCCGCCGGGGCGAGCGACTGAGGATTTCCTTTACGACGGCCTGACTGTAACGCGATTTCGTCCGCGTGATTTCGGCCAGAACGGTTTCACCAGGCAAACCGGTATCCAGAAACACCACTTTGCCGTCGAGGTGTGCCACCGCCTTGCCGTCGAAGGCAAGATCGTCGATTTCCAATTGAACGATTCGCATGCTCAAGGTTGTTTCGAAAGCTCCCCGTTGAATCCGCACAGGAGCGACGAACGGCCGCACTCCTCGCATTCGATCTGCACCGTGCAATGCCCGATTCCGAACTTCTCGCGCATGAGCCGGTTGATCTCAGCTACGATTCCGGGGCCGTGCGAAACATCGGTCCGGTCCACACAGACGTGACACGAGAGCGCGATTTCATATGAGGACAACGACCAGATGTGCAGGTCATGCACGCCCTTCACCGTCGGTATCGCGTCTATTACCTTGTGCACGTTGTCAAAGCCAACTGCGGCCGGTGTCGCCTCCATCAGGATAGCCACCGCTTCCTTGATGACCAGGTAGGAAGACCAGAAGATCATAAGGGCAATCGCGGCCGAGAGAATCGTGTCGATCATCACCCAGCCGGTGTACAGAATCAACACGCCTCCGATCAACACGACGACCGACGAAAGCGTATCATAGGCCATGTGCAGGAAGGCGGTTTTCAGATTCAGCGATTTGTCTTTTTCCCGATGCAGCAGGATTACCGACGACAGGTTGCCGACCAGACCGATTGCAGCCACTGTGAGAAACAATCCCGGGTGAGTGATTGGCACCGGATTGAGGTAACGCCGGTAGGCTGCCCAGATGATAAACAGTGCGATAACAACAAGGGCAACTGCTGAAATGAACGCCGTCATTACTTCAATACGTTTGTATCCGTACGTGGAGCGCTTGGTTGCCGGCAGTTGCGATCCTTTGACTCCCAGCCAGGCAAGGATCAGCGCAGCTACGTCGGACAGGTTGTGAACGGCGTCGGCCGTCAGTGCCAGATACCCCGAGATCGTCCCCGCTACGAACTCAGCCAGGGTAATAATCGAATTGAGAACAATGGTCCAGAAGAGTCTTCGGCCCGAGACCGGATGTAAATGCACTTGTTCCATACGATTAACTTACGCACATACGACGTTGCTGCGCAGTCGAATTCTTATGCGCCATGGTCGGTGCTCATTTCAATAATTTTCTCTACTTTCAGGCGGAGGATACGATTGCCGCTCTTGGCCAGAACAGTAAGGTGGGCGTCGGCAATCTTCACCGTCTCATATTTTCGGGGGAGGCGTCCGAGGGTCGCCATTAGCAAACCCGCCAGGGTGTCGTGTCCCTCTTCGGGCAGGTGACTGTCGATTAGTTCGTTGGCGTCGCCGGGCCAGACGTCACCGTCGGCGTACAGCAACGTACTGGAGTGCTTGATAATTGGGGCAGCTTCGGTGTCGTACTCGTCCTGAATCTCCCCAACCAGTTCCTCGATGATGTCTTCAAGGGTGATAATGCCGGCTGTGCCGCCGAATTCATCGAGAACTATAGCCATGTGATTGCGGCCCCGCTGGAACTCACGTAATAGCCTGGGGAGCGGCATGGAATCCGGCACGAACACCGGAACCCGCATGAGTCCGGCCAGAGTGACCTTGTCCAGTTCCACCGTCCGCGCCATCAAGTCCTTGCTATGAAGTATGCCGACTACTTTGTCAACGGTATCTTCGTAGACCGGATATCTGCTGTACCCTTCGCGCAGGATCAGTTGCAGGATATCCGAGGGATTGGCCGAACGCTCGATGGCGACTACATCGGGGCGAGGCGTCATCGCTCGCCGGACAGTCGAATCGGCGAAGTCGAACACGGAGCGGATGAACTCCTGCTCGGTGTCGTCGAAAACACCCCGATGCCGCCCGTCGAGGAGCATCTGATTGATCTCATCTTCAGTGATGTGGTGATGGGTGTTAGTGCGTTTGAAACCAAGCAGGCGAACGATGCTTCCGGCCATCCAACTTAGCAACCTCGAAAACGGGGCCGTAAAAGTAATGAAAACCTGTGCCGGGCCGGCGACGTATCGGGCGTATCGCTCGGGATAGCTTAACGCGATGTACTTGGGAACAAGTTCTCCCAGCACCACTGAGAGGATCGTGATCCCAACCACCACTATACCCAAGGCAAGGGACGTAGCCGAATCGACCACCCAGTTCCAGGGTGCCTTCACTAACAAAGTCTCGACCTTGGCTACCATGGTGGCACCGGAAAACACTCCCAACAGTGCTGTCACCAGCGTGATGCCGACCTGGATGGAGGCGAGAAAACGGTCCGGATCGGCTCGCAGCCTGCGGGCGCGATCCGCACCCCATTTCCTCTCGGCTTTCTTCTGGGCCAGCCGACTGACGCGACTGGAAATGATGGAAAACTCGGCCAGCGCAAACAGGCCGTTAGCTACAACCAAAACAAGAATCGCCGCGAGTTCAAGAACCAGTTCGCGATCCATGCTATGCCTGCGCTCCCCGACCTATCCTGTGCCGCGCAAATACACAACGGTTCGGAAAGCGTAACCGGCAAGGGTGGGCTTCTGTATCAGGCCGCTCATCCATACGGCGCTAATTGTGCCAAACTCCGCAGTTTTTCGATACGCTCTTCGACAGGAGGATGAGTCGAAAAGAGCGTTGTGAAACCGCGCCCGGAAAGCGGGTTGGCAATCATCATATGAGCGGTGGCCGGACTCTGATCCAGATTCATCCGGACCGGTGAGCGATGCAGTTTGTCCAGCGCCGACGCGAGCGAGAGGTACTTTCCGGTAAGACGCCCGCCCTCGGCATCGGCCTTATATTCGCGCTGCCGCGATATGGCCATCTGGATGATCATGGCGATGAGCGGCGCAAGGATGGCGGCCACCAGCAGACCAATGGCTCCACCGCGGTTGTCGTCTCGGCTCGATCCGCCGCCAAAGATCGCACCCCAGCGGGCAATCGAAGCCAGAATACCAATCGCCCCGGCAAAAGTCGCGGCCACGGTTCCCACCAGCATATCTCGATTCAGAATGTGAGCCATCTCATGACCGATGACCCCCTCAAGCTCGTCTTCAGTCAGAAGTTCCAGCAGTCCCTCAGAGACGGCAACTGCGGCGTGGTCACGATCGCGACCGGTGGCAAAGGCGTTTGGGGCGCGCGAGGGAACAATATACACCGCCGGCATTACCGGCATCATGGCCTGTGCTGCTACACGGTTAACGGCCCGGTACAGACGAGGATGATCTCGCTCCGTTACCGGTCGAGCGCGATACATCGACAGAACGATTTTGGCGGAAAACCAGTAGGTGATAAAATTCATGATAGCGGCCAGTACGAAGGCCATGACCATGCCGGAACGTCCCCCCACCATGTAGCCCACGAACATGAACAGGATCATTAGGGCTACCATCATCATGGTTACTTTCAGACTGTTCATAATTTTTGTTCCTCGATTATATCGAGAATTCGTCCTTCCGGTTCCGTGCGGTCACAATCGACCGGCGGACACTACTGCAATCTCAACGGATCGAACCGGTTATTATCGTCTCGTCCTCTTACGTTTGGCCCGACCAAACGATACATCTTCGGTGGAAAAACCCTGAGGCCGATCATCGGACACAGACTCTTTAGGCTCGCCTCCAGACTCTTTAGGCTCATCCACATACTCTATAGGCTCATCCACAGGCTCTATAGGCTCATCGACAGGCTCTATAGGCTCATCAACAGACGGAGCGTCGTTTCGGCGAAACGCTGCTCCACGATAGGCACGATGACGGCCAAATGCGGTTGGCGCCTCGGCTTCGTCAAAATCAGGCTCGCCGTCGGATTCAGTTTCGTCTGAGTCTCTGGAATCCGATGTTTCTGATGTATCTATGGCATCATCCCAGAGAACTGACTTTGGCAACGATTCGGCATCGGCATCCTCCATCACCGGCTCCTCGCTGCGATAGACTTTTCTCTCGAAGGGTTCCTCGTCGCGATAGATTTCTCTTTCTACCGACTCAGCTTCAGATGGCTTCAAAACCGGCTCACCACCCTGACTATCCGTGGTCGTAGCACCACTATCAGGCGTCGATTCACTCCCGGCACCCTTCCCAAGCTGGGCCGAAATACGAGCCAGATCCTTGGCAACAGCTTCGCGGCTCATGCGCCGCGACTCAGACTCCACCGCTGCCTCGGGTACGTCAGGCGACTCGATCGGACGACGCGCCCCGCGAGGTTCATCTTCAGCACGGTCAGGCCGACCCTTTGGGGGGCCCTGCAATCGTCGCCCACCGCCGAGACCTTCGCGCGAAGGTCTCCTTTCGCGCCTCTCTGGTTTGTCCTTGACAGTCTCGGGACGCTCTGTTTCCTGAGCCGGACGTTCCGATGCGGAACCTAATGCAAGTGTCCGGCCGGTGCGCATCTGGAAAGGCGAACTCTCGCCGGAATCCGATTTCGTTCTCAATCTGTCTCCGGCAGGATGCGGCTTGCCGGCTGGCTTGAATTCGGAGCGCCCACGCTCACGAGGTTCGAGTTGACCACGCTCCGGGCGAGAAATCGCAGGACGGCCTTCTGCCCGACCGATTTGCGGACGGCGCGGACGACGCTCGAATTCGACATCTTCGCGACTTGTCCTTCGAGCACGACTCGGGCGACGAGTGATCGAACCCTCTATTGAACCGGCCACAACCGCGGCGGCGACAGCATCACTGCCAACATTCACTACTGCCGCTACCCTATCCACGAGCCAGTCGAAGGCTGCAATCGCCGGAATGGCCAGCGCCATCTGCTCAGCCGTCAGTCCAACAGCTCCAAACAGGACCGGAGCCGCGAGAAGCATCGACGACGGCAGACCCGCCGCTCCCAGCGACAATATCACCGCAAGAACGGACAGCGCGAGAATCGACCCCACGCCCAATCCGGCCCCGAAGGCCTGTGCGACAAACAGCGTACCGGTCACCATAACAATTGCGCTGCCATTGAGGTTGAGCACGGTGCCCAGTGGCAACACCACCGACGTCGCTCGGATATCCAGGTTTGATCGGTCATTTAGACATTGCGACGTTACCGGAAAGGTGACAGCCTTGGACCCAGTGCTGAACGCGGTCAGGAATGCTGCGGATAGATCAGAGTAGAATTTCCAAGGAACGCGACCCGCGACATACCAGACGATAAGAGGCAGTATGACCACTCCGTGGACTGCCAGAGCCGCAAGCGAAACGCCAAGATACGTGCCGGACGTCGCCATCCAATCAGCGAATGACCACCCTTGCTGGGCAACGGCTGCGGCGACCAGCGAGAAAAGGCCCAGCGGGGCTGCATAAAGAGCCAATTGTACAACTTTCAGTAGACCGTCATACAGCCCGCGGAAGAGCGAGATCACCGAGCGACCCCGAACTCCGAGTGCGGCCAGACCGGCTCCAAGGAGTGCTCCCAGAAGAACCAATCCGAGATACTTCCCTTCGGCGACCGCACGCAGCGGATTGGCCGGAATGATGTCCCCCAGCGCGTCAGAAACTGAACTCCACGTAGTCGCAAGCGGGTTTGCTGACATGCCGGTAAAGCGATAAGTAGGCGCGAACAGAAGGGACATACCGACGGCAATCGCGACGGCCACAATCGTCGTAGTCAGTACGTACGAAAAAAACACCAGACTAGTCCTGGCTGTGCCGCGGGTCTCTGTCAATGATGCCAGTCCCGTAACAGCGCTCGCTATGAGAAGCGGGACCACGATAAATCTGAGAACTCCCACGAAGAGCCGGCCCACGAAATCGATCGCCAGGCTAAACTCGGGCAACAGGTATCCACAGATTGTGCCGAGTACCAGACCGGCAAGCATGAGAAGAGGCAACAACTTCGTAAATCTGTCGTTCATTTGAGGCAACTTACTCCGTTAGTGTGGGCAGAGACATCCGATTTCAACCGCAGACTGTCAAGCCGCACAGTGAAAAGTCTACAAACTTATATAATACCTACCCTTTTCTCTACCTGCAAGAGCTTTCTATTGTTCTTGCCCTATCGCGTTATAAGGCAAAGAGATGACGAGTTCCAGCGTCATGTGTCACCGGCGGGGCAAACCACAATCTCCACTCAACTGGCGACAGTACTCAAATTCCTGCATCGCGGCTGAAGCGGTCAAGGTCCTCGTTGCGGCCGACAACAACCATCACGTCCTGAGCACCCAAAAGCGTCTGAGCGCTGGGATTGATGTTCATCCTCGCGCCGGGCTGCTTTACCCCGATCACCGTAATGCCATAACTCTGTTTGAGTTGGGTCTCGGCCAGTGACTTTCCAACCAGATTGGAACCGTCGGGTACCACCAACTCTTCTACGAGAAGCCCCTCATCTCCAATGGACGCCATTTGCATAAAGTCAACTACGTGCGGCTGAAGGGCGGCTTTAGCCATGCGGATTCCGCCCAAGACATGAGGAATCACAACGTGATCGGCGCCGGCGCGGAGGAGTTTCTTCTCCCCTTCTTCATAATCGGCGCGGGCGATGATCTTGAGTTTGGGGTTCATGTGCCGTGCAGTCAGGGTCAGGTACACGTTCTGAGCCTCATCGGGCAGAGTCGAGATCAGGGTTTGGGCGCGATCTATTCCCGCACGCAAGAGCACTTCGTCATCGGTGGCATCTCCCACGACAACGATGGCGCCTTTGCCGATGATCTGCTCTATGGAGGTTTCGTCTTTCTCGATCACGACCCAGGGCACCAGCTTTTGTTCAAATTCCCTGGCGACATAGCGACCCACCCGACCAAATCCGGCAAGAATAAAATGGCCGCTCAGCTTTTTCAGTCGGTTTTCCATCTTTCTCCTTGTTACCAACGATTTGAAATGCCCCTCGATCACCTGCTGTCCTATAATCGCCGCAAAAGCGGTCGCTACCCCAATCCCAAAGATCAGCAGGACGATAACGAAAATTCGTCCAGCCGGATGAAGCGGGGTGACTTCACCAAAGCCAACGGTCGATAAAGTAATCGCCGTCATGTAGGCAGCTTCGATCAGGGTCATGCCTTCAATGACCATGAATCCGATGGTACCGCCGACCGCCACCAGCAGACCGACCAGGATCACCAGAACGAGTTTCCCGGTCGAAGTGAGTCCTTTGTCTGTAACAGATTCAGGCATATGCTGTTGCCAAATAGCATCAACCGCGAATTATCGCCACTTAAAACTCCTTCCAAGGCTGTGTCGCAGAACATTGGTTGACGCCGAAGGATTAGCTATGTTACGATTAATCCATGATCCGGAATACAACAACGAATATGTTCCTAAAATACCACTTGCCCGCCATCTTGTACGCGACGGCAATTCTGGCAGTCTCCTGTATTCCCAACCTGAAAACGCCGGAAATCCGGTTTCTGACGAAAGACAAAGTCGCTCATTTTCTTGAATACGCGATATTTGCGTTTCTGACGTTTCGATCTTTCGCCCATCTGGGCGGTCGCAAGCGAACCGGAACCGTAGCTCTGCTGACACTACTGCTGCTCGCCGGTTTTGCAGTGGTGGATGAACTCCTGCAAGGGTTTATCCCCGGCCGTCATTCTGATATCCTCGATTACGCGGCCGATCTGGCGGGCGTATCGCTTGTGGCGATCATACTATGGCTAATCCGACGGCGTCAAGCAGGCACTTATTGAAATTGTCACCTTTTCGCACACCCTCAAGAGCCATAATTCCTTGACAACAGGGCGTTTTCTGATATATTCCACTTGGTCGATGATGTTAGGGGTTAACCTGCGATACTACAGCAGTCACTCCTTTCAGCTACTTCACATAGGTCTAACAGGACTGGATTTGGACAGATATATCTTTGCGACTTTGTGCTGAGCGCAAAACTTATGGGCGGGAATGTTCAGTACCGCGCCAGAGTAGTGGAACGCGAGAATAGTTTGTTGGAATAGTAACTATATTGAGGAGGCTTGTTCAAAGATGAGTATCAGACTACTGGCAACCGCGATGATTCTGGCTGTGTTGGCCGCGATTCCGGCGGCGGCGCAACAGGATCCGATCGACCTCGGACTTGCAGACTCGTTGACATTCGTCATTCAGCAGCCCCAGGTCGGCGTGCCCTCACAGGTGGTCACAGTCCAACTGTACACCTTCAACGACGTGCAGACCCTTACGGGTGGGTCGGCCGGGTTCTCGTGGGACAACCCGAAACTCGTAATGGAATCAGTGACCTGGACTCAGGAAGCAATTGATGCTTTCGACATGACGCGGCTGGCACTCTACCGCAACAGACTCGACTCGACCAATCGCGCTCGTAGGTTTCAGTTAGTGGTCTCACGCATGTTTAATGCAGGCTTCGAGCCTTCCTTAACGCGAAGGCTGGTATATACCTGCAATTTCCGCGCAACCGATTGGACAGCTTCCGACAAGTTCTGCATCAGCCTTGAGGATTTCAATGCATTTGCTTTTGTGGACGAAAATCTCAACGAATATCCACCCATTTGGGCCGGCCCGTATTGCGTGGGGTTCAATCCCACCGGCTTGCTTGAGGTCGACTCAAGCGTTGTGAATTTCTCAGGGGTCGCGGGTGGTGCTGCACCGCCGTCAAAGACTTTGACTGTGACCGAACATAACGGACAGAACATCACTTTTGCTGCTACCGACAACACCGCCTGGATCACATTGAACGTAGCCGACAGCACGACACCCGGCACAATTGCTGTAAATGTGAACCCGACCGGATTGGCTGCCGGCGATTATAGCGGGCAGATCACGATTACTTCGGCAGCAGCCGTCAACCAGGCCACCGTAACGGTCAATCTGCATCTGGCGCAGCCAAACCGTCCCCCTGTGCTGAATCCCATTGGGAACCGTTCTACCAACGAGAACCAGTTGCTGCAATTCATTGTAACAGCCAGCGATCCCGACGGGATCACTCCGACGTTGACCACGACCACGCTCCCCGCTGGTGCTTCGTTTGTTGACAACCACAACGGTACCGGCTCGTTCAGTTGGACACCGACTTACGTGCAGGCAGGTTCCTATCCCGTCACTTTCACTGCTTCTGATGCTTTACTCGCAGACACTGAGACTATTACGATTACGGTCAATAACGTCAATCGTCCACCAGTGCTGGCGGAGATCGGCCCAAGACAGGTTCTGGAAGGGGCGAATTTGAATTTCGGTCTATCCGGTTCCGACCCGGACCTCACCGCCCTGACCTTCAGCGCAGTCGGCCTGCCAACCGGGGCATCGCTCACGGACAATCATAACGGCACAGCCACTTTCAACTGGACGCCGTCCAATACTCAGTCAGGCTCCTACGATGTTCGTTTTGTCGTTTCCGACGGCAATTTGGCCGACAGTGAATTAGTCAATATCCAGGTAATTGATGCCGACGGCTTTGTGGTTGACTCGTCGTTGCTCAGCTTTGAGGTTCGCTTCAACGGACCCAATCCGGGACCTCGAACGTTCCGTTTGGAGATCGGCGACGGCAGCCACGTGCCATTCACGGCTACGACAGCGGCCACCTGGTTCACAGTCGATCCTACCACAGGTACAACTCCGTTCGATATCACAATCAGTATCAATTCCGCCGGCCTGGCCGCCGGATTGTATCGCGATTCTATTCAAATATCTGAGCTTCTTGGCGGCAACAAATCGACAGAGGACTACGTCCCAATTTGGGTTTATGTCAACCTTGAGATCAAGTATGAGATGTCAGTTGCTCCTGACACGCTGTATCTCTTCCAGTCGGAAGGCGACCTCTTGCCGGCCAGTGGCTCGTTCCAGGTTACGGAGCTTGGAGGCGGTAATATCAATTTTGCAGCCGCCACCGGGGCCGACTGGTTTCATCTAAATCAGACTTCGCCGATGACCCCGGGCGATGTGTTTGCTATTGTCAACGACGGTATCGCTCCGGGCGAGTACTTCGACTCGGTCAATGTAAGCTCCACGCAGACTCCGGGGTCCGCACGCTATGTTTACGTGCATTTGCTGGTCACGCCCTGTCCGCAGTTTTCCACCTCCAAGATCGAATACAACTTCACAATCTTTGGTGGTGAAACAGCAACCGTTGATGAATCCTTTACTATCAGCAGTACCACGGAAGACATTATTCCGTGGATCGCTCAGCCGCACGACAATTTCACCTTCGATCCCAGCTCCGGTTCTACCGAGGGTAGCCCGACTGTAGGCGTGATGTACTCCCGCCTGTTTGAAAATGAAGGTGTATACGCAGATACGGCTCGGATTACTGATAATTGGGGGGTTAACGGAGAATTGTCCTGCCATACCGAAATACTTGTGATCGTTAACGTGACCGTCAACCGTCCGCCCAGTGCCGACACAGTTATCGTGGTCAACACGCCGGCCGTGCCGGGCATGCGTGTGGGCGTACCTGTTACTTTCACGAATAGCTGCCCTCTGACTGGTTTGGGCCTGTCGCTCAACTGGACGACCGGCATGCACCTGGATTCGGTATCGTTTGTTGGAGGCGCGATCGCCTACGTCAACGACAAGATGGCCTCGATCAACAACGACCTCGGCGACGTGACAATTACTATGTCGGTCGGTGAGCAGACGATGGTGCCGCGAGGCTCCGAGCAGTTGCTGGGCACGCTGTATTTCGCCCTGCCGTGCGAAATCGAAGCCGGTACTTACAACTTCGGTCTTGGTGCCTCTCCTCCTCTGACGCCTGCGGATGTCTATTTCAACCGTAATTGCGGCGAAGGCGTAGAGACCGAATTCCCGATATACATCCCCGGCGCAATCATCGTTGGTACCGCGTCCAACTATGTCTGCGGTTATGTGGTCGATCCGTTTGACAACGCAATCGATGGCGCTACGGTCGAACTGTGGGACGACTACCCATTCACCGAACCTTTGATGTCAACCCACTCCTCGAGCATCGGCGGGTTCGCCTTTGACGAGATTATGGCAATCCCATTTGACCTGTATGCCTACAAGGAAGGCTACTATCCGGGAAAAGTCGAGGATATCAATTTTGGTGATAAGGGCATTAAGATAGTTCTTCAACCGTTACCCGCTTTCGTAACAGAGACCACAGAATGGGTCGACTACTTCTGCCCGGAGACGGAAGAGGGCGCCAATCTGTTCCTCGGCGTTCCGGTCCCGGTAGGCGCGTATGTTGAAGCGTACACCCAGAACGGCTTGCTGGTGGGTCAGACCATGGTCCGCGAGCGAGGCAAGTACGGCTTCATGCACGTCTACCGCGCCGATGACATTTCCGGCGATCCGGGCGCTCGCGGGCGTGATATTTTGCACTTCTCGATCAACGGGATGGATGCGATTGCCACCGGCATCACCGAGTATCCCGAAGTATACGCTCAGATTGAGGTCTGCCTTGAAGTGCGCGGCACGATTGAGAAAGCCTGCACGCTGTTTGCGGGCTGGAATCTGATTAGTTGGAATGTCAACACTGAGAGCGACGATATCCTGAATGTGCTGGCGCCAATCATGGACCACGTCGACGTGGTTCTCGGTTTCGAGCGCGGCGGCTTGACCTTTGATCCCGACCTGCCGATGTTTTCTGACTTGTGGAAGGTTGACCATCTCAGCGGCTACTGGGTGCGCATTGAGGGTATCGACCAGATTGACCTGACCATCTCCGGCCTGCCCGTGGTCGAGACTACTCCGATTCCGCTGACAACGGGCTGGAACCTTGTCAGCTACCTGCGCGAGGAAAGCTGGCCCGTTGAGACCGCCCTGGCCAACGTAGATCACATTACCCGGATTGTCTACGGTTTCCCGGACCGTTCGATCCATATCTGGGTACCGGGCGGCATGGACAATGATCTGGCGACTTTCGATCCGTGTAACGGCTATTGGATCAAGACTTCCGCGAGCGGCACGTTGATTTACAACGGCACGGATTTAACCCCGGCGGATTTCCGGCCGCAGACTGAACCGCTGGCGCTTGGCTCCGGTGATGCTATCGCCACCACAAGCTGGGTCAACCTGTACTCGAGCGATCTCACTCTCAACGGCGAGCAGGTCACTGCCGGCTCGACCGTGACAGCACATGCCCTAGATGGCGACAAAGTCGTGGGCAGCTTCACCCTCAAGACCAACGGCCAGTTCGGGTTCATGCCGGTGTATGCCGACGCAGCCGGCGAGAATGCGGCTGGTTTGAACCCAGGCGATGAGTTCTACCTTGTGGTCAACGACGTTAAGACCGAAGAAGTCTTCACCTGGAGCAACAACGGTGACCGGATTGAGGTAACACAGCTCTCCGCTGCCGGTTCGACCCATGAGGTCCTGCCGAGCGGCTACTCGCTGGAGCAGAACTATCCAAACCCGTTCAACCCGAACACTGTGATCAAGTTCGGCATGCCGGTCGCCGGTCATGCCAGGATTGAGGTCTTTAGCGTGCTGGGGACCTCGGTGACAGTGATTTTCGACGGTCTGGCGCCGGCGGGTGAACACGAAGTTGTCTGGGACGGCCGCGATGATGCCGGCATGCCGACAGCTTCGGGTGTTTACTTCTATCGCCTGACTGCCGACAATTACACCGAGACCATGAAAATGATGCTTCTTAAGTAGAAGCTTCGTCGCAGATTTTGACAAATGATCCGGCTGAGTTCAAAACCGGCCGGATCACAGCAGAATGGTGATAACGTGAGAAATTCCCTGTCCTGTTCGACAATCGCGGTGGCATTAGCTCTGAGTATGACTTCCGGTGCTGCGGGCCAGATCATCAATCCGAGTATCTACTGGTGCAAATTTGCCAGTGACACTGCCGACGCCTCGACGTACAATGGCCAACCGCTGGCCGTCGGCTCCATCGTACAGGCCTATGACCAGAATGGTGTCTACTGCGGAGTAGACACCGTCCACCTGGACGCCCTTGGTCTCGGGTATGCCATCTTCGGCGCAACGGTGTACGGTGATGACCCAATCACTCCTTTGATCGATGAGGGTGCCGAGACTGATGAGAACATTGTCTTCAAGATCAACGGACGAGACGCCACGGTAACAGCAGGCAACGCCTCCTGGGTACACGGTGTCATCAAGACACTTACTCTTTCCGCCTCGGCCACGATCGCGATGACCGGCCTGTCCTATCCTCCTGACACGCTCATCATGCCCGGTGACACCGACATCTACCGCGTTGAGGTCCGGAACGACGGCGACGGGATCGATTTTTACGGCGTGAAACTGTCGATGTCCCTCACTGGTGGAAGTACTCCGTTCGACTGGCAAGCGTTCGAACCAGACACAGTGGTATACGCTGACTCCGGAGGGAGCGCGTTTGTGTACTTCTCCGTGTATGCACCGATCTTCAATGCCGATACGGCTAACACGATTTCCTACACAGTGTTCTCGCACCTCGATACCACCGTGACCGTGACTGGGAGTTTCAACCTGTTCATGAGTATTACTGAGGTTGATGACCCCGATATTTCGGTGCTTCCCGGTTCTTTCGCACTCTTCCAGAACTATCCGAACCCGTTCAACCCGACCACGACCATCGCTTACCAGATGGCTGCTAGTTCAGCAGTCAATCTGGTGGTTTTTGACATACTTGGCCGGGTGGTCGATAACCGAGACCTGGGTTTGCTGCCAGCCGGTCCGGGTGAAATTGAATTTGACGGGTCGGATCTGGCCAGCGGCATCTATTTCTACCGATTGTCAACCGAATCCGGTTCACTGACGAGAAAAATGATACTTCTCAAGTAGTATCAACCCGAATCATCGACCGGGTGAAGACCCTTCGGTTCAGGCCGAAGGGTCTTTTTTTGTTGTGCGCGCAGCCGGGATTAACGATATAGGCGCTGGTGTTGCTGCCCGGTCGGTCAGCCGGACAAGCCCCGGGTGTTCTGCACTTTGGCTTTCGACGAGATAAATCAGTGTCCCTTCAAGTAAAAGCCTTCGGCCGATCGGATATCGGGCTGGTTCGTGCCGGCAATGAGGACTGCCTGCATATCGACGATGCTCACCATGTGTACGCCGTGTGCGACGGGATGGGCGGCCACCAGGCCGGTGAAGTTGCGTCGATGACGGCCTCCGACGTTATCCGCAAGTCCTTCGGGCATCTCGCCGGGGAATTGATGAACGACCCCAGGCTGAGTATCGGTCGCACCCTACCACCGGCAGGGGAACTGCTGGTTAAATCACTTCGGCTCGCCAACCGGGCGATTTATGCACAGGCGGCGACGGATCAGTCGCTCTCCGGCATGGGGACGACTATTGTCGCTGCCGCGCTCGAAGCCGACATAATGTCAATCGCCCACGTCGGGGATAGTCGGGCCTATCACCTCACAGAGCGGCAAATCGTGCCGTTAACACGCGATCACTCCTGGGTAGCCGAAATCAGAGCCAGCCATAATTTATCGGAAAAAGAGGCCACCTCGTTTGTCGGCAAAAACGTGATCACCCGGGCGTTGGGCGTGCGCGAAGTCGTGGATATCGATTGCCGCATCACAAAAGTCAGATTGGGCGACCAATTCATTCTATGTTCTGACGGTCTGTGCGGTTTCGCCGATGACGACGAGATCTTTGACGTGGCCCGCAAGTACCAGGGTGATTTGCCCAAAATAGTCGATGCCCTGATTCAGTTGGCCAATGACCGCGGCGGCTCAGACAACGTAACCGTGGCGGCCTTCGAAATCATCAGCGCCCGGGAGTCTCCCCTTCCTGAACTCAACACGTTTACGATTGAGCAAGAGGGGCCGGAGGTGATGGCGGCGGAAGATCAATGGCTGACGCGTCTGGCTGAAGCAGATCCGAAAGAGGCAGCCGATGGGCTACCCATTAAGACGAGTACAAACAAGCTAATCTTATCGGTGATATTTGCGCTGTTTGTAGTAGCAGCGGTTCTGATTCTCTGGTTCCTGCCGGGCAAGTAGGCGCTTTTGCACGTCGGCCACCAGAGCAAAAAAACCTTTCTGCTAAGAGGAATCAAAACAGTTGACAAGGCCGACCCTGTTGGCGTAATTCGAACCGCTTGATTCATAGCAAATGCGCCCATAGCTCAATTGGATAGAGCGTCTGACTACGGATCAGAAGGTTGGGGGTTCGATTCCTCCTGGGCGTATTTTTGGTACTGTTCGGAATCGTGGCGGTGCGGCGGCAACGCGCCATCTGTCAAGTGATGCGCCCATAGCTCAATTGGATAGAGCGTCTGACTTCGGATCAGAAGGTTGGGGGTTCGATTCCTCCTGGGCGTATTTTTCAATAACTCATGTGAGTCGCGTCACGCTCAATGCGCCGCATGAGCGCCGAGCCGCGGACAGTGCAAGACAATATTTCTCGGAAAGGGGTCCGCACCATTGAATAACCGCATCCCGAGGCGCGTATTCTTGTAGGTATCAGAAGGAGAATATATGTCTGTTCCAACGGGCGGAGCCACTGCCGCTATTACAGCCGCCGCGCGCCGGCGAGAGGAAGAAGAGGAAGAAGAAATGACCGCATATGACGGCCAGGATTTGAACAGCTGGGAGTTCAAGATAGTTCGTTCTGAATTCGGCCGGTTCCGCAATTACCAAGCGGTGCAGAAAATCTGTCAGGAAGAGGCCGAATCCGGCTGGGAGCTTGTGGAAAAATTCGATAGCTCCCGTCTGCGATTCAAACGCCGGGTGGAGCGACGCTCCAACGACCACCTGGCTCGCCTCGATCCCTACCGGACTTCGCCCGGATTCAGATGGAGCGGTGCATCTTCGGCGCTCTTGATTGGGGTTATACTGCTTCTGGTTGCCGGTGCAGTAACACTACTCATCGCGTACAAGAAATAAGTGGGATACGGCGATTGGGCCGATAGAGTGCATACTCATTATGTATGGCAGCAGTGCCGCTGATCTTTGTTGCTGTGCACCGACGAAGCCGCTGACCTACAGACAATCCTTCAGCGGTGTACCGTTAACAAACAGAAAGTCAACCAGCGCTGAAACGTCGCTGATAGTAATATCTTTCAATGCCGGATACCGGCCGCCCGACTGGTTGACATCAGCCTCCTGCCGACAGCCGATCGGGCTACCCGTGACAAAAAGGTGATCGACAAGGGTAACAACATCACTAATCGTGGGTCTATCGCCGCCGACACCATTGACGTCGCCGACTAATCCTTGGCAACAGGTCGCATCGACACCGTCACAATTCTGGTCGATGGCGTCGTCAGGAAGATCATTGGCCCCAGGATGGCACAATTCGGAAGTATCATCACAATCGAAATTGTTCGCCGAGTACCCGGCGCCGCACTGTCCATCCAGTCGTCGATGTCCGGGATCAACAGCCGCTCCGAAACTGTCGGCATCGTTATCGATAAAGCACAAAGCACTTTGACACGGGGCGTAGTGGCTGAAATCAGAAGGAATAAAATCCATCGAGGTCCCTGCACCCTCCGAAAGCCCGACTATGCCGTCCAGAGGTTCGACCAGCCGGTAAGTGATGTCGATCATCCCATCAAAAAACAGGCGCAATTGAGCGCTAACCTGGTTCGACCCGGAACGTTCCGGAATATTCTCCCACGTAACCACGAAGCGATCTGGGAACTGACGATAGCTGATTTGCCCGCCGGCAGTTGGATCCAGATCATCCCAAAAGACCGAAATACGTGGAGGCGAGGCGAAATGCTCGTCAATCGTTTCGCTATAATCAGAATTGCCGTAAGAAAAAGTAACGAAGCCGTTGCTGCCGATATACACCGCGCTGTAGCTCCTCCCGTAGAGGGATACGCTGGCAGGAGAAACGGTTACTCGTTCGTAGCTGTCATCGCTCAAGACAAGCACCGTATACTCTTCGACAGATTCAAGAAAATCCGCCGACTCATAGACACAAGCTCTGTAGTAATCCGTGGAGCCGTCAGGGATAAAGGCGAGCGTCTTCCCCTGAAGATCACAACCGGTTAGAAACTGCTCGGTGTAGAACTCCCGGGAGCCCAGCGTAGTGAACTCATAACATGCGCCGGCATTGTCATCACGGCTCAAATTGCCAACACCATCAGAAGCTTCCACAACGAAGTAATAGGAAGTCGCAGGTAACAGTGGCCCAAGGGTGATCAGGTGACTGGAAATCACCGCGTCAACTGCCGATTGAGGCAGATCACCGCAGGAAAAACCCCATCGAACCCGGCCCTGAGCCGGTTCGTCAGTTTGAAATGCCACTTTCACCCAAGTCACGCCAACCCCGGAAACCGACATACCAGAAATCAACGGCGCGCGACAGTCAATGGAACTCGATGCTTCAACATCGGCCGGTGAACCGGTGCCGTCATCATTATCGTGGTAGAAGACTGTAACACTCGCACCATCGGTCATCTGCAGTCGGCCATCGAGCTTTGAGCCGGTATCGCCCATACCGACGATCGTTCCGAAAAAAGTACCCGATCCGGTCGGTTCCTCGCTGACATTAACAAGTTCTGAATCCGCTGCCGAGGTCACGATGCTCAGAACGTAGGTGGATGTACCGGCAAGATCCAGATCACGCAACTCGACTCCCACAGTATCGTCACAAGCATAAGCAGGATGATCGAGTCGGACTTCCCCAGAATTCGTTACAAGCTCCGGTATGAGCTGGGCGATAACACCGATTTTACTGATCTCTTCAAACTGTGAACCCGGCCCGGGATTGCCGGTGTTGGGGACCACATTCGACGCGGCACAGCCGCCGTTGTAGACAAAATCCGGCGCTCCCCGAACGAGTATCCCTTCGATGCGCCAAGTGTCCATGTTAACCACCATTGAGCCGGAGTTCCCGCCGTAAGTGTCCGTGTTCGCCTGAAACCAAGGATAGGCAGGCCGATTGTCTTTGACCTCGGCTCCAGCCGCAACCTTCATCGGAAGCACCAGAGGATCACCCACTACGACAAGGGGTGCACCTGTTGATACTAGCCCGTCACGCCGAATTGGAATCGGCTCCCGCCCTACCACCGGCCGATCGAGCCGCACCAGGCAGTAGTCATTGTCGCCTTGGAGGGCGTGAGCCACAACTTGCGAGCAGAAGTAGATATCGTCTGCCGAGACCACCGACGGGGGCGGAGTGAGAGAATCCACCTGTTGAAATCCAAATAGAAAAGCGTGTCCGTTACAATCGCTGAGACAGTGCCCCGCAGTAACAACAAGATCGGGAGCCACAAGAAATCCGGAGCAAAAGCCGATTCTTTGCTGACCGGCAAAACGCTCCCCGGCACAGAGCGGCAGCCCCCCCTGCAAAGTCCACGGCACCATGCTTAGAGTGTAGGTTCCATCTCCATTGTTGCTGATCTCAGCCGTTGAAATGACCGCGCAAGCGGCCTGGGTGAGTCTAAGCAGGTGAGGATCGGTTACGGTGTAGACATCGCGACGATCATCGTCGCCGTATATGACCCGCTGGAGATCAGCTGCCATTTCGGCGCCGAGAATAGAGGCGGCCTTGGCGTAGAATAGCGAGTCGACCAGACCTCGGACCGAGTCAATTCCCGACAGCCCGGCTGTTCCCCCCAGATACCAGCCGCCGGGTGTTTTGCCGAAGGGGTACTTCGACGAATAATCGTCTTCCGCCGACGTTCTGGCAGAGATCGACACGAGGATTAGCAGACCGAGAATGACAATTTGGCTACGGCGCAACATTTGCAACTGGGTCTCCTGAAGCAGCAGGTGAGACGCACAAACATTATGTCGGCATCTCAGAAGTAAGACCTGACAGGACCGCTCTTCCCTGTAAATATACTCAAATCAGGGAATTATGCAAGGTGGATGAAAGTACTACAGGTTTCTCGCAGTGCCCAAAGATCACCATGATCGGCAGTGACGCCAAGTCTACTGGAGAGACACCGCTTCGATCAAATTGAGCCGCTCAGCTGTAATCTGATAGCCGGAGTAGACCTGGCCACCCAGTCGTTGACCGACCTGATCGAAGAACTCTACGGACAGGTCGTATTGCCCCGGAGCCAGCACGAAGTCCCCCACAAAGATACGGCCCGGCAGAAGGCGGGCGCAGCGAAGATCGGCGTTTTCAGTGACATCGGTGATAACATCAATCGCCGCTTTCTTGAGCCAACCGCCCAGACCACCTGTGTCGACCTCCTCTTTCTGCTTGTGGGCGACCAGCCCCTTAGCGATGGCGCGAGCCACCGAACGCAAATAGATAAGTGACTTCTTGGCCTCGAAAGTCTCCCGCGCAACCGCGCCCACATCTTCAAGCAACGCCAACTGACCTACATGCTCGCCGTTGGCATAGACTTCGATCCGGGCAATCTGCGAAGGCCTGTCAACCAATTGCGGGATGGCGAAATCGAAATAGTAGTCCTCGCTGACATCAAGAGGAATATGGCCGTACTCCGTCTCACCAAGTTGAGGATCAGTATACATGACCTGAACCAGATCGAGGTCCTTGTCGGTGCGGATGCGCAACTCCAGCGCCTGTTTCACCGGGGCCAGCCCGGCCAGCGCCACTACCGAGAGCACACCACCGGAGTCGCTTTCATACCGAGTCTCCGGCGGACTGAAACCATAGATGAACGGCTGGGTCTCGAAAGCATTTCTCAGAAGATCGCGGTCGAGATCAGCGTCTGAGTACTTGCCGCTCGCTGCATACATATGCATCGATAACCAGCGCGCGAACGCCGAGTTGTGGAAACGCACCGGCTTGGCCTCGTAGTCGATCTTGACCGAGTCCTTATCTTTTTCCGCCCCGCGCTGAAACGCTTGAGCGGCGGCGGCGTACTTTTGCTCCAGCAAATCTAGCTTGAGATTGGCGCGGCGAATCTCGACAAAGGCGTCCTCAAAATTGTCCCGCTCCAGATAGTTGAGAGCTTTGACGAGATTGGTGTAGAGGATTTCATAATCTTCGCCTGAATAATCGAGAGCGTTGTCATTAAGAACCAGCGAGAGCGCCGCCTTGGAGATGCTTTTGGTGAAAAGTTCCTCGGCGGCATTTTCGGCATCATTCAGTCGGACGTTGCTGGTGTCGAAGCGACCGGCGTAGTGGTAAGCCAAGCCGGCATCGACAAAGTACACGACCCGGTCTTTCTCTCCGTACTGCTTGTCCTTCCGGGCCTTCTCCAGCCCGACCACGACGCTGTCGTATCCGCCAGCGCGGGCCTGGGCCACAATCGGCTCATAGAATCCGACACGGGTGGCCATCGAACCGCAACCGGCCACAAACCACAACACAAACAGCGGCAGAGCAGCCCGCCACAAAACCCGGCATGCTCTCAACGTGCCCGGCAGATGTCCACATCTGCCGGGTGACAGAACAGATGTTGATTCACCTACCACTTGGTGCTGCCCTGAGAAATCCCCTTCTTGATCTTCTTCTGGCCTATCCAGACCTTCTCCATCGTCTCGATATTGACCAGCGTCAAATCAGTCTGATAGAACACCACCTGCTTGCCCTCTTCTTGATCGACAATCGACTTGATCGCTCCCTGGAGCATGAAATCGGCGCCCAGTTCGTTGCGCATCCGCTTCATGGTTTCGGCCGACGCAAACTCCTGCTGTTCCGACCGCTCCTTGCGAATCTCCGCGCGCCAGTCGGCAGCTGCTACAAAACGAACCTGCGCCGAATTGATCAACTCGCGCTCGAAATCGGCAATGAACGTCTCGATGGCGATATGTTCATGGCTGAGGTTATCGATCGTGCCCACGGTTACTACCGGCTTCTTGCCCGCCGTCCGGTTGAACTCAGTCAGCCAGGGACGGGAGAGACAGTCCGCGATCATCTCCTGGGCGACCAGGCGCGAGTCGGTGTCGTTCCATTTGCCGCTCAGATCGGTCTGGGTATTCGGATCAAGCCTGGTTACTTGCTTTCCGCCGCCGCAGCCGAGCAACAGCGCGGCGATAACAACTGTTAGGAACATCCCTTTCATGGCAATTCTCCTTTATGTTTGCGAGTATCTTGTTCTTTCATGTTCTATTGTACGGCGACCTTCCGCGAAACGACGCAGCCGAGTTTAGTTGGTCGCCGGACATCTTTAGGGTGTGAACAGGCGGGTGTCAAGGATTGAGGAGTGTCCCGATACTGACCATGACAAAAGCCTCACAGGTCAATCTCCCCCTGCGCCTTCTCATAATCCGCTGGGCGGCCGATGTCCAGCCAGTAGCCGTCGTATGGATAGGCAAGCACCCGCCGATGTCGCTCAAGCATAGTCAGCATCAACTCGTCGAAACCAAACGGCTGATTGTGCGGCACCAGATCAAGCACCGAACGATTGAACACATATATGCCCATCGACACGATGAAATGGTAGTCCGGTTTCTCGCGGAAGGCCGTGACCGTGTTCTCTGAGTCAGTTTCCATCACGCCGAAATCGATCTTCTCGGTGCCGCGATAAGTCGCAACTGTAAGCTCGGCGCGGCGCTCGAGGTGATAGCGGTAGAGCGCGCCTATGTCCAGATCAGTCAGGATATCCCCGTTAGCAACGACAAAGTTCTCCGGCAGGTCTTTGATCAGGCGCAACGGGCCAACAGTCGAAAGCGGCGCCGGTTCGTGGGAGTACTTGATTTGAAGACCGAATTGGGAACCGTCGCCAAGTCGACGCTCAATCTGGTCCGCCATATGGTTGACGGCCATTATCACTCGACCAACCCCGCCTCGTTTCAGTCGTTGGAGCAGGTACTCAACAACCGGCCGCCCGCCCACCTCAACCAGTGGTTTGGGAAGCTCCGCCGTATGCGGCATCAGGCGGTTGCCCTTGCCGCCTGCCAGAACCACCGCTGTCAATGTGTCGTTCTTTGATTTCATCGCTTATGCGTTAAGGTTGAAGGCATTGTAACAGTTAATCCTGCCCTTGGCAAGAGAATCCCAGTTTATTAGCCAGATGTGGTCTGACGGTTGACCAGGCTATCAGCTAAGCTGTTGATACTATATGACTTAATAAGCACAGCAAAAAAGGTGCTGAACGACGCCGGTTTTATGTGGCATGATCTTCTGTCGGGTGTATATTATAGTATGATGGTCATAGAGTCGAAGGGGCTGTACAAGTACTACCGCAAGAGAGCTGTTGTCGACGACGTATCGATCACCATCGTGCCGGGCGAAGTCATTGGCCTGCTTGGACCTAACGGGGCCGGCAAGACAACCACTTTCTACATGATTATCGGCTTCATCCGCCCCGACAAAGGCAAGGTTTTCTTTGGCGAAGATGACATCTCCCGATGGCCGATGTATCGGCGAGCAAAGAAGGGTATTGGCTATCTGGCTCAGGAGTCCTCGGTCTTTCGCAAGCTCTCGGTCGAAGACAATATCCTCGCGATTCTGCAGTTCCGCAAGATGAGCCGCAAGGATCGTCGCCAGAAACTGGAGGATTTGCTCCGGGAGCTTGATATCGAGCATTTGAGGAAGCACAAAGCGTACACTTTGTCCGGCGGCGAACGGCGTCGGGTGGAAATCACCCGCGCGCTGGTGAATGACCCCAAGTTTATCCTGCTGGACGAACCATTTGCCGGTATCGATCCAATCGCGGTTGAAGACATCCAGGTAATAATTCGGCGACTGGTCCAGCGAGGTCTGGGTGTATTAATCACCGACCACAACGTACGCGAGACGCTCTCTATCTGCAACCGAGCTTACATTATGTGCGAAGGGAAAATTCTCAAGTCGGGCACTTCGGAGTTTCTGGCCAACGATCCTGAAGCGAGAAAGATATATCTGGGCGAAAAATTCAAACTGAATTAGGAGATGCCGCAGAGCGTACTGTTGAATAAATGAACTTCCTGTTTACACCCGGTCAAACAGCCTGTTGATCCATCCGATAACCAGTAGTAGAAGGACGAAATACACTACAAAGAAGCAGGCTTTCCATGAAACTCGGTCTTCAACTAAGACTCAAACAAACCCTGGCCCCTCAGCTCATCCAGTCGCTCAAGATGGTGCAAGCACCGGTCTTGAAGCTGGAGCAGATGCTTCGAATGGAGCTATCTACCAACCCGCTGCTGGAGGAGATTGAGGAACTTGAACCGGACACTACCGAGACCACTGACACCGAAGTCGATCTGGCCGAAACAAAAGAGTCGGAAACCAGTGAAGTCGACTGGGATCAGTTTTTGTCCGACGACTATGAGGGCTACAAAGTCCGGGAGCCTCGCGAAGAGGAAGAGAGTCGCTACGAGGGCGGCGGGGTGCAAATTGAGTCACTCTACGACCATCTGCTGGAGCAACTGAACTACTTCAAACTGACCGAAGAACAGCGCCTGATCGGGGAGTATATCATCGGCAACATCGACACCCACGGTTACCTTACTATCTCAGTGGCCGAGATGGCCAAGGAATTGGAGATCGAAGAAGCGCCTATCGATGAAGTCCTCCAGATGATCAGGACTTTCGACCCGACCGGCGTGGGCTCGCGCGACCTGCGCGAATCGCTGCTGACCCAGCTTCGCGAGAACGGGCTGCAAGACTCTCTGGCTTACCGTATTGTCGATGAACATATCAGCGAGCTGGAAAAGAAATCCACCCTGCAGATATCCCGGATGATGAGTGTTCCGTTCGAGCGGACACAGAAGGCGATGGAAATAATCAAGGGCCTCTCCCCCGCTCCGACTCACGGGCGGTTCGACAGCGCCGCCATGCCGGTAGCGCCGGATCTGGTAGTCGACAAAGTCGGTGACAATTACGAAGTGTTTCTCAACGACCGAAACGTCCCCCGCCTGCGGATCAACTCCAGCTACAAGCAGTTGATTCGCCGCGGTTCAACCACTGCGCAGGACACTAAGGCCTACGTTCGCTCGAAACTGGAGCAGGCACGCTGGCTGCTTAACGCGCTCAATCAGCGTCGGACCACGATGATTCGCGTGATGACGGCCATTGTCGAGGAACAACAGGAATTTTTCGAGAAGGGCCAGGCGTTCTTGAAACCGTTGATCATGGAAGACATCGCCCAGATAGTCGACATGAATGTAGCGACTATCAGTCGCGTCGCCAACGGCAAGTACGTGCAGACGCCTCTGGGCGTGTATGAGATAAAGTACTTTTTCAATACCGGTATATCGCGCTCCGACGGCGAAGACATGTCGAAGCGCTCAGTCAAGCAACGGATAGCGGAGATTATAGGAAAAGAGAACGCGGCGGAACCATTGTCCGACCAGGAGATTTTTCGCCAGCTTAACGCCGAGGGTATCAACCTGGCCCGTCGCACGGTCACCAAGTACCGCGAGGAACTGGGGATCAAGGCGGCTCGCTTCCGCAAAACCGTCGGCTGAAATTGCTTTGCGGGACCAGTCCCGCAACTCCGGCCGCCATCGGAAAGAGGCGAGTCCGGTCATATGAATGCGACCGCAAGGTCATAGGAAGATAGTTTCGTGGATCGCAACTTAGCCCTTGAAATGGTTCGGGCCACCGAGGCCGCCGCTCTGGCCGCTTCACGATGGGTGGGCAAAGGCGATGCGCTGGCGGCCGACCAGGCGGCAGTGACGGCGATGCACGGGGCACTCAGTGCAATCAGTTTCTCCGGGACTATCGTTTTGGGCGAGGGCGAACGCGGCCTGGTACCGTTGATGTACACCGGCGAAACCGTCGGTCTCGGCGGCGGAGATCTTTTCGACCTGGCGGTCGACGCCGTCGAATGCACCCGCTCGGTGGCGTTCGGGCGATCCAACGCTATGTCAGTGGTGGCGCTTGCCCCCGCAGGCAATTTCCACCTCCCCCCGTCGCAGTATGTCAACAAGCTGGCGGTCGGGCCGAATGCCGTTGGCGCGGTCGACATCAGGCTGAGTACCGAGGAAAATCTCTACCGCGTAGCTGAGGCTTTGAAATATTCGGTCGCGGACCTAACCGTCGTGATTCTCGATCGGGAGCGCCACGCTGAACTGATAAACGATGTGCGCAAGGCCGGCGCGAGGATACACTTGATTCCCGACGGCGACGTGGCCGCGGCTATCGCTACCGCCATTCCCGGAAGCGGAATCGATCTCCTCATGGGCGTCGGCAACTCGGCCGCGGGAGTACTAGCGGCCGCCGCGCTGAGATGTCTTGGCGGAGAAATCCAGGCCATGCCGGCGCCATCGAGCAAGAGTGAAGCTCACTCTCTCAGGAGTGTCGGGCTTGCCGAACTCGATCATGTCTATCACACCTGGGACCTCGCCGGCGGCAACGATGTCATGTTTGCCGCCACCGGTCTGACCGACGGCGACGTATTAAATGGTGTATGCTATCATTCCAACGGCGCAACTACTTACTCGTTGGTCGTCAGATTGAAATCCCGCACCCGGCGTTTCATTGTAACGGAACACTGGTTTGAAGATAACCCCACGTACTAAATAATGGGCACGGAAAGGAAGTGAATGTATGCTGAAGAAAGTGACCGCCCGCCATTTTGAGCTTACCCCGGAGATTAAAGCCACTGCTGAAGAGGAAATGGAAGGACTGACGCGCTTCTTTGACCGTATCATTTCGGCCGAATTTGTGCTGGACGCGGAACGTCATCGCCGCATCGCGGAACTGCATGTCAAGGTCCACGCGCACACGTTATCGGCCAGTGCCGAAACGGACGATATCATCACGGCCATCACGGCCGCCGCAGACAAGGCCAAAGCCCAGTTGAAGAAATTCAAAGGAAAGCTCAAGGATAAGGACCCTTCCGAGATTACAGAACTTACCGACTCCCTGACGCGCCCCGAAACCGATGTCGACGGAGTGGATCAGTAGAGCAATTACTCGATTTCACGAATCAAGCACAGCGCCGGACTAATCGTCCGGCGCTGTGCTTCACTGTTATGACGATATTGGGCGGGTTGGTGTTGCATGTGTGCGCACTTGGTGCCCCACTGCTTGCGGTGGGATTAGAATCAGAGATCAGGCTCGTTCATCGATATCGGTACATCCTCACACTCCGCATACCACAGGCAACTCAACCAGTTTTGTAGGTCAGGAGGCTTGCCCTCCTGACACTCGGATGTCAGGACCACAAGGGTCCTGACCTACCCGCCTCTCCGTTAACCCATCAAAAACCTTTTCTTCCGACGGTTCAAGATCCATATTCACCTCATGCAGCCGGAAGACTATCCCCGATTCATGGCTCTCGCCTTTCGTGAGGCGGAGCTGGCGTACGAAAAAGGCGAGGTGCCTGTCGGCGCGGTCATCGTTTTCGAAAACCGGGTTCTCGGGCGCGGGCACAACCTGACCGAGTCGATGCACGACGCCACCGCCCACGCCGAGATAATCGCTCTGAGCGCTGCCTACTCCCATTTCAATGACTGGCGTTTGGAAAATTGTTACCTGTTTTCTACTCTCGAACCATGCGCGATGTGCTCCGGAGCGGCAGTGCTGTCACGGATCAAGACTATCGTCTACGGCGCCAAAGACCCCAAGTTCGGCGGGTGTGGGTCGATATTCGAGATACCGACCGAACGCAAACTCAACCATCGAATCGAAGTAGTTGGCGGTGTGATGGAGACCGAAAGCGCGGCCATGATACGGAGGTTCTTTCGCGAGCGACGCGAAGGGAAGGAGAAGTTCAATTGACACAGTTTGATGAGCAGGCCGAAAAGCAACTACGCGTGTTGAAGATTATCACCTGGCTTTTCATGCTGGTCGGACCGTGCGCGTACCTGGTAATCGCTCAGGTTATCAGCGCCAAGGGTGTCGAGACCAGGGCGGGCAACGAAATCTTGTTGTTTATGCTCTTGGTCGTGGCGATAGTCAATCCATTTTTTGCTCCGCTCATAGCTCGATCTGAAACGAACAAATTCCGCCATCGGATGTCGCAGGCCAAGTCGCCTGTTCATCTCTATTTCATGCTGAGTATCATTCAGATGGCTATGGTAGAGGCAATCTATGTCTACGGTTTTATCGTCTTCATCCTGACCGCAAGACTCACTTACATGCTCTACTTCTATCCAATTGGCATCGCCTGGTCCTTTGTATACTGGCCGCGCCGCGAGAAATACACCCAACTTCTGGAGAAATTGAACCGCACATGAAATACGAACACGAAACCGACGACCAATACGACCTAACCGGCATGATCGTCAGGCCGCTCTATTTCGGCATGGTGTCCAACGTGGCCATCCCGGTCGGACTGTTGTTTGTGTGCTACTACATTAACAACAAGTACTTCCCCGCGAACCATATTCCCGGACTGTCCAACACCCTGTTCTACGTCTTCTGTGCGCTGGCGTTCGTTCAAGCAGCGCTGGCACTCTGGTGGCGAAACAAGCGCCTCGAAGCTCCCATGGTGCACCGTCAGGAATCGTTTGAGCATGATGTCAGCACGGCCTTGATGGAGCGACTTCGGCCAGTCTTTCTGTTGATTGCGGCCATCACTCTCTGGGGATACCTGTACTTCTTCCTGACCGGGCGATTCAGGGAGACGGTGATCTTTGTCGTGTTCTCATTTCTGGTGTTCCAGGTGATCAGACCACGAATCGGCTCGCTTGAAAAGCTGATCGCTCATCAGCAGAACCTGGTCAAGAACGGCCGGTTTGCATCCGGGACACTGGCCGATATTCGCAAGGAAGTCGAGGGCGAATAAACGGCTTTACAACGCCGTCGATTTTGTTAGATTCCGCAGTCTTGGATGGATGGCCCGCCATTCATGGTGGGGTACGGTCGACGACGGAGAGGTGGCCGAGCGGTCGAAGGCGTCGGTCTCGAAAACCGATGTGCCCTTCGGGCACCCTGGGTTCGAATCCCAGCCTCTCCGCCATGATTTTCCCCTAGTACCTAACTTTCCTATTGACAATCAGTTATAAGTTAATATACTGGTTTCAAATGTCCGTGGGACCCTGGTGGGACCACAGTGGACCATGGAAAGCGAAGCTAAGTATGGGTGCGATTCGTAAACGCGGTGACAACTGGTACATGGATCTGAGAATCAAGGGGAGGCGGGTGCGCAAGTGTGTCGGGCCTTCCAAGCAGCTCGCCGAGCTTGCCCTTAAGGATGCCGAAGTCAAGATCGCCCGTGGCGAGTTTGGATTCGCGACGATTGAACGACCGATCGATGCCTTCCTCGATCAGTTCATAGAGTACTCGCAAGCCCATCACCGTCTCACCACGACGAAGAGATATCGCGCCGTCATCGATCACTTCCGGGCATTCCTGAAAACTAAACCAGGGATTGTCCACCTCTCACAGTTGAGTGTCGAACTCATCGACCAGTATAAGATCTATCGCAAAGAGTCCTGGGTTAACCCCAACGGACAACCGATCAACGGTTCTGACAACGTGTCCGAGCACACGCGCAAAGGAGCTCGCTCCCACACCATCAACTTCGAGGTCGGAACCCTGAGAACCATCTTCTATGTGGCGGTCAAGTGGGGCCTCCTGAAGGAGAACCCCACCAAAGGCATCAAGAAGCTCAAGGTCAACGATGCCAAGAAACCGCGCTTTCTCTCCACTGATGAATGCAAGAGACTCCTTAACGCTGCGCCGCCCCATCTCTACCCCATCATTCTGACTTTCCTCACGACCGGGATGCGGAAAGCCGAACTGGAAAACCTGGAATGGCAGGACATCGATTTCCATCGCCGAAAAATCCTGATTCGTGCCAAAGAGTTCTGGCAGCCAAAAACCGGCGAACGCGAAATCCCGATCAACAGCAAACTCCTGAGCTTG
>Ga0315278_10000229_pt1 | contig 50545 bp, 53 predicted proteins | sample YL17G06_0_MG_FD_203880 | JGI IMG/M metagenome (GOLD analysis project Ga0315278, IMG submission 203880) | Sediment microbial communities from Yellowstone Lake, YNP, Wyoming, USA - YL17G06_0 | ecosystem: Environmental > Aquatic > Freshwater > Lake > Sediment | place: USA: Wyoming | collected... | reverse complement strand
CCGGTTCGGGTGGGTGGGTATGATACGAGCGGCTATGCTTGGGGTGTGGCGGTCTTGGGCAATTACGCCTATGTGGCTGATGAAGGGTCTGGTCTGCAGATAATAGATATCTCTAATCCATCTTCGCCGGTTCGTGTGGGCGGGTATCATACGAGCGGCTATGCTGAAGGTGTGATGGTCTTGGGCAATTACGCCTATGTGGCTGATCATTATGCTGGTCTGCAGATAATAAATGTCTCTAATCCATCTTCGCCGGTTCGCGTGGGCGGGTATCATACGAGCGGCTATGCTGAAGGTGTGATGGTCTTGGGCAATTACGCCTATGTGGCTGATGGGCTTGCTGGTCTGCATATAATAGATGTCTCTAATCCATCTTCGCCGGTTCGTGTGGGCGGGTATGATACGAGCGGCTATGCTTTCGGTGTGGCGGTTTCAGGCAATTATGCCTATGTGGCTGATAGTTCAGGCGGTTTGGTTATTCTGCGAGTGGCGAATGTAGCGCCCGTCGCTGACGCTGGCCAAGACCAGACTATTGAAGCTAATGCTCCGTGGGGAGCAAAGGTGCATTTAGATGGCTCTAATTCCAGCGACGAGGATTCTACGCCGGGAACAAATGATGATATAAATGATTTCAACTGGTTCGAACAAATCGACCCCTGCGACCCGAATACCAATGTCCTTCTCGGCAGCGGCCAAACCTTAGACTGCAATCTGCCTTTAGGCAAACATACCATTGTCCTCGAAGTAACCGATAAGGCTGGTGCATCCGACAGCAACGAGGTAACAATAATTGTTCAGGATACCACTCCGCCGCAGTTTAGTTTGTCTGTTACGCCGACAATCCTTTGGCCTGCTAATAAAGCAATGGTCAGGATTACACCAACTTGGACTGTATCGGATTTATGCGACCCCGACCCGACAGTCTCGCTGGTAAATATACAAGCCAGCGAACCTGCTAATGGCGACATTCGAGTTGACCCTGATGGCTCTATATATTTACGCGCTTGGCGCTCCGGCAACGCCGACGGTAGAATCTACACGATAACTTTTAAGGCTGTTGACGATTCCGGCAATTCTGCCCAGCGCAGTGCGATTGTTACCGTCCCTCACGACCAGCATAATTCTAAATAACACGGCAGGATTTAACATAAAAGGGCTGAAAGCAAAATGCTTTCAGCCCTTTTTATTTTCTCCGCTTTATTTATCTGCCTGCTGCGGACATTTTGAACGGTAAATTTCCAGTTGTTTATTGAGTTGCTCGATGAGTTTGTTGTTTTTGGCCGCAGTTGCCAAAGCTAAAGCCGCCTGTGCTGTTTTTACAGCCTCATCGTATTTGCCTGCAGCAGCATAAGTTGCTGCTAATGTCTGAAGAACAATCGGATTTTGATATTTTGTTAAACTTGCCGCTTTTTCCGCAAGTGCAACGGCCTGCATAACGTCCCGCTTTTTTGGGTCAGGATGCGTGGCCAAAATCTCGGCTGTACCATTTAAAGATGATACATAATCAGGCCTGATTTTCAGCGCCAACTGATAATGGCTCAGTGCTTCATCCGGTTTGCCCTGAGATTGGAGGACTTTGCCTAAAGTGTTGTGCGTTTCAAAATCATTTGGGTTTAGCTGCAATACACGGCGGTAACACTCAACAGCTTCATCAAGTTTGCCCTGAGATTGTAAGGCATTACCCAAATTATAGCAGGCATCCGTGTAGTCAGGTTTTATTTGTATTGCTTTGCGATAACGGCTAATAGCTTCATCCCTTTTTCCTTGTGCTGACAGAGCATTGGCGAGATTATTATGCGCTTCCGCGGAATCAGGCTCGATTTGCAGCGCCCGACGATAATAGTTGATTGCTTCGTCAATTTTTTTTTGCAGTTGAAGTGCATAACCGAGGTTGTTATGGACTTTAGCGTAGTCAGGCTTTATTTGCAGCGCTTTGCGATAATGGATAATTGCATCATCCAGTTTTCCTTCCGCGAGCAGGGCATTGCCGAGGCTGTTGTGCATCTCGACAGAATTGGGCTCTGTGTGAACAGCCTGCTGGAAATAATTGACGGCTTCATTCAATCGACCCTGTTCCGATAATATTACACCTACACCATAATTTGCTTTAGCATTATTCGGATTAATTTTGAGGGCCTGACGATAATAGTTAATCGCATCATCAAACCTGTTCTGCAATTGAAACACAAAACCAATGCCATAATACGCATCAGCGTTGTTGGGCTGAATGCGTAATACCTGACGGTATTGGCCGACCGCATCATCAAATCTTCCCTGCGACCACAATGCATTGGCCAGATTGTAATGTGCATCAACAGAATACGGATTAGCTTGAATGGTTCTTTGATAGTAGCTGACAGCTTCGTTTGGTTTACCCTGTAACTCAAGTGCCGCGCCGATATTATTGAGTGCCTCTGAAAAATCAGGTTTTATCCGCAGCGCCCGCTGATAACAGCTAATGGCCTCGCTTAATTTGCCCTGCGACCGGAGTATGTTGCCGAGATTGTTGTAAGCCTTAATGTGGTCGGGTTTAATATCGATGGTTAGACGATAGTGCCGGATTGCCTCGTCGAGTTTGCCCTGCGATTTGAACAATATGCCAAGATTATAATGTGCATTGGCATAGTTGGGGTTTATCTGTAATGCCTTCTGATAATACTCGATGGCCTCATCCGATTTGCCGACCGAAGAAAGTGCGTTGCCGAGATTGCTGTAAACTTCGGGATAATCGAGTTTAAGTTCTATGGCACGCCGGTAGTGTTTGATGGCCTGTTCATATTTTTCCTGCGATTGAAGTGCGAAGCCAAGTAAATTATGCACCGAAGCAGCATTGGGGGTCAGACTCAGCATATATTCGCAAAGACTTACGGTGTCCCGCCAGTGAACAAGATATTGACGTGTAGTAAAAGCCTCTGCGCCAGCCGATATTACTACAACCGCCGTCGTTATAACAACAGCAGTTCTGCCCGTCTTAAACAACCAAACCAGAAAATAGCATAACAACATCAATAACCCGACCGACGGCAGATAAGCAAATTTGTCGGAGGCAATGACATTGCTGAAACCTATTACCTGCATCGTGGGCAAAATCGCAACAAAGAAAATCAGCCAGCCTGTAAATGCCGCCCGGGTCCATCGCAGCGAAATTACCAACAGCGGAATCAATATACAGGTGCTGATTACGCCTGCCAACATCATCGGGTTCGCTAAACTCATCATCTCAGGGAATGCATAATGCGATGACAGATTTGCCGGCCAAACCATTTTGTAAAGATAGAAAATAATATTATGGCAGAGAACCAGAGGAACTCGTTCAAAACCAAACTGGCTCGGCAAAACGGTAACAGCGGTGCGGCTCTGCGAGATATAAGTGACAACTGCCGACAAAGCGCCAATGGCGAAGAGCGGAAACTTTTCAAAAATGATTCTGGATTTAGAGCCTGCTCGTTTCAACGGCCAAAAATCCATCAGCAGCATCACTAACGGCAGGGGGGTGCTGGTCGGCTTAGACATCAGCGCAAGCACATACATCACCATACAGCCGATATAGAATTTTTTGTCGCTCTTTTGTGCATATCGCACATAAAGAATAAGACACCACAGTGCGAAAAATGCGGCGAGGAGTGTTTTTCGTTCGCCTACCCAGGGGATGGGTTCGACGGTCATAGGATGAACGCCGAAAAGCAGTCCCGCTGCTGCCGCCGCCCAGACGTTTTCAAAGAGCAGGTAAAGCAGAACGATTATCAAAGCGGTATTTGCCGTATGTAAAATAAGACTTGTGCGGTGAAAGGGCATCAGATTATTTTCTCTGCCGCCGAGTGCGTAATCGAGCATCAGAGAAATCATCGTTAACGGCTGATAATAACCATAAACCGTTGTAGGCTCAAGGATTTCGGTCAGGAACCGTTTAACCGATGCCCAGCTTGGATTTTGCACCAGCACATTTTCTGTCAGATACTGATTGTCATCAAATGACAGCGCTTTTGCCGACAATGCCGGCCAATGCACGGTGTAAACGATAACACAAACGGCGATAAACAAAACCGACAACAGCCAGAATTTAGGATTTGGTTGTTCTGGTAATAGCCGTTCCTGTAGAATTTTCATAGAGTTATGTTACCACATAAAAGGGTTTTTGAACAGGCAGGAGCAAAAGGAGTATTAAGTTTTTAGTGCTTAGTTTTTAGTTCAAAAGCTGGGGGTTGTGTTCAATCATTCCGCCACACCCGCCAAACAAACGGCGGGTAAACTCCGGCGGACAAGTCCACCACACGGAGGCGGATAAATTACGCAGTAGTTCGACTGCGCTCATTACGGGTGGTTCGACTCAATAAGTTCTCCATCTTTGCGGCTTAATTAATGCAATTATGCGCCGACATAAAAAACAAAAGAAAATTGGGTGTATATTTTTAACTAAAACGGTATAAAGAAGGTGCTATGCAAAAGAGAGCAAGCGGAGTTTTGCTTCACATAACATCACTGCCTTGCGAATACGGGGTGGGCGATTTTGGGCCGGAGGCATACCGGTTCGCTGACTTTTTGGCAGGTGCCAAGCAAAGATATTGGCAGGTGCTGCCGTTAACCCCGCCGGCGGGTTATTCTCCATACTCCTGCATATCCGCATTCGCAGGCAATTCCCTGCTTATCAGCCCGGAATTACTCAAAAAAGAAGATTTGTTGTCAAAAAAAGATTTTCAAGACAAACCAGCTTTTCCTAAAGAAACGGTGGATTATAACGCAGTCGTGCCATACAAGAAAAATTTACTGAATACCGCTTATGAACGTTTTAAGCAGATGCCAATAAATCCATCATACGAGAAGTTCTGCTCCGACAACAGGAAGTGGCTGGAAGACTTTTCATTTTTCGCATCTCTGCGAGAGCATTTTCAGGGGCGTTTATGGTGCGACTGGCCGCAGGCAGTAAGAGACAGAGAAAAAAGTGCGCTCGAATCGTTAAGAAATCAGCTTCGCGATGCTATTGATAAAAAGAAATTCCTGCAATATCAGTTTTTCAAACAATGGTCTGCGCTGAAACGCTATTGCAATGAACATAAGATTCAGATTATAGGCGATGTTCCGATATACCTTGCTTATAACAGTGCGGACGTATGGTCGCACCCGCAAATTTTTAAGCTTACGTCGGGAAAGAAACCTGAATTTGTTTCAGGAGTTCCGCCGGACCATTTCAGCAAGACCGGCCAGTTGTGGGGCAATCCGGTTTACAACTGGCAGGTATTGAAGAAGGAAGATTATTCGTGGTGGTTCGAACGGATAAAGCACAATCTCGCAATGTTCGATATGGTTCGAATCGACCATTTTACAGGATTTGTCTCGTACTGGCAGGTGCCTGCACATCACAAAACAGCGTCAAAAGGGAAATGGATAAAAGGCCCGGGAGAAGATTTTTTTGAGAAACTTAAGAGAATTGTGCCGCTGAGTAATTTGATAGTTGAGGACCTTGGGCCGCTCGGGCGGGCGGTGAGCGAATTAGCTGAAAAATTTCAGCTTGCTCCAACGAGGGTATTGCAATTTGCCTTTAGCGGAAGTCCTGTTGCCAATTCCCATCGGCCATACAACAATGGCAAAAACTCAGCGGTCTATACCAGCACTCACGACAGCAATACCGTAAAAGGGTGGTTTGAGAAAGAAGCGACAGATGAGCAGAAACAGATGGTTTTCGATTACTTAGGCCGCAAAGTCCCTATCTCGCAGATACACTGGGAACTAATCCGGCTTGCTATGAGTTCCGTTTGCAATGTGGCTATAATTTCCGTTCAGGACATTCTGGGTTTAGGAGATGAAAGCCGGATGAACCGGCCTGGCACAATTGAGGGTAATTGGCAATGGCGTCTTCAGTCAGGCCGGATAACAGAACAGGTTGTCGGGAAACTGGCGAAAATGACGACGACCTTCGGCAGATAAGAGAAAATGAAAAACAGTCGCCTTGGATAAGATTGGGATGGTATCTGGAGATTTACGACACGAGATGTAACCAGAGATTTAATTTTTGGGGAGCAGTATAATTGCTCTACAGATTTGTCAAGTTTGTAATGCGGAATTTGGTGTCAGTCCCACTTGTAAACCACTCCTGGGCTCAGTTGTTATTCACTTGTAATTCTCAAAAATAGCTGACTTTTCTCAGATTCCGTATGATGTTCCTGGGCTTATATCGAGCAGGGTTATCAGTGAGGTTCGCGGAGTAAATCGTGTTGTGTATGAGTATCGAGCAAGCCTCCGGCTACCATCGAGTGGGAGTGATTTTGCCGGTGATTGCCGGGGTGAAAACTGTACGCAAGTACAAGAATTACTTGCGGTTTTAAGATAGATTTGTTAATTGATGACAGTTGGAAGGCTCATTATCGTTATCGAGGTGTGCTTATGGAAGTCTCAGTTAAACAAAAGGTTGTGACCGGCATAACAGGTCTTTGGTACGGGATTCTGGTTCTACTGGTATTGGGGTATAGTGCCAATGCGGATGAAAAGTATTCGAATGGCACAAACAAACTGCCTGAGGCCAAATCTAATTCCGGTGTGAAGGATGCGAACGACCCAAACGAACAGTGGTGGAGGAACTGGGACGCGTTTATTAAGGATCCGAACGACCCAAACGAGTTGTTGGGGGCCAAGTGGAATGCCGTTCTCACTGTCCTTCAGAACAAAGAGCTGGATCAGAAACTTAAAAAGAAGATAATCGACAAAATTATGAGCCCGATTTTTGATTCCGAGCTGATGGCAAAGCTGGTATTGGGCAAAACGCACTGGCCGAAATTGACGGCTCCTCAACACAAGAGATTTACGGACCTGTTCGCCGAACGGCTCAAAAACTTTTATCTGGAGAAAACCACGCTCTACAAGAATGAAAAAGTCTTATTTAAACCCGCAATACAAAAGAAGAACACCATCCACATACCTGTGGTGCTGATATCCAATGACAAAGAGGTAGCAATACTATACAAGCTTCACAAGATGGGCGAACAATGTAAGGATAAGGTAGACGAACACTGCAAGAACAAAATGAACGAATGCTGGAAAATCTATGATGTGGAAATAGAGGGCATCAGTATTCTCCTGACATACCGGTCGCAATTCGATGATATTCTTCGCCGGGGCAGCGTTAAGGATTTATTTGATCAGTTGGAGAAACTACCGGCCCAGTGATGCGCAATTTGCTCAATCGGGCCGGTATAATAATGAAATATCGTTCGCTGACACAATCTTTTTTCGACAGGGTGATTCTGAAAAATCCCCGCGCAGTAATTGTCTGCATGCTGGCAGCGGTCGTTTTTCTCGGGCTTGGAATCAAATATTTCAGGCTGGACGCTTCTGAGGAAACTCTGGTTCTGGAGAACGACCAGGACCTCAAGTACGCCCGCCAGATACACTCCCGGTATGGGGGTAATGACTTTCTTGTTCTGACATTTAAACCGAATGAAGACCTCTTCTCGGACAGGGTGCTTAGCCAACTGGGGCGGCTTCGCGACGACCTGAAGCGCGTGAGCGACGTCGAGTCTGTGCTGACTATCTTGGATGTGCCTCTGCTGCAGAGCCCGCCGATTCCACTCAAGGAAATTGGTTCCACGACCCACACTCTCGAGTCACCCGACGTGGACAAGGCATTGGCCAGAAAGGAGCTAAAGGAAAGCCCCCTCTACAATGACCTTCTGGTCAGTCCTGACCTGAAAACCACGGCGATACTGATTACCTTCCCCAGTGACCAGCGTTATAAAAACCTCCTGCAACAACGAAATACCCTGCATGAAAAAAGAGCAGCAGGGGCGTTGACGTCTGCTGAGAAGGTCAAGCTTAAGGATGTTGTCCGTCAATTTGCCCAGTACCGCGACAATGTCCGTCAACAGCGTCACGACGACATCATGGCCATCCGCGCGATAATGGACCGGTATCGCCAGGACGGCCCCTTGTTTCTTGGCGGGATGAGCATGATAGCCGATGACATGATAAGCTTCATCAAAAGCGACCTGCGGGTTTTCGGGACCGCGGTATTCCTGTTGCTGGTGCTCACCATCGCGGTCATCTTCCGCAGAACCTACTGGGTCATCCTGCCCATATTGACCTGTTTGGTTTCCGTAGCCTGCACTGTGGGATTCCTGGGCTGGTTCGGCTGGGAAGTAACGGTCATCAGTTCCAACTTCATCTCCCTTCAACTAATCATTACGTTGGCCATGACCATCCATCTCATGGTTCGGTACCGGGAGTTGGCTGCCAGACAACCGCAGGCCAGTCAGCATAAATTGATTCTCAGCACAATCCGGGCTATGTGGCGGCCGTGCGTGTATTCGGGCCTGACCACCCTGATGGGGTTCGCGTCCCTGATATTCTGCAATATCCGGCCGATAATTAACTTCGGCTATATCATGGTCGTTGGTGTGGCAATTTCCATTATTGTGCCGTTCCTGCTTTTACCGGCCGTGCTGGTACTTGTGCCGAGAGACAGGCCTTGGTCAAAGCGCAAATCCAGGTGGTCGCTGACCCCTATGCTGGGCCGATTCACAATGGCCCACGGCACCTTGATTATCGTTGCCAGTGCGGTGTTGTTGTTCGTCAATGTCTTGGGGATACGCAAACTTCAGGTGGAGAACTGTTTTATCAACTATTTCAAATCGACCACCGAGATACACCAGGGGATGAAGGTGCTGGATCAGCAGCTCGGCGGGACCACGCCTCTCGATGTGGTCATTGACTTTGGACAGACGGCACCGTCAGAGGAGGCCTCGTCGAATGCCGCGGCCAATACCGATGAAGTGTTCGAACAGTTCGAGGAGCTTGAAACCGCCGCGCAGAAAACTAAACACAAGTACTGGTTCACACCCGAGAAGATGGAGCGCATCGCCGCCGTGCATGATTACCTTGACAGCCTGCCTGAAACGGGAAAGGTGTTGTCGGTAGTCACCCTGGTACGGATGATAGAGCACATCAACGGCGGCAAGGCTCTGGACAGCGTGGAACTGGCCTTGATGTTCAATCAGGTACCTGATAAGCTCAAGCAAATGCTTGTCACACCATACGTGTCGGTTGAGCATAACCAGGTCCGTGTCACTGTGCGTATCAAGGACTCGGACCCTTCGTTGAAGCGAAACGACCTGCTAAGGAAGATTCGGGCGGACCTGACAGACAGACTCGGCTTCAAGCCGGAGCAGGTACACCTGGCCGGCACATTGGTCCTGTACAACAATATGCTCCAGAGCCTGTACACCTCCCAGATAGTAACCATGGGTTTTGCCACATTGTTCCTGATGGGGACCTTCGTGGTATTGTTCCGGTCTCTGCGGATCGCGGTCATCGCGATCTTCCCGAACCTGCTGGCCATAAGTTGCGTGCTGGGCGTGATGGGTTGGCTGAACATCCCCCTTGACATGATGACCATTACTATCGCCGCTATCGGCGTCGGCCTGGCCGACGACGACACGATACACTACATCCACCGGTTCAAGCACGAGGTCGAAAACAGTGGTAGCTACGTTACCGCCTTACACCAGTCGCACGACAGTATCGGCCATGCCATCTACTACACGACGGTAACACTGGTCATCGGGTTTTCTATTCTGAGCCTGTCGAGTTTCATCCCAACTATCTACTTTGGTCTGTTGACGGTGCTGGCTATCACCGTGGCACTGTTGGCTTCGTTGACCCTGCTGCCGCAATTACTGGTCCTGATTAAGCCCTATGGCAAGGAGCCTAAAGCTAAGCATGACGAAGAGGAGAATGACCAATGAGATATTATTTCCTGATTGTGATTTGGCTTGTCGCGGGAGCAGGTTGCGCGTCTTCTGCCCGGAACACTCTGAATTTGCCGGCAGCATCACCCGTGGACGTCAATTCATCTGGCGAAGCCGCCTTTGATGAATTTGAAGAGGAGTTCTCCCAGAGACAGGTGACAATCTCTGATCCGCTGGAGCTCTCGAATCGGGTAATGTACGGCGTTAATGACGTACTGTATTTTTGGGTTGCAAAGCCCGTTATACAGACATATGAAAAGATAGTGCCGCTACCCGCTCGTGTCTGCATTGGTAATTTTTTTGAAAACCTGACTACCCCAGCACGTTTTGTTAACTGCCTTCTGCAGGGCAAAGGTCCAGCGGCCGGGAGGGAATTACATCGTTTTGTTGTCAACACTACAGCAGGCGTCCTCGGATTCGGCGACCCGGCATATGACCAATGGGGGCTGAAACCTGCTGAGGAGGACCTGGGTCAAACGCTGGCTGTATATGGCCTTGGCGATGGATTCTATATTGTGTGGCCGTTGCTTGGCCCATCGACCTTGCGGGATTCTGCGGGCATGGTGGGCGACCAGTTTTTGAATCCGGTTCGGTACGTCAAACCTGCGGAGGCTTCAATCGGCATATCCGCAGTTGATGCCACTAACAAGGGCTCGTTTCACATCGGAGAGCATGAGGCCTTCAAGTCTGCGGCAGTTGACCCGTATGTGGCGATGCGTGAAGCCTATATTCAATACCGAAGCAAACAAATCAAAAAGTAATCCGATGTGGAAATTTGAACTATCCATCCAAAAAATTCCCCTCTTGTTTATTCGAGAAAGGACTGTAGTTTACCCTAATCTGCCGTTTTTTGACAAGTAAAAATCCTTGACCATAGAGCCATAAGATGCAGGGATTCCATATAGCTTGACTTCACTGTAAATATATAGGTCATCATGTCACCTATCAAATAATCTGTTGACCTGTAATACAACCAAGCTACAACCCAAAAACTAAATAGCGTGTAAAATCACAAAAAATGTAAACCTATAAGGTTTGTAATATCAAGGACTTAAAAAATTCCCAGAAAATTTGTAAACATTTTATATATCCGATGATCCAGGTTGACTGATGGATTTGTCATTAGGTGTAAAAAGTGAAAGACATGCGGAGTGTTTGTCTGGGGCTCTTCTTTGACCGCCTGCGGTGTTATGCAAGGGTCTTTTTAAGCCCCTTGCAGTAATGTGCAAGCGGTGTATGTGCATTTTAATTTTTAAGAAATTACTTAGCGGAGTATGAGGTTTGTCTGGCGACAAAATTCTGCTGTGTTAGTTTTATGATTTTGCTTGGCGGTGCTTGGTTGATTTAATTATATAATTCTGACTCAGTTTATAAAAGCATTTGCGGGCTAATGGTTTACCCAACGAGGCCGAAGGGGCTCGAACCCTCAACCTTCGGATCGACAGTCCGATGCTCTATCCAATTGAGCTACGGCCCCGAAAAGTTCCAAAACGGTCACAATTCTAACACGCTTACTTATATATTTCAAGCATTTTGTTGCAATACGCTTTTTATTGGTCGACGCCGAGAATGGTCAGCACTTCAAGAGGCGTCTTTATAAGGATTTTTGCGCCATTAGCAGAGAGTTCTTCTGCACTGCGAAATCCCCACAAAACTCCTGCTGCATACATTCCTGCCGCATTAGCGGTCAGCATATCGGTATTTGTATCGCCTAAATAAAGAAATTTTTCCGGTGGTATCTGAAGCTCATCAGCTATCTCAAGTGCGACAGCAGGGTCAGGTTTTTTTGGAGATAATGAATTTGCACCGCGGATAATTCTGAACGACCAGCGGGCCAACAGTTTTTTTACTATAATCTGCGTAAACTCGTCTGGCTTATTGGAAAGCACAACTTTTGATATTTTAAGTTTTTCGAGGGCGTCAAGTAATTCAGGAATGCCGGGATAAGGCTTTGTGTGATTAGTCCAGCGTTTATGATATTCTTCTTTAGCAGCAGCGAGACATTTGCGTAAGGTTTGCTCATCACGATGATTTTCCGGCAGGATACGTCTGACAAGGCCATCCATACCGCCGCCTGTAAAATATCGATAGGAGTTGACAGGGTGTGTTGGAAAACCGAATTTTGTCAGAGTAGTGTTCAACGCATCTGCAATATCGACGAGCGTATCGAGCAAAGTGCCGTCGAGGTCAAATATAATTGCTTCAAACTTTATTTTACATTACCTCCATCAAGTCTAATAAAAGGGAAAATAATACACAACTTGTAACGGCATTTTGAAGTGAAAAACAAAATAGCGGGGGCAGGATTCGAACCTGCGACCTCCGGGTTATGGGCCCGACGAGCTACCAGACTGCTCTACCCCGCGGTCATTTCATACTATTTACCATAAAAAAAGCTTTTTATCAATATAACCGGTAATCGCTATAAATTTTTACGAATCTTTGCAGCGATTGTTTCAATTTTGCCTTCCGGATATTTATAAGCCGGCCAGCGGTCGAAGACGCCGTCGTCTGCCCTTCGCGGTATTATATGAAAGTGCAGATGCTCAATGACCTGTCCAGCCGCTCTGCTGTTATTGCATAGTATATTATAACCGTCAGAGTCCATTCCGGTCATTATAGCCTTGGCAATTTTGCCAAGCCGTGAACAAACCTCGCCCAGAAACTCAGCAGGACACTCGTGCAGTCTTGTAAAATGCTGCTTCGGTATTACCAGAGTATGGCCGTCACTTATCGGCCCGATATCCAGAAAAGCAAAGACAACCTCGTCCTCATATATCTTTGTGACTGGTATCTGCCCTGTAACCATTTTACAGAAGATGCAGTCGTCTTTACCCATTTTGGTTGTCCGCATAAGGGCAATTTATTGTTGCTTGTCGGTCTCTTCATTCGACCGGTCTGCGGCCTTTGTAGTTTGCTGTGGTTTCCTGGCTTTTTTCCGAAATTTTTTCTCGGAGGTTTTTTTCCCGGATTTTTTCTCAGGCTGGTCTTCGCTGCCTACAAGCTGCAGCAGTACCAGTTGGCCGTTGTCGCCGAGTCTTCTCAATGCCAGATGAATAATCCTGGTATAACCGCCGTGTCTGTCGAGGTAACGAGGGCCAATCTCGCTGAACAGCTTTCCGATTATTGTGTTTTTCTTGACCGGCTTATTGTCTTCATAGGCTATGATGTTGCGGTTGCCGAGCATTGATATAGCTTTGCGTCTGGCGGTCAATGTCCCTTTCTTTGCCAGCGTAATAAGCTTTTCAGTAAATGGTTTTACCTCTTTGGCCTTTTCAATCGTTGTCGAGATAGTTTCATACTCGAAGAGCGAAGCGGCCAGATTTCGGCGCAGAGCCAGACGATGCTCGCTGTCACGACTTAACCGACGTCCTGCTACTCTATGACGCATATCTGAAAATCCTCTGTTTTTTTTATATGGGGTATCTAACTTACAATTTGGATTTCTGGTCCGAGGCGGTTTCTCCGCCGCCTTTATTTAATTCCATTCCTAAAGACAGACCAAGCTCGGCGAGTTTCCTTTTGACCTCACGCAGGCTTGTTTTGCCGAAACTGCGAATCTTCAGTAAATCGCTTTCCGTCATCTTTACCAGTTGCTCCAGCGTTTCAACTTTTACCGATTCGAGGCAGTTGCTTGCTCGCACGGATAGTTCCAGTTCCTGAATTGGCGTTTTTAGTTTTTTTGCCAACTCTTCATCTATGGCTTCTTCCGGCGGCTTTTCGGTAAGGTGGTCTGCGACAATCTGCTCGCCGAGTTCGAAATATTGCACGAATGGGTTTATGTGTTTTCGTAATATCTTGGCGGCCTCGACCAGTGCCATTTCAGGTGTTATAGTTCCATTCGTCCAAATTTCCAGAATTAATTTGTCGTAATTTGTGCGCTGACCGACACGCGTATCTTCGGTTGTGTAACGGACCCTTGTTACAGGTGAGTACACGGCATCGAGCATTATTCGTCCGATTTCCTGGTCGAATCTGTCCATATCGGCAGTCCGCTCGGAAGCAGGCATATAGCCGCGGCCTTTCTCAACCACCATTTCCATTTCGAAATTCACATCTTCGGTCAAAGTGGTGATTACTGCATCTTTATTTATTATTTCTATGGCGGGGTCTGCGACTATATTTGCTGCTGTTATGGTGCCGGCTTTGTTGACGGAAACTTTCATCGTTTTCGGGCCATCGGCGTTTAACCTGACAACAAGGCTTTTTACGTTAAGCGCTATATCGGTTACATCTTCCATTACACCTTTTATCGAAGTGAATTCGTGTGAAACACCCGTTATTTTTATTGAAGTAACTGCACTGCTTTCCAGCGATGAAAGAAGTATGCGTCTCAGACTGTTACCGATAGTAGTGCCGAAACCGCGTTCAAACGGCTCGATAAAAAACCGACCGTATTTATCACTCGATACCATCGTATCTCGCACAACGCGCGTCGGCAGTTCCAAGCCACGCCATGTAATTCGCATATATATCTCCTACGAATAATAACTATCAGTTATCTGTTATATTTACAAAGATTACCTCGAACAGAACTCGACAAACAGCTGTTCTTCGACGGGAATCTGGACATCATCGCGTTTCGGCAGGGCGACAACGGTAGCTTCGAGTTTTTCACGGTCGAGCTGAAGCCAGCTCTGTGTAGAAAAATTCGGATTACTTTCTACCTGTTGCTTCACTCTTTTGACGCTTTTTTCCGTACCTTTGACGGAAATTTTGTCGCCTGTTTTTATGCTGTAATCGCTTATATCGACTTTGCGGCCGTTTACATAAATATGACCGTGGCTAATCAGTTGTTTTGCAGCCTTGCGAGACGCCGCAAAATTCAGCTTGTATACCACGTTGTCCAGCCGTCTTTCCAGTAACTGCAGCAAAGTCTCGCCCGTATTGCCTTTTATTCGCTCAACCTCATGAAAATATCTCATAAACTGGCAGTCCCTGATGCCGTAATATCTTTTTACTTTTTGCTTTTCGCGAAGTCGCACACCATATTCGCCGACCTTGCCTTTACGCCAGCCGTGCATACCGGGAGCCATATTACGTTGTTTCTTCTCGATAGGGCATTTTGCTGTTTCACATCTGATGCCCTTCAGCATCAGCTTAATGCCCTCACGACGGCAAAGTTTACAGGATGAACCTAATTCACGTCCCATCTTTTTTATTTGTCTCCAAAAGCTCTTGTCTTTATACTCGTCTTCGTTTTGGCGCCCGGCATCCGTTATGTGGAATGGGCGTAACATCTTCTATCGAAGAGATACGCAATCCTGCCTGCTGCAGCGCAGCAATGGCGGATTCCCGGCCGGACCCGGGGCCTTTGACCTTAATTTCTATCTCACGCACTCCGTTTCGCAGGGCGCTTTCGGCAGCACGCAATGCAGCCTGTTGCGCTGCGAAAGGCGTGCTTTTACGCGTCCCCTTAAAACCGACACAGCCCGTCGACTTTGAGCATATTGTGTCGCCGTCCATATCCGTAATCGTGATAATTGTGTTATTAAATGTCGCCTTTATATGGGCGACCGCCTTAACAACGTTCTTTCTGACTTTTCGTTTTGTGCTTTTTGCCATTATTAATAATGTCCCTTAAACGAACGTTCGTTAATTAAAATTAACGCACCTCTTTCACACTCTTCTTGCCTGCGACGGTCTTCCTGGGACCTTTTCGCGTTCGGGCGTTGGTTCGGGTCCGTTGTCCTCTGACAGGCAGACCCTTTTTGTGGCGGGTACCTCTATAGCAGCCGATATCGCACAGCCGCGCAATATTCTGCGAAACCTGCCGCCGAAGCTGGCCTCCGACAATGTAATTACGGTCGACAATCTGTGTTATTCGGCTTAGCTCGTCCTCCGTCAGTTTGTTGGCTCTTGTGTTTTTGTCAATACCGGCCTCTTTCAAAATCTGCGAAGACGTATGTTTGCCTATCCCGTAAATATAAGTTATCGCAATCCCTATTGCCTTATTGGCAGGAATATCGACACCGAGTATACGTGGCATATATCAGTTCCTTACCTTGACAGGTTAACCCTGTCGCTGTTTGTGTCGCGGGTTTGTGCAGATTATCCGCACGACTCCTCTGCGACGAACAATCTTGCAGTTTTCACATATACGTTTTACAGAACTTCTTACTTTCACTTTTAATTTCTCAGCAAAATTAGTTTCTAAGCACTATTCGGCCCTTGTTCAAATCATAGGGCGACATTTCAACCATAACGGTATCACCCGGCAGAATTCGGATAAAATGCATCCGCATCTTGCCGGAAACGTGGGCCAGTATCTTGTGACCGTTTTCCAGTTCTACTCGGAACATCGCATTGGGTAATGCTTCAGCCACTTTGGCCTGAACTCTTATAGCATCCTTTTTAGGCATAAACCGTTTATTGTACCGTTAACACCTCACAACCATTTTTGGTTATCGCAATTGTATGCTCGAAATGTGCAGAGCATTTTCCGTCTTTTGTTACCGCAGTCCAGCCGTCCTTCAATGTTCGGGTCTCATAGCTGCCGGCATTTATCATCGGTTCTGTCGCCAGCACCATACCTTCGGCCAGCACGATATCGTTTGCCAGCAGCTCTTCGTTGACAAAATTAGGCAGTTTTGGTTCTTCGTGCATTTTTTGACCGATGCCGTGTCCGACAAAATCTCTGACTACCGAAAAACCTGCTGCTTCAGCATAACTCTGCATCTGTCCGGCTATTTGGCTCCATTTAACGGATGGTGCGGCATTTGCTGTTACTATTTCGAGTGCCTTTTTTGTCACGTCTATGAGTTTACATCTGACGTCGGAAATTTTTCCTATGCCGATTGTAATGGCAGCATCCGAACAGTAGCCGTTAAGCCTGACGCCGAAGTCGATGCTTAAAATGTCGCCGTTTTTAAGCGTTACCTTTTCAGATGGGATGCCGTGAACTATCTGCTCGTTTATCGAGGTGCATATTGCACCAGGAAAGGGAATCTTGGAATACGAGCTGCGGACACCCTTAAAAAGGGCCTCTGCACCGGCCTCTTTGGTCATTTCCAGAGCTATGTTGTCTAAATAAGCAGTGCTTACCCCTGCCTCTGCGGTCTCTTTTAATTTTGAAAGAACATTCGCAACAACTACTCCTGCCTTACGCATCAAATCGATTTCTCTTCGGCTTTTAAGCGTTATAGCCATCGACTTTCGCTCTAAGCCAAAACGAGAGCGTCCAGTTTCTCAAACATCAATGCGCCGACTGCATCAGCGTCTTCGTTCGCATCGATGTCATAGACAGTGTTGTTGTTTTTATAATAATCCACCACCGGCTTTGTCTGCTGATGGTAGGTTTTAAGCCTGTTGATTACCACGTCAGGCCTGTCATCAGGTCGCTGAATAAGTTTAGTGCCGTCGTGGTCGCATATTCCATTGACCTTTGGTTTTAATTTTTCAATATGATAAACGGCGCCGCATTTTGGACAGCTTCTTCTGCCGGACATCCGTTTAACTATTACTTGTTCATTTATCTCAAGGTTCAAAACAGCGTCTATCTTTTTACCGTTACGGCCAAGTAATTTATCAAGCTCTTCAGCTTGGTTGACCGTTCTCGGAAAGCCGTCCAGCACAAATCCTTTTTTTGATACTTTATTTATAGCACCGACCATCATTTCGACTATCAGGTTGTCCGGCACAAGTGAGCCTGAGTCCATATAACTTTGAGCCTTTTTCCCTAACTCGGTGCCGGCGGTTCTTTCCTGTCGAAGAATGTCGCCGCTTGACAGGTGAAGCACGCCATACTTCCCTGCAATACGTTTACACTGGGTTCCTTTTCCGGCACCGGGCGCGCCAAGCAGAACTATCCTCATGCGTAAGCTCCTTTTATTCTGCCGGCTTCGCTGAAGCCTGCATAGCTGTGCATAAGCAGACCTGCCTCAATTTTCTGCACAAGATCCAGTGAAACACTGATAACTATCAGCAAACCCGTGCCGCCCAGAAACGTTGTTAATTGCCAGTTGATTCCCAGCGCACCGGAAATCGCGGTCGGCACAATGGCAATTATTGCTAAAAAGGCCGCTCCGAAGTAAGTAACTCTCGCCATCACCGTTTCGAGATAATCGGCGGTTCTGCGACCCGGCCGCAGACCGGGGATAAAACTGCCTGCGTCACGCAGATGTTTTGCCATTTCTTTCGGCTGGAACTGCACCGTTACCCAAAAATAGGTAAACAGGAATATCAATAGCATATACAAAACATTATATGTATAAGCACTTGGAGACATTGCTCTGTCAAGAAAGGCAAAAAACTCCGAGTTTTCAAACGCTTTTACCCTCATTAACTGTCCGACTATCAATGGCGGAAATATCATAAAGCTGGATGCGAAAATTATCGGCATCACTCCGCCGTGGTTAACTCTCAGAGGCAGGTAGTGCCTGCCGCCCATCGTCATTTTGTTTCCTCGAACCTGTTTGGCCTGTTGAATCGGTATTCGTCTTTGTCCCTGTGTTATCAGAATTGTGCCGGCGGTTACGAACACAAATGCACATCCCAGAAACAACAGCTTCGCAGGTCCAATAGTGCCGGTTGGTGCGCCTACTCTCAGATCGAGGTTCTGCAGAAGCATTCGAAATGCCCATGGGCCGCGGGCTATGATACCAGCCATAATTATCAGGCTGATTCCATTTCCAACGCCATACTCATCTATCTGCTCACCAAGCCACATCAGGAATACTGTACCGGCAGTCATACCCAGAACACCCATTATTATTGCCTGTGTATACATACCCGCATATGTAAATCCGCTGCCGCTGAACATCTTCATATACATCAGTGACTGGATAACGCATACCAGCACCGTCAGATATCGCGTATACTCGTTTATCTTTTTATACCCTGTCTGGCCCTCCATCCGCAATTTTTTAAGGGCAGGGACAACTTCACCCAGCAGCATAAGAATAATCGATGCCGTAATGTATGGCATAATTCCTAATCCGAACAAACTGCTTTGACTCAAAGTGCCGCCGGTAAGCATCTGCATCTGTTCAGCGGCTCTGCCGAACGGACTCTCCGTGTCGCGCGTCTTTGTAATTTCCATTATCTTCGACTGGTCGAAGCAGGGCACCGGAATATGGAAGCCGATTCTGTATATTATCAGTAGCGCCACTGTAAATAGAATCTTATTCCGTAAGTCCGCAATTCTGAATATGTTGACTGCCGTTCCGAGCATTTTTACGTTTCTCGATGACCTTTATTTTTTGCCTTATTTAATTTATTATTTTTGCCGCACCGCCCGAAGCCACGATTTTGTGTTCGGCGGCTTTACTGAACTTGTTCGCACTCACCTGAAGCTTTTTTGTAAGTTCACCGTTGCCGAGAATTTTCACCTTACTTTTTGTACTGTCAATGAGACCGGCTGCGGACAGTTGTTCTGCGCCAATCTCAAGGCCGTCCTCGAATCTTTCCAGTTGTGAGACGTTGACAATTTCGTAACGTGTCGCAAAGTTATAATTGCTGAAGCCATGTTTGGGCAGCCGTCTGAAAAAGGGCATCTGGCCTCCTTCATGAAGTATGCTCATAGACGACGCACCGGACCTGCTCATACATCCCTTATGTCCGCGACCGCAGGTTTTGCCGTGGCCTGAGCCACTGCCTCTTCCTACACGCCTGCGGGACTTGTGCTTGCCGACAACGGAAGTTATTTCATGACCTAACATTTAAAATCATCACCGCCTTTTTTTAGCTTATAGTTACTCCACGCATAGTTTCGACCATTTCTTTTGTGCGAAGCTTCAGCAGGGTTTTCATCGTAGCCTTGACCACGTTTTTGGCGTTTGTGCTTCCGTAGACTTTTGTAAGCACGTCCTGCACGCCGGCATATTCCAGCACCGCTCTGACGCTCGAACCGGCTATAACGCCGGTCCCTGAACTGGCAGGAATCAATATTACCTTCGTAGCTCCGTATTTACCCGTAACTTGGTGTGGAATCGTTCGACCAAGTAAAGATACTTTTTGCAGATTCTTCTTGGCGTCCTTTATTCCCTTTTCGACCGCCAAAGGTACCTCGTTGGCCTTCCCGTAGCCGATGCCTACCGTCCCTGCATGGTCGCCCACTACCACCAATGCCTCGAAGTTAAATCTTCTGCCGCCTTTGATGACTTTGGCGCTGCGGAACACTTTTACGACAGTGTCCTCCAGAGGTCGTTCTTCGCCGACACTCAGATTAACTTGTTCTGCTTCCAATTCTTTTTCTCCAAAGCTTGTCTTTTTTTCAGCTTCAAAAAACCAGACCGGCCTTTCGTGCCGTCTCGGCAAGTGCTTTTACTCTGCCGTGAAATTTGTATCTATTTCTGTCAAAACAAACGCACTTGATGCCGACGCTCAGCGCCTGCTTTGCAATTGCCTCACCTACGATTTGAGCGGCATTTTTGTTGCCGCCGTTTTTTATCCTGTCCCGCAACCCTTTGGTTCTTGTGCTTGCTGAAACAAGTGTTGCACCCGCAACGTCGTCCACAATCTGCGAGTAAATATGCTTGTTCGAACGAAAAACTGTTAGCCGTGGCCTGTCCGCTGTTCCAAAAACTTTTTTGCGAACATGATACTTTCGTCTTAATGCCGCTCTTTTTTCTTTATCGATACTCATAAAAAACCAATCTTAAGAAACTGTACCGGAAGTAAATGCCTTGCCGACCTTGTGTTTTATGTATTCACCGGCAATGCGTATGCCTTTGCCTTTATATGGCTCTGGTGGTTTTACTTTGCGTATATCTGAAACGAATTGTCCCACAAGAGCTTTATCTATTCCGGAAATACTGAATCTCGCCGGCGTCTCATCGCCTTTCGTTGCCGGAACGTCGATGGTTACTTTGATGCCTTTTGGTATAGGTAGTGTTATCGGGTTACAATAACCTAACTGGAAAGTTAGTTTGCCGCCTTGTTCTTTGACATTGTAACCGGCACCGTATATTTCCATCTGCTTTTTGAATCCCTTGGTAACGCCTTCTATCATATTCGCAATCAGCGCACGGGTTGTGCCGTGCAGTTGTTTGTCCTCACGGACTTCAGGATGTTCATTTATGACCTGAATTTGACCCGTAGAACTGTCGACCTTGACTTTTATTTGACGGCAGTCCATCTGTATGCTGCCCACCGGCCCTGAAATCTTGACAGACGAGCCGGTCTGCTCAACTTTCACTCCCTGCGGCAGGGTAATTGGTTTTTTACCGATTCGACTCATTATGTCACCGTGCAAAAAATCTCGCCGCCGATACTTGCCTTGCGGCAGTTCCTGTCACTCATTATGCCTTTGCTTGTTGAGACGATGGCTATGCCCATACCACCTTGAACGCGTTGCAGTTTCTTGATAGGGGTATAAACTCTTCTGCCGGGTTTGCTTACTCTTTTTATCTCACTTATTATAGGCTCACCGACAGGGCTGTATTTTAGTGTGATTCTCAATATGCCTTGTTTGCCGTCGTCTATCCGGTCGAAATCTTCTATATAGCCTTCCTGTTTAAGCACAGACGCTATGCCTTCGCAAATCTTTGATGATTTGATATTGACCTGCTTTACACCTATTCGCACGCCGTTGCGAATTCTCGTCAGCATATCGGCTATCGGGTCGCTTAAACTCATAAACTTAACTCCAAGTCGTCTTTATAAATTATGGTATCGAAAATACCTTACCAACTGGCCTTTCTCACTCCAGGTATCTTTCCTTCATTTGCCAGTTTTCTGAAACACAGTCGGCATAGCTTAAACTTGCGATAAACCGCTCTTGCTCTGCCGCAAAGCTCGCAGCGGGTATATTCTCTGACCTTGAATTTCTGTTTCTTCTTTACCTTATTTTCCAGCGCTTTGGTTGACATTCACATTCTCCGGCACCTGTTTACTGCTTAAATCTCCGTCGCTGACTTTTTGAACGGCATACCGAACAGTGCCAGCATTTTCCTTGCCTCTTCATCGGTCTTCGCCGTTGTTACAAACGTTATATTCATACCTTGCTGAAACTCCACCTTTCCGGCATCGATTTCCGGAAAAACGGTTTGTTCGGTCAGACCCATTGAGTAATTGCCTCTGCCGTCGAAGCCGTCGGGGTTGAGACCTCTGAAATCTCTTATTCGTGGAATAGCCAAACTGATAAGTCTGTCCATAAATTCATACATCCTCACGCCTCGCAGAGTAATCTTCAGCCCCGTCTTGTCGCCCTCACGGACCTTAAAATTGGAAACGCTTTTTTTCGCCTTGCACACTATCGGCATCTGCCCGGTAATCATCGTCAGGTCGCTTTTAGCCAAATCAAGAAATTTCTTGTCCTGCGTAGTTTTGCCTACGCCCATTGAAACAATGACTTTTTGCATCTTCGGCACAGCCATTGGGTTTTTGTAGCCGAACTCCTTAAGCAGTTCCAAAATTATTTTTGATTTATATAAATCTTTTAATCGCGTCATTTCGTCAGCCTTTATGCCTTAGCTTTTCTGACAGTGCCTATTTCAGCGCCGTCTGTCGAAAGTCGTTTCTTGCTTCCGTCCTCGTTTGTCTGAAAATGAACTCTGCTGCCTTTTGAGGTCTTGGGATTTATCGGCAGCACGTTACTTATGTGAATCGGCTTCTCAATGTTGATTCGGCCGCCGTGCGGATTCTTCCGCGATGGCCGAACGTGTTTCTTCGCCATGTTATGACCTTGAACCACAACCTTCTTTTCTTCCGGTATCACACGCAGCACTTTGCCCGTAACACCCTTATGATTGCCCGTTATTATCTCAACCATATCGCCTTTTTTAACGTGTAAAGCCATTTTTACAGCACCTGTTTATACTACTTCGCTTGCCAGCGAAACAATTTTCATATAGTTCTTTTCTCGAAGTTCGCGGGCGACCGCACCGAAAATTCTTGTCCCTATCGGGTTGCCCTCGCCGTCTATCATCACCGCCGCATTACTGTCGAATCTTACATAGCTGCCGTCCTCACGCTTAATGGCATTTTTTGTGCGGACAATAACGCATTTATGCACTTTCTTGTCGTCTAATTGGCAGGTCGGAAGAGATTTCTTTATGGCAACGCAGATAATATCTCCTACCGTTCCGACCGCACGGGTAAATTTCCCGCGGGCTCCGCTTTTTCCGAGAACACGGATGCACTGTGCCGACCTCACGCCGGAATTGTCGGCTATATCCAACATTGTTTCTTGCTGAATCACTTCCGTTTACCTCTTATTCCTATATTGCCTTTTTCACGACCTTCAGAAGACGCCAGCTCTTCATTTTGCTCAGCGGCCTGCATTCGGCTATTTCAACCGTATCGCCTACACCGGCCTGATTGAGCTCATCATGAACGACAAGCCTGGTTTCACGTTTCACGTATTTCCCGTATTTCGGGTGTTTTACCTTATAATTGAAAACAACTTTTACGCTCTTGTTGCCGCTTTTGCTTGCTACCAGCCCGGTCATTGTTTTTAACTTTTTTTCCGCCATTTTTTGCTTCCGCTTTATTTTCCCTGCAACTGATGTTCACGAATCACTGTCTTGAGTCTCGCAATGTCGCGCTTGAGATTAATTATTGCCTTCGAATTCTCCAGTTTTTCCGTAACTGCCTGCGAATGCAAATCGAACAGTTGCTTTTCGAGTTCCTCAAGCCTGTCCTTGAGTTCTACAGGACTCATCTCACGGAATTGCTGTGCCTTCATCTTATATTTTCCTCGACAGTTACCTGCTGTGTTTTCTTTTTACGAACCTGCATTTTATTGGCATCTTGTGTGCCACTCTTATCAGTGCTTGTTTTGCCACGTCTTCCGTTACGCCGCCGACCTCGAACATTACTATTCCGGGTCTTACTCTTGCCGCCCAGAATGCGGTTTCGCCTTTGCCTTTACCCATTCGTGTTTCCAGCGGCTTGGCGCTTATCGGCTTATAGGGAAATATCCGCACGTATACTCTGCCTTCGCGGTGCAGATAATGCGTTGCTGCGACTCTGCCCGCCTCGATGGTTTTGCCGGCCACCCACGCCATTTCAAGCGACTGTAGACCGTATTCGCCGAATGCTACGTAATTCGTCCTTGAAGCGTTGCCTTTCATCGTGCCTCGCTGGCTTTTGCGGTACTTAACTCTTTTGGGCATCATCGCCATATTTCAAACCCTGACCAATCTATGATTATTCTTTATTGTCTGTCGACGCTGTATTTCCCGGCATATTCTCTGACGTATTTTCAACTGACGGTTTCTTTCCGCTTATTTTATTGCTCGGTTCCACGTTGTTCTGTGGTGCTGTGCTTTCTGCAGGCCTGCCGAATGGGCGTCTTGTCCGCCGACGCGGCATCGTTGGTCTTGTTGCCTCGACCTCTTCGCCGAACTTGCCCTTGTAAATCCACACTTTGACGCCTATGGTGCCGTATGTTGTATGTGCGGTAGCAGTAGCATAATCCACGTTGGCATCTAATGTATGCAGCGGGATACTACCGAGTTTTTGCGTCTCTCTGCGGGCGATTTCTGAGCCGGCCAGTCGTCCGCCACACATGATTTTTATGCCCTTTGCTCCTGAATTGATTGCCGTTTCACAATATTGTTTCATTACTCGTCTGTATGAAGCTCTTTTGGTTAGCTGTTCCGCAATTGCCTCAGCCACCAGCATAGCATTCAGGTCAGGGTCTTTTATTTCAACGACGTTGATAGTTACCTTTCGGCCTATCATCTTTTCGAGTTCTTCTCGGAGAACTTCCACCTCTCCGCCTCTTGGACCGATGACTATCCCGGGTCGGGCTGTGTGCAATATTACCTTCACCTCGTCATTTCGCGTGCGGGTTATTTCAATCTTTGCTACGGCGCCTTTGGTTATCTGGCGATTGTATTTCTTGTCGACGTAATCGCGTATCTTATGGTCTTCGACAAGGAAATTGCCGTAATCTGCTTTGGAGGCGAACCACGTGCTTTGCCATCCCAGCGTTATTCCCGTTCTAAAACCTGTTGGCGAACATTTCTGACCCATATTGCTTTTTGCCTTTTTGCCTCTTGTTCAGGCCTCGCTGACTGTTACATATATATGGCAGGCCCTTTTACGAATGGAATGGGCTCTGCCTCGGTCTTTTGCTCTGAATCCTTTTGTGCCGACACGAACGCCCGCGTCTTCCACCGATGCCTTGCTTACATAAAGATTATCCACGTCGGCCTGTTGCTCATCTGCATCGGCAACGGCTGTCTTTAAAACCTTCTCGACCATTGGGGACGCACGTTTTCTTGTGAATTTCAGAATGTCTATAGCGTCCTGAACGCTCCTGCCTGCTATTAACTGCGTAACAAGTTGGGCCTTGCGGGCAGAACCCGGCGCATATCGGTAAAATGAACGCCACTCACTCAAATTGTTTGCTTCGACAGAAAACACCTCTGCTAAGTGCTTAATGTCTTCTTTTGTCGGCTTGGGCTTCATTAACCCTTTCTGCCAGTTCTTAATCGCTCTTATCGCACTTTCTTTGTCGAGCCCGCCTCCGACTATACGCTCGGCAAGTTGCTCTATACCGATTTTCTGCTCTTTGCAAAACTCTTTTAATCTGCTGATATTTAGCATAACTTTTTATCTCTTCGACCGCTGATGACCTTGCGGTTTATGTTACCTCTATTCTTCTGCTCGAATGGCCTCGAAATATTCGGGTGGCGGAAAACTCGCCCAATTTATGTCCTACCATATCCTCTGTCACGAAGACCTTGTTAAATATCTTACCGTTATGGACCAAAAAATTGAATCCGACAAATTCTGGAACTATCGTGCATCTTCTCGCCCACGTTTTTATCGGTTCGCGGGAGCCTGATTCCATCTGCTTCTTTACTTTAAGAAGCAGTTTCCCGTCGACGAACGGCCCTTTTTTCACTGACCTTCCCATAATTATTCCTGATTAGTTACAACACTAATTGTCCAAGTCGTATATTTCTGCGTCTTCGGATGATTCTTTTATTACTTACCTTGCGAGGATTTCTCGTTTTTCCGCCTTTGGCTAAAACACCGGTAGGGGAGCAGGGGTGTCTGCCGCCATTTGACCGGCCTTCTCCGCCGCCTAAAGGATGAGAAACTGGGTTCTGGGCCTTCCCTCGAACGTGAGACCGCCGGCCAAGATGCCGGGTTCGGCCTGCTTTGCCTATCGTAACATTCTGGAAATCAGGGTTGCTTAACTGCCCGATAGTCGCTCTGCATTCCTTGCGAAGCATTCGCATTTCACCGCTCGGCAGAATAACGGAAACCCAGTCGCCTTCTTTGGCTATTATCTTTGCAGAATTGCCCGCGCCTCTGACTAATTTACCTCCTTGGCCCGCCGTCATCTCGATGTTGTGAATATCCATACCCGCCGGCATCGCTTCCAGAGCCATCGCATTGCCGATTCTCGGCTCGCACACATTGCCGCTTTCCACAATGTCTCCGACCTTTAGCCCCATCGGCGACAATATATATCTCTTTTCGCCGTCAGCATAATTCACCAGCGAAATAAAACAATTTCTGTTCGGGTCATATTCGACTGTTGCTATCTTCGCGGAGATACCGTCCTTGTCCCTTTTGAAGTCTATGATGCGGTAGATTTTTCTTGCGCCGCCGCCCCTGAATCGGCAGGTTGTAAAGCCCCCGTGGTTTCTGCCGCCTGCCTTTTTAATACGCATACACAGAGAATCTTCAGGCATTGCCGTAGTCAGTTCGGCGTAATCGTTTACCGAACTGTTCCTGCGACCAGGACTTGTTGGTCTGTAAATTTTTATGCCCATAATAACACCTTCACGTTCCGTTACGATTAGAACAAATCTATATGATATTCCGGCTCAAGATATACAACCGCTTTTTTCCAGCTTGCCGTCATGCCGAAGATTCTGCCTTTTCGGCGGTATTTACCTTTACGGTTTGCTGTGCGAACCTGCCGGACCTTCACGTTATATATTTTCTCAACGGCGTTTTTAATCTCATTCTTGTTGGCTATCCTGTTTACCTCGAAAGCATACGCACCTATCTTGTTCGCAAGGTGCGTTCCCTGCTCCGTAATTAAAGGCCGAATTAGAACACTATAAATATCCATTTGTATCCGTTAATTTCCAATCGTCTTGTCTGCGTTTAGAAGCGACATAATCGCCTCTTTGGTAAACAGCATCTTTTTATGATTGCAGATGTCGCCGGCGTTCAGTTCCGCAACAGGCATTATTGTTATTCGCGAAATATTTCTCGCAGACTTATAAAGATTATCATCATAGTTATTGGTTGTTACAAGGCAGCTTCGGTCGATATGCAGCTTTTCGAGAATGTCCGCAAAATCAGTCGTGCGGGGCTTCTCGAATTTTAGCTCATCTACCACAACAACGTTATTGCTCAGAAGTTTTGCCAGAACCGCCGAATTTCTTGCTAATTGCTTCTGTTTCTTGGGCATCCTCTGACTGAAATCACGTGCAACCTTCGCAAACGTAACGCCGCCGCCTACGCGCTTTGCTGTTCTGACCGTCCCGGCGCGGGCATTACCCGTCCCTTTTTGTCTGAATATCTTCCGCGTCGAACCTTCTACCATACTTCTGTTTTTGGTCGCCGCTGTCCCAACTCGTTTGTTGGCGTGATACATAACTATCGCCTGTTTGAGCAGGGGGTATCTGACCCTGCCCCCAAATATCGCCTCATCGACCTTCAGCGAGTCTATTTCTTTGCCGTCTCTGTTATATATAGCCAGATTAATCATTTCAGTCCTGTTTGCAGGTTATCCCTTTGAGCTGCGAACAATAACATATCCGCCCGAAGGGCCGGGCACCGAGCCTTTGACTACCAGCAGGTGTTTTTCTTCATCTATTGATACTAACTTATGGTTTTTCACCGTGATTCGGCAGTTGCCCAGATGGCCGCCCATTTTTTTGCCTTTTTTGATATTTCCGCCGTGACCTCGGTCAGTGCCGTGACCGGATTGTGAGCCGGGCGAGCGGTGTTTGCGTTCTGTCCCGTGCGAAGCAGGCATACCCCCGAAACCGTACCGTTTCATCGGGCCCGTAAATCCCTTGCCTTTACTTGTCCCTATCACGTCAACGTTTTTTACCTCTGCAAAAACCGACACCGTCAGTGAATCACCAGCTTTATATTTTGATTCCGCCTCCTTCGGCAGTAGCATCTCGCGGACAAATCTTTTAGGTGAGGTATTGGCCTTTTTTGTATGTCCGATTTGAGCGTTTTTTCTTCGTGATGTTTTAGCGTCATCATATCCCAGTTGGATGGCATTATAACCATCGCTTGTTGTGGTCTTTACCTGGGTAATTGCGCACGGACCGGCTTGTATTACCGTAACCGGCAGCAGCCTGCCTGCCTCGTCATACACCTGAGTCATTCCAATTTTTTTTCCAAGCAGTATCATAAATTTATATCTCGTTTTCCGTCCCGATTATTCGGGATGGTCTTATGCCTTAATCTTTACAAAAACCCCTGCCGGCACTACCAGTCGATTCAAAACCTCTACTGTTCGGGCGTTGGCCTCGTAAATATCTATCAGACGCTTATGTGTCCTTAGCTCGAACTGTTCTCGTGATTTCTTATCGATGTGAGGACTTCGCAGCACAGTGTATCTTTCGATACATGTCGGCAATGGTATGGGACCGCTCACTCGGGCATTGGTTCTTCGGGCATGCTCTACTATTTCCTTCGCCGATGAGTCCAAAGCACGGTGGTCGTAGGCTTCCATCCTTATTCTGATTCTTTCACTTTCAGCAGCCATTTTTCCCTTTGGGATAAAAAGTTATAATCTATCAGCTTTTAGCCGAAACGTAAACAAAAAATTTACTTTTTAGCTGTAGTTTTTACCCTTTTAGTAATTTAGCTCTTAGCATTTTAGTTCATAACAGCTAATATGAGCTAAATTGCCAAATTGCTGTGAGCCTGTTTGGTTTTGGCAGGAAAGGCCTTTTTGACGGATTATTGAAAACTACTTAATAAATAATCCATCCACCTTCCTTAAGGAATCCAGGTCTGGGGTCGACTGCAACCCTTCCCTTTGTTAATTTAAACATACATTCAATTCGCCATCCTTGGCTGCCAACGTGGGTTTCCACAGCCTAACTAAAGTCTTCGCATTACCGTCCTTGATAATGCTCGCTACAGCTGAGAAACTATAAAATATAATGCCTCACACAATATCTGTCAACAAAATCTCATAAAAAATAAATATCTTAAAAATTTGCTCTAAATTGAAAATTTTACGGAAAAACAGCTTTTTTGCAGATTTTTTACATAACAAGCTGTTTAGCGATTTCTTCGGGCACTTTTTCATAGCTTAGCGGTTCCATCGTGAAAGTGCCTCTACCAGCCGTTATACCCCTTATTTCACTGGAATACCCGAACATTTCAGCCAGAGGCACTTTAGCGTCGATGACACGCATTTTGCCATGTGCCTGGCAGTCTGTGATTGTTCCTCTTTTCCCGAGTAAATTTCCCTGTATTGCCCCGAAATTGGCTTCCGGTACCGTAACCTGCAGTCTCATTATAGGTTCCAGCAGAACCGGTTTTGCCCCTTTTATTGCTTTTTCTATTGCAATTGCTGCCGCCTGCTCAAAGGCCAAATCAGATGAATCCACGGAATGGTATGAACCGTCAATTAACTTAACTTTAACTCCCACAATAGGATAACCGGCCAATACACCGCAACCTAAGGCATTCCTGCTGCCCGTTTCGACAGAGGGGATGTATTCTTTTGGTATATTGCCGCTGATTACTTTGCTTTCAAATTCAATCTCACGGCTCCAGTGGCCGTCTTTGGTGAGTAGTGGTTCTACTGTCAGAATCACATGGCCGTATTGCCCATGGCCGCCTGTTTGGCGGATGAATTTCCCTTCAGCTTTCGCCAACTTGGTAATCGCCTCCTTGTAGGCTACCCTCGGTTTACCTATTTTTACGTTGACCCCTTTTTCTTTTACTAATTTGTGTTGCAGTATTTCCAGATGCAGCTCTCCCATTCCCTTGATAATTGTCTGCCCTGTTTCGCTGTCATATTTATATTCGAAAGTTGGATCTTCGCGGCGAAGTTCATTCAGCGATTCTGACAATTTTATTTTCGCTGCAGAACTGGCAGGTTCTATCGACATACTGATGACTGTTTCAGGGAACGTGATACTTGGAAGGCACACAGGCTTATGGGTATCGCAGATTGTATCTCCCGTCAACGCTTCTTTCAAGCCCACCACCGCAACGATGTCGCCTGCTTCCGCTGAATCGACTATCTTTCGCTCATTAGCGTGCATCTCAAATATCCGCGTGATATTTTCTTTCTTGCTGCGGTTTGCAATCAGAACTCTGCTGCTCGACTTTAATGTCCCCTGATAAATCCTCAAAAAATTCAAATCGCCGTGACTGTCTGTTATGATTTTAAATACCAACGCCACTAAACTGGCTTTGATGTCGCACTTTATCTGTATTTTTTTCTCTTTGTCGTCAGGTTTGTGTCCCATTATGGGCGGCTTATCAAGCGGGCTCGGCAAATACTCCGTAATTCCCTCCAGCAGTTTTTGTATCCCGATATATTTCAGGGCTGAGCCTAAGAATACAGGGTGAAACTTATTGCTTAATGTCCCTTTGCGAATGGCCTTATTTATTGTCGCTTCGCTGATGGGTTTGTTGTGAACGTAGCAGTCCATAAGCTCTTCGTCATATTCCGCCGCTCGTTCAATCAATTTATGCCTGTGGTCCTCTGCAGACTGTCGCAGTTTTTGTGGAATCTCCGCTTCTCTGAATGTTACGCCAAGTTCTTCGGCATCGTAATAAATCGCCTGCATCTTAATCAGGTCTATTATTCCTGCAAAAGAATTTTCCGCCCCCATAGGCAGTTGCAGCGCAATCGGAAATGCAGCGAGTTTGTCGTGTATGCTGTTGATACTCATCTCGAAGTCGGCGCCAATCTTGTCCATTTTATTTATGAAGCAGAGGCGGGGCAGCTCATATTTTTGTCCCTGTCGCCACACCGTTTCGCTTTGTGCCTGCACTCCTTCGCTGCCGTCGAATACGACTACCGCACCGTCGAGCACCCGCAGCGACCTTTCAACTTCTGCGGTAAAATCAATATGTCCGGGCGTGTCGATAAGATTTATCTCGAAACCGTTCCACGGGCATTTTGTCGCTGCTGATGTGATTGTGATGCCTCTTTGTTGCTCCTCCTCCAGATAGTCCATAACGGCTGTGCCGTCATGGACCTCGCCCATTTTGTATGTTTTGCCCGTGTAATACAATATGCGCTCGCTTACCGTTGTTTTACCGGCATCGATATGAGCGATGATTCCGATATTTCGTATCTTTTCAAGATTGTTTGCCATATTTGTTTTCGTCCAGCACCAATTTGGTTCGGTGCTTATGAGAATCTGTATTTTTCCACGTTATGTCACTTTACATAAACCAGTTATTTTAACCGCCAGACCAAATTGGTGCTGGGCATATAAAAGAAAACTGCCACGGCCGTTTACTCCCTAAGTACGCCGTGGCAGTTAAGTTTACAATATTACCACGCAAAGTGGGCGAACGCTTTATTTGCCTCTGCCATCTTGTGTATATTTTCTCGCGTCGCCATTGCTCCACCTTGTCCTTTGTAGGCTTCCATCAGCTCGGTCGCCAGTCTTTCGCACATAGGTTTGCCCTTTTGACTCCGCGCTGCCTCCACTATCCATCGCATCGCAAGAGACTGCTGACGTTTTGAGTTTACCTGCATCGGAACCTGATAGCTGGCCCCCCCGACACGCTTGCTGCGGACCTCAATCAGAGGCTTGGCATTATTAACCGCTTTCTCAATAATCTCAAGAGGCTGCGCATCTTTTATCTTCCCGGATATGATGTCCATTGCACCGTAGAGTATGCTTTCAGCAACGCTTTTTTTGCCTTGCCACATCAGGCAGTTGATAAACTTTGCGACCAGTTTACTGTTGTATTTGGGGTCGGGCTTTAGTTGTTGGTTTGAAGATGTCGGTTTTTTGATAGCCATTATTTTGCCCTCTTTGCACCATATTTGCTGCGACTACGCCTCCGGTTGGCCACGCCCGCACAATCAAGAACGCCGCGAATGATGTGGTAGCGAACACCGGGAAGGTCCCGCACGCGACCGCCCCGGATTGTTACCGTGCTGTGTTCCTGAAGATTATGGTCTATTCCCGGTATATAAGCTGTAACTTCTTTTCCGTTGGTCAGACGGACACGCGCAATTTTCCGCAGCGCAGAGTTAGGCTTCTTCGGCGTCATTGTTCTTACTATCAGGCACACTCCTCGTTTTTGGGGCGAGCCGCTGATTTCAGATTTACGTTTTTTACCCTTTGACCGCAATCTCGGACGTCTGGATAACTGGTTTATTGTTGGCATAATTCGTTCTCAATCCTTCGACCCCGCTCAGAATTTATGGTGAGCGAAGGCGAACCATCAATCTTTTAATAGTTTATCTTTTTACTCTATACCGAGTGCCTCTTTTACTGCCGCTTCTACCTTCGCTTCCGCCTCTTTGGCCTCTCTGACTTCTTTTGCTTCTTCGAATTCTTTCGGCAGCGGCGCCTCAACTAAGTGTTTGACCCTTGCCTCGAGATACGGCTTAAAGGCTGTCCCTGCCGGTATCAGATGGCCCAGTATTACGTTTTCCTTCAGTCCGCAAAGCATATCTACTCTACCACCCAGCGATGCTTCAGTCAAGACCTTGGTTGTCTGCTGGAAACTGGCTGCTGCAATGAAGCTTTCTGACTGTAGTGACGCCTTTGTTATTCCCAAAAGCAGCGTCTTTGCGGTCGCAGGTCGCGGCTTTTTCCCTTTTGTCGTTGTGCCGCCCATCATTTCTATCTTTTCATTTATGCTCGCAAATTTTTCCTTGCTTACGATTTCTCCGACAGCCAGTTTCTTGTTGTCGAAAGTCAGTTGCTCGGCATCTCCGACGCTCGCAAGCTTGATGCTGTTGGCTAATCTTTCGTTTTCTCTTCGGAATGCGAACTTGTCCACGACTTCGCCGGGCAGAAGCGGACTGTCGCCCACTGACTCTATCTCGATTTTGCGCATCATCTGCGAGCATATAATTTCGATGTGCTTGTCGTCGATAGTGACATTTTGAGAACGGTAAACGTTCTGGATTTCACCAATCAGGTATCTCTGAAGGGCCTCTTCACCTTTGACTCGCAGGATGTCGTGAGGAACCAGCGGCCCATCGGTTAATGCATCGCCCGCATCCACTGTATCGCCTGTGTGGACGTTCAAATGTCTGTCGCGGGGGACGTGATGTTCTTTTTCCATTCCGCTTTCACTGCGAACGATAATCGTCATTTTCCCTTTGCGTTTATCGCCGCGAAGTTCTATTTTTCCGCTGATTTCCGCCATTGCAGCAGGGTCTTTGGGCCTGCGAGCCTCGAAGACCTCAGTAACTCGCGGCAGGCCGCCGGTGATGTCCTGAGTGCCGGTTGTGGCTCGAGGCTGATGGGCCAGCAATTGTCCCGCCTGAACCTCCTGACCTTCTAAAACCTCGATTCTTGCGCCGGCTGGCAGATAATGAACGTCGAGTATCTTCCCGCTTGTGTCTTCTATGATAATCTGTGGATGTTTATCGCCTTTATGTTCGATGACTATCGGTTTGCCGGGCTGGCCCTTTCGCTCTTCTTCAATTCGGATTGTCTCGCCTTCCGCAATGTCAACGAATCTGATAAGGCCGGCCACCTCTGCTAAAATGGGGGTTCGGTGGGGGTCCCACTCGAACAGAGACGTTCCCGCTTTAACTTCCTGACCATCTTTTACCAGAACACTTGCTCCGTAAGGAACTTTGAATTTGTCCAGCTCTCTCATTTTTGCATCGAGGATAGCTATTTCGCCATTACGTTTAAGTGCTACTATTTGCGTGCTTCCGTCACTTCTTGTAAAGCTGACCGCATTGACGGTTCGATACTGCACTATGCCGGCCTGAGTGGCTTTCTGGTCGTGTTCGAGGATAGCTCTCGATGCGATACCGCCGGTGTGGAATGTTCGAAGTGTAAGCTGTGTGCCTGGCTCTCCGATTGATTGTGCGCCGATTATGCCTACCGCAGTTCCTTCCTCAACAAGTTTTGATGTGCTTAAATCCCATCCGTAGCACTTCGCACAGATGCCGAATGAGCTGTCGCACGTAAGCGGACTGCGGATTCTGATGGCGTCCAGTCCCAAAGCCTCGATTTTCGCCGCCGCCTCCTGCGTGATGACCTTATTTTCGCGAACTATCATTTCATCCGTAATTGGATTGCGGATGTTGTCTCTGGCGGTTCTGCCCACTATCAAATGTGAAAGCGGCACATCAACCTGCTCGCCTTTGCTGATACTCGTTTTGGTGATGCCCTGAAGCGTTCCGCAGTCGTGCTCGGTAATAATCACATTTTGGGACACGTCGATAAGTTTTCGCGTAAGATACCCCGAATTTGCCGTTTTCAACGCCGTGTCTGCAAGGCCCTTGCGAGCGCCGTGCGTCGAGCTAAAATATTCGAGAACGGTCATTCCCTCGCGGAAATTCGATTTGATTGGCGTTTCGATAATCTCCCCGCTCGGTTTGGCCATCAACGCACGCATTCCCGCAAGCTGTTGAATCTGGTCCACGCTGCCTCTTGCGCCGGAGTCGCTCATAAGGAATATCGGGTTTAGATACGGCGAGCCGTCTTCTTTGGTGTCATTCTTCAGGCTTCGCATCATTTCATTGGTTACCGCCACGCGGGCGTGTGTCCACGCATCGATAACCTGATTGTATCTTTCGCCTTCAGTGAGGACGCCCGCCTGATAATTCTTATATATCCTCCTAACCTTTTTCTCGGTTTCCTCGATAATTTCCGGCTTCTTTGCAGGTATCTTCAGGTCTGTCAGGCCGAAACTCATTCCTGAAAGAGTAGCGTATTTGAATCCCAGTTCCTTTATTTTATCAAGCAGCACCACTGTTTCTGCGTTGTCTGTGAGTTTGAAGCAATCGCTGATAACTCTGCTTAATTTCTTTTGGGACATCGTCATATTATAGAACGGCATTTGTGCGGGCAGTGTGTCATTAAAAAGACATCTGCCTACTGTCGTTGTAATCAGTGTTTGCGTTTTGCTTGAGACGCCGTCTTTGAGTTCGGATATATCGGTATTCACAACGCTTTTTTTGATACGAACTTTGATTTGGTCTTGCAGGCTGATTTTACCTGTCTCGTATGCCATTATTGCTTCGAAAACATCGTGGCACATCATAATTGGCTTTTCTTCTTTGTCAGGCCGGTTGTCGGAAATCATATGAGTCAGGTAATAGTTGCCCATCACCATATCCTGTGATGGTCCGACCAGCGGAGAGCCGTTGGACGGCGAGAAAATGTTATTGGTCGTCATCATCAGCGTGTAAGCCTCTGCCTGAGCTTCGACACTCAAAGGCAGATGCACCGCCATCTGGTCGCCGTCAAAATCTGCGTTGAACCCCTTGCACGCCAGCGGATGAAGCATAATAGCATTGCCTTCCACAAGCACAGGCTCGAATGCCTGGACGCCAAGCCGGTGAAGGGTAGGGGCGCGGTTCAGTAAAACAGGATGCTGACGAATGACTTCTTCGAGAATGTCCCATATTTGCTCATCACGCCGTTCTATCATTCTCTTGGCGCTTTTTATTGTATCCGCCAGTCCGTGCTGTTTCAGTTTTCTTATGATAAACGGCTGATACAGTTCCATCGCTATCTTCTTTGGCAGACCGCATTGGTGTAGTTTCATTGTCGGACCGACAACAATTACCGACCTCGCTGAATAATCCACTCGCTTACCTAACAGGTTCTCGCGGAATCGCCCCTGTTTGCCTTTAATCATATCTGTCAGACTTTTCAGCGGTCTATTATTGCTGCCCAACACAGGCCTGCGGCATCGTCCATTGTCCATCAGCGAATCTACTGCCTGCTGCAGCATCCTTTTTTCATTCCGGATAATAACTTCAGGTGCATTCAGGTCTATCAGCTTTTTCAGACGATTGTTGCGGTTGATGATTCTTCGATACAGGTCATTCAAATCGCTCGTCGCAAAATTCCCGCTTTCCAGAAGAACCAGAGGCCGTAAATCAGGCGGTATAACAGGCACCACTTCCATCACCATCCATTCAGCCTTGTTTCCGCTGTGCCTGATGGCGTTCACCGTCTTGAACCGCTTTATCAAATCCTTGCCTTTTTGACTGCTGCTCGTGCTTTCTATTTCGCTCCTTATCTCAGTGCTCAGCGCATCAAGGTCGAGATTTGCCAATAACACTTTTATCGCCTCCGCACCCATCAATGCCTTGAACGAGCTGCCGTATTTGCTTGTTGCTTCCCTGTATTCTTCTTCGGCCAGCAATTGCCCTTTCTTTAGCGGACTGCTCCCAGGATCCGTAACAACGTAATCCTGAAAATATACAATCTTCTCAAGTTCGCTTGTCTTCATCCTCAGCAGTGTCCCAATATGGTTCGGTATCGCCTTGAAAAACCATATATGCCCCACCGGTGCCGCAAGATTGATATGTCCCATCCGCTTTCGCCGAACTCGGCTGTGTGTAACCTTTACCCCGCACCGGTCGCAGATAATTCCCTTGAACTTTGTCCCTTTGTATTTCCCGCACGCACACTCCCAGTCCCGCTCAGGCCCGAATATCCGCTCGCAGAACAATCCGTCCCGTTCAGGCCGATATGTCCGGTAGTTTATCGTCTCAGGCTTATGAACCTCCCCGAATGACCAGCTCCGAATGTCGTTCGGACTTGCCAACGATATCTTCACTGACCCGTAATCATTTATCCTGTCATATATATTATCTAACATTTATTATCAGCTCCTTATGTTAACTGATATTTATTTTTTACAAAACACTGCTTCCCAGTCGCCTCTTTTCCAGTTGTATATTCAATCCCAATCCCCTTAATTCATTGCACAGCACATCGAACGATAGCGGCGTTCCTGCCTCCAATGTATTTTGTCCCTTCACCATCGATTCATATATCTTCGTCCGGCCTTCAACGTCGTCGCTCTTCACCGTCAGCATCTCCTGCAGAGTATACGCCGCTCCGTATCCCTCCAGCGCCCAAACTTCCATTTCCCCAAACCGCTGTCCCCCGGTCCTTGCTTTGCCGCCTAAAGGCTGTTGTGTTATCAGGCTGTATGGTCCCGTCGCTCGTGCGTGAATCTTGTCGTCAACTAAATGATGCAGTTTCATTATATATATGAACCCTATCGTAGCTGACTGGTCGAAAGGTTCGCCCGTTCGACCGTTGTATAATTGTGTCTTCAGCATTTTCGGAACTTCTATAAAAAACTCGTTATCTGCCGGAGGCTCTTTTTTCTCTTCCAGTTCCTTCGCTCGTTTTCGCATCCGCTCGTTTGCTTCGACTGTAAGTTTTTGTATATCTTCTTCTGTTGCCCCGTTGAACACAGGTGTTATTGCCTCGAATCCCAGGACCTTCGCCACCCACCCTAAATGTGTCTCTAAAATCTGACCCACGTTCATTCGGCTCGGCACTCCAAGCGGATTCAGTAGTATGTCCAGTGGCGTCCCGTCTTTCAAAAATGGCATATCTTCTTCAGGCACAATCTTCGCTATTACTCCCTTGTTCCCGTGCCGGCCCGCTATCTTGTCCCCAATGGACAATATCCTTTTCGTCGCAACGTACATCTTGACCATTTCCAGCACCCCGCTCGGCAGTTCGTCCCCGTGTTTCAGCCGTTCTCCTCGCCGGTCTTTTTCCTCCTGTATTTCAGCAATTTTCGCCTTGAATTTGTCTATAATCTTTTCCGCATCGTCTCTGATGTTCGCCGGCTTCACCCACTTGATATCAAAGTTCTCTACCTGTTCATAAATCACTTCGTCGTCCTCGCTCGCTCCTACTTTTTGCCGTGTCGATGGGTCCACGAGCGTAACATCGAATTTCTTGTGAATCGCTTCTATCATTTGCCTGAATAGGACGCATATCTTCGCTCGCATTTCTTTTTCTACTTGTTTTATCTGGTTCTTCAGTTCCTGTTTCGACTCTTCACTGCCGCCGCGCCTCGTAAATCGTTCTGCCTTTATTACTACCCCCTCATATCCGCTTGGCAGTTCCAGCGAATCATTTTTCACATCTTCACCGGCTCTGCCGAATATCGCATGAAGTAGTTTCTCTTCAGGCGTGAGTTCCGTCTTACTTTTCGGCACTACCTTGCCCACCAGTATATCGCCGGTACATACCCTTGTTCCCTCACGGACTACTCCATGTTCATCAAGGTTTCGCAGGGCTTTCTCGCTGACGTTGGGTATATCGTTGGTAAATTCTTCTTTACCTAATCGTGTCTCTCGCACTTCTGCCGTGAATTCGTCTATATGAATGCTTGTAAAGCTGTCGTTCCTCACGAGTTTTTCGCTCACTATAATTGCGTCCTCGAAGTTGAAGCCGTCGAAGGAAACGAATCCAACCAGAACGTTTTTCCCAAGTGCCAGCACGCCTTCGTCGATGCCTCCGCCATCTGTTATGACTTGGCCCGTTTCAATTTTTTCGCCTAACTTGACCGTAGGTTTTTGATTTAGGCACGTCCTTTCATTTAGACCGAAAAACTTCTCAAGTTTATATTCATCTGTATGATTGATGACTATTCTCGTCGCATCCACTGCCGTTACTGTCCCGCTTTTTTGCGCACGGATGACCATACTGGAATTCTGGCCGACAATCTTTTCCATTTCCGTCCCCACCAACGGCTTTTCTGTCTTCATCAGAGGAACAGCTTGACGCTGCATATTTGAACCCATTAACGCTCTGTTGGCGTCATCATGTTCCAGAAATGGAATAAGCGATGCCGATATGCCCACAGTTTGTTTGGGTGATACGTCGATGTAGTTGACTTCTTCGTTTAAAACCTGTGTCAGAACGCCGTTTTTCATCGCCAGCACAGTCCCCTCTTTTATCCTGTTTGTTCCAGGCTCGACCGTGCCTGGTGAAGCGATGACTGCTTTCATATCTTCATCCGCTCGCAGGTAATCCACCTCGTCGGTAACTTTTCCGTTTTTAACCTTCCGGTAGGGTGTCAGCATAAAACCGTACTCGTCGACTGTGGACAGTATCGCCAGCGACGAAATCAGCCCGATATTTGTTCCTTCCGGCGTTTCAATTGGACAGATTCGACCGTAGTGGCTGATGTGAACGTCACGCACCTCGAAGCCTGCTCTTTTTCTGTTTAGGCCGCCCGGACCCAGCGCAGATAATCTCCGCTCGTGCGTCAATTGGCTTAATGCGTTCGTCTGGTCGACTATCTGGCTTAATTCACCACGTCCGAAAAAGTAATTGATGCTGCTCGATATGCTTTTGGAATTTACCAAATCCGCTATTCGGATTGGCTCATTACCTTCTCTTTTTACGCTCATTCGCTCCTGGATGGTTTTACGTAGCTTCAGCAGACCTTTTCTGATTTCACCCGCCGCAAGCTCGTCAATCGTCCGCAGCCTCCGGTTGCCAAGATGGTCGATATCGTCTGTTTCGCCTTCCCCGTTACGCAGCCCGATAATGTATTTCATTGTATTAAGAAGGTCTTCTGGCCGCAGTGTCATCTCATTTTCATCTAACATCTGACCGAATTTGCGATTGAGTCTGAATCGTCCGACTCTCCCAAGACGGTAGCGATTGGTGTCAAAAAATTTCTCCTCGAAGAAAAGTTTCGCTTTTTCCTCGTTGGGCGGATTGCCGGGCCTTAGTCTTACGTAGAGCTTCAGCAGTGACTGTGCCTGATTTTCGCAGTCATCTTCTGCGAGGGTATTCAGTATCAGCGGGTCTCGTACCTGCTCGGCGACTTCTATTTTTTTAACCTCGCTCTGCTGTATCAGAGAAACTTTATCGCCGATTTGCGCACCTGCTTTTACGAGCACCTCACCGCTCTTTGTATCGACAATCGGTCCCACCGCACACATATGAGGTTCGAGTTTGGCGGCAGGAATTGTTTTGGTCGGATAGAATAGGCGAATAATCTTTTCAGTGGTGTCGTTGGCGGCATCCATCGCTCGCAGAAAAACCGTCGCAGGTATCTTGCTTGACTGGTCGATTTTTACCACCAGCATATCTTTGCGGGTAACACTTATTTCTATCCAGCTGCCTCGCTCCGGTATGATTCGTCCGCCGTGCAGTATTCGGTCGCCTTCTTTGCTTTCGATAAGAAAATCAATGCCGGGGCTTCTGTGCAACTGGCTCACAATAACACGTTCGGCCCCGTGTATGATAAATTCGCCTCCGCCTATCATCACAGGTATTTCACCGAGATATACGGTTTGCTCCGTTACGTCTTTGCCTCCGTTCTGTTTAAGTCTGCAGCAGATTTTTAACGGATACGCGTATGATTGCCTTAATTGCCGGCACTCCGTCGTGCTGTATCGCGGCTTCTCCAGCTCATAATAAAGGTATTCCAGTGTCATACCTTTGTCGTAGCTTTCGATTGGAAATATTTCTCTAAACAATTCCTCGAGGCCGGCACGTTTTCTGTGTGTTGGAGATGCCTCCTGCTGCAGAAACTTTTCATAACTCTTTCTTTGTATGCCTACCAGGTCTGGAATCGGAAAATCATCCCGGACTTTCCCGAAATTACGAACAGGCAGAGGATTCATCTGACTCTCCTAATATTATTGGGACACTGTATAGCGTTTATATGGCTTTACTAATAATCTACTCGTTGTCCTTTATGTAAGTTCAACTGTTGCACCGGCTGATTCGAGTTGTTTCTTCGCAGCTTCCGCATCGGCCTTGTTTAGTCCTTCTTTCACCGGCTTCGGGGCGCCTTCCACAAGGTCTTTCGCTTCTTTCAGACCTAAGCTCGTCAAAGCGCGCACCTCTTTAATTACCTGAATTTTCTTATCACCTGCCGCCTTGAGAACTACTGTAAAGCTGGTCTTTTCCTGTGCTGCTTCAGCTGCTCCTGCCGATGCTCCCGCAGGACCCGCCATCATAATTGCGCCGCCCGCCGCAGGCTCTATTCCGTGCACATCTTTCAGATAGTCCGCCAGTTCCTTGGCCTGCATAAGCGTCAATCCCACTATTTTGTCGCCTATTGCTTTTACGTCATCAGTCCAGTTTCTTGCTTCGGTTGTCATTTTTGAAGCTCCTGTTTATTTCTACGCCCGCAGGTAGCTGAAACTACGCTGTTTCATTTAACCCTTTTTGGAGGCAACCTCGCAGGCAACTCGTAATTTTCCTGGTATTTTATGCCGCTTCCTTCTCTCTCTTTTCTATTAAGGCCTTTATGCACCCTGCGACGGCAATCGCTGGCGACATAATCGCTGATGCTGCTCTTGCACCGGGCGATTTCATAAGGCTTACGATTTGGCTTTGCAGCTCTCCTCTTGTAGGCCATTTTGAAAGGCTTGCTGCTGCCTTCGTATCTAATATCACCCCGTCGACAAATGCTCCTTTGAATTCTATCACGGGGACTTTTTTCTTCCATTCATCTATTTCTTTTGCAATTTCCACTATACTGTCGCCACCGTATGCTACCGCGCATGGCCCGCTAAACAAACCCGCCGCTGTTCCCATCTGACGGTTGCTCAGAGCCTTTTTGAATAATGAATTCTTCACGACCAGTATGCCGATGTTTTTTTTCTTTAGTTCGCCGCGCATTAGATTGTTGTCGACTCCGTTGATGCCTATTGTGCTTACGACCAGAAAGTCCTTGATGTTTTGGTCAGCTATTCTTTTTTCAAGTTCTGTCTGAAGTAACCCTTTTATGTATTTGCTCATTTACTCACCTGTCCGTTTTTGATGTTATTGGCCTTTTGTTATTTTTGCTGTGCCTGTCCTGTTTCTATTTCTATGTGCAAATGACCGTTATGCCCGGACTCATTGTTGCCGATATGCACATCTTTTTGATATATGTCCCTTTTACCGTTGCCGGCTTGATTTTCTTTATATGTGAAACAAACGCATCTATGTTGGCAGTCAGTTTTTCTGCCTCGAAGCTTTGTTTGCCCACTACCACCTGAACGTTTCCGCCAGTGTCGTTTTTGAATTCCATTTTGCCTGCTGCAAATTCGGCTACCGCCGCAGGGATGTCACTTGCTACTGTGCCGTTTTTAGGTGAAGGCATTTTGCCTTGCGGCCCAAGTATTCGGCCGAGTTTGCCCACTTTTCCCATCACCTTCGGCGATGCCACTGCAACGTCGAAATCCATCCATCCGTCGGTAACTTTCTTGATAAGCTCGTCGTTGCCGGCCTCGATGGCGCCGGCTTTCTTCGCCGCCTCAATATCGCTGTCCTCGCAGAATGCAACCACTTTTTTCTGCTTGCCTATCCCGTGTGGCAGCGATATTGAACCGCGGATTAGCTGGTCTGCCTGTTTCGTGTCAATGCCAAGATGAAGCACGCATTCCACTGTTTGGTCGAATTTTACCGTCTTAAATGCCTTGATTTTCTCGACTGCTTCCTGAAGACTGACAGGCTCTTTGCTTACCTGCTTTGCTTCATTCTTGTATCTTTTGCCTCTGAATCTCATAAAAAACTCCTTATCGCGAAAAATATATTTCCTGTTGCTTTCGCTCCCACTATTTTCTGCCGTGGTCGGGCAGCAGGGGGGTAACAGATTTTCCTCCTTACCCGTTTCTAAGGCACTATTTCTATGCCCATACTGCGGGCCGTTCCTGCAATTATTTTTTCCGCCTGTTCAACAGTATGTGCATTCAGGTCTTTTAGTTTTGTTTCAGCGATTTTTCGCACCTGAGCAGAGGTAACTTTGCCAACCTTTTCCTTATTCGGCACGCCGCTGCCTTTGGCAACTTCCGCTGCCTGTTTGAGCAGCACTGATGCAGGCGGACTTTTTACCTCGAACGTAAAGCTCTTGTCCCTGTAAACGCTGATAACTACTGGAACAATCGTTCCGTTAAAGCTTTTCGTTCGTTCATTGAACTGCGAAACGAACTGTCCTATATTTACGCCGTGCTGACCCAGAGCAGGTCCTATCGGCGGGGCGGGTGTCGCCTGGCCGCCAGGTGCCTGTAATTTAATCTTTACTAATATTTCTTTTGTCTTTGCCATTGTCCGTTCTCATTTATACTTTTTCTATCTGCCAGTATTCTATATCTAATGGCGTGCTGCGACCGAATATTGTTACGATGACCTTCACTATGCCTCGCTCCTGGTCTATCGAGTCCACCACGCCCTCGAAGTTCTCGAACGCTCCTTCTTTAATTTTAATCTGGTCGCCTTTTTTGAATTCTACTTTGATGCTTGGCGCTTCTTCAGGCTTTTCCGCTTCCATAAGCATTTTTGCCACGTCCGTATCTCGCATTGGCGTTGGAATTCCTTCCGTACTTATGAAGTCTCCCGCTCCCGAAGTACCTTTAATCATAAACCACGCCTTGTCCTGAACGCGACCGTTATTGTCAGGCTCCATTTCCATAAACACGTAGCCGGGATACAGTTTCCGCTTATGGATAGTTTGCTTGCTGCCGCGGATGTGTTTTACCTTCTCCACGGGAACTTCTACTCTCCCGACGATGCTGTCAAGACTTTCCAGCTTCACTTTATGCTGAATAGATTCCTTGACTCTTTCTTCCTGGTTGGACGCAACTTTTAAAACATACCATCGCATATCAGTTCAAAATTGAACTCCATTACTTCAACAGCCACATAAAGAACAATTGAAATATGAAATCTGTAACCCCAAGCAGTACTGCTAATATGATTACAACCACTATAACTACTATGGTTGAGGCAATTATTTCGCCTCTGCTTGACCAGTTGACCTTTTTCATCTCATTTTCAGCCGCCACCATAAAGTCTGCCACCGATGGCCGGTTTATAAGCCAGAAGGATATGGCGGCCAGTAACACAAACAGACCTGCCGGCACCATTGTCTGAACCCACAGACTCAGATCCGTAGCCTGCAGAATGTTGTACAGCTGAAGGCATCCCAGTGCTACTACCACTGATGCTCCAAAAGCACTGTATAATCTCGTATTTTTGCCCTGACTTCGTTTATATATTTCAAATGCCATATCTGAAAATCCTGAAAGCTTAATGCTAAAAAAACGAAAAAGTGAAACTCGAAAATCCCGTTTTTTTCGCGCTTAAGCAGGCCAGAGAGGCTTCGAACCCCTAACCTTCGGTTTTGGAGACCGATGCTCTGCCAATTGAGCTACTGGCCTAATTTTATCTTTATCGTCATCCAATGCAGGTTCTACTATTTACGGCGGATTTTATGCACCGTTCGTTTTCGCTCACGCTTACAGAATTTCTTTAATTCCAGTTTTGGCAGACCTTCCAACACGCTGATATTTGTGCGGTAGTTCCGGTCGCCGCATTCTTTACATTCGAGCCATACATATTCTCTTTTGCTTTTTTTTGCCATAAAGTCTGTTTCCGCTCGGCTGATTTGCCCAAAGGGAATTTATACCGCTGTTTTGCTAAAGGTATATTTTATACCTCTGCACTCAGCTCAATCCCTTGTTATTCAAGAATTTTGGTTACCACGCCTGCGCCGACCGTTCTGCCGCCCTCACGGATTGCAAACCGAAGGCCTTCTTCCATGGCTATCGGAGCGATAATTTCTACCTCCATCGCTATATTATCGCCGGGCATACACATCTCTGCTGGCTTGCCGTCGCGGCTCATAAGGGCCTTTATCGCTCCCGTAACATCCGTTGTCCGGAAGTAAAACTGCGGCTTATAGTTCACAAAGAACGGTGTATGCCGCCCGCCTTCTTCTTTCGTCAGAACGTAAACCTCCGAATTGAACCGTGTATGGGGCGTAATCGATTTTGGCGCCGCGATAACCTGACCTCGCTCAAGCTCTTTCTTTTCTAGGCCTCGCAATAATATACCGATGTTATCGCCTGCCTGACCCTCATCGAGAGTCTTGTTGAACATTTCTACGCCCGTTACAATTGTTTTCCGAATGTCTTTGGTAAGTCCAACTATTTCAATTTCATCTCCTACGTGGACTTTGCCTCGGTCCACTCTGCCCGTCCCGACTGTCCCGCGGCCTTTAATGCTGAAAACGTCTTCCACAGGCATAAGGAACGGCTTATCTACGTCGCGCACCGGAAGCGGGATATACTCGTCCATTGCCTTCAGCAAATCGATGATTGGCTGGCACGCAGGGTCGTTTATGCTTTCCGCTCTCATTGCCTTGATAGCACAGCCTCGGATAATTGGCGTCTCATCCCCGGGGAAATCGTATTTCTTCAGCAGGTCGCGAATTTCCATTTCCACAAGGTCTATCAGTTCTGGGTCGTCAACCAAATCCACCTTGTTCAGGAACACTACTACTTTGGGAACATTCACCTGGCGGGCAAGAAGAATATGCTCCCGCGTCTGAGGCATTGGGCCATCGTATGCGCTTACCACTAAGATTGCTCCGTCCATTTGGGCCGCACCCGTTATCATGTTCTTTATATAATCGGCGTGACCGGGGCAGTCCACGTGGGCGTAATGACGCTTTTCTGTTATGTACTCTACATGTGCTGTCGCGATTGTTAGAATCTTTGTTTCGTCTCGACGTCCCTGCGATTCAGATGCCTTTGCAATGTCGTCATAACTCTTGAATTTCGACAGTCCCTTAAACTCCATTACTTTTGTCATCGCTGATGTCAGCGTTGTTTTGCCGTGGTCAACATGTCCGATAGTTCCAACGTTAACGTGTGGTTTTGTCCTTTCAAATACCGCTTTAGCCATCTTATAACCTCCAATGTTCTTTTGTTTGCACTTTTCTTCTAACCTTAATATGTTTATTAGTTCATAGCTTGGGATTACTGCTCTTCCTGAATTTACCGGAATCTGTCCCAGCCTGCCTTGCTTGCATTTAGCTGCTGATGAGAATTGAACTCATGACCTCGTCCTTACCAAGGACGCGCTCTACCACCTGAGCTACAGCAGCAGTATTACCCGATAATTCCGCAGCTTATTATATAGATAATTATTTACGCTGCAAACAAACAATATTATCCATCCTGCAAAACAGCTTCTCTCTGTTTTGTTTTATGGCGAATGGATTGGTAATTTTATCGATTTTCCTTGTTTAAACGGAAATAGTTTACAGAAACATTTTTATAGTGCAAACATAAAAATATCAAAAAAATGCAAAAAATTAAAAAAATTCACATAAATTTAAGAATTTTGCTGTTTTTGGCGGGAAACCTCTGTTTTTCGCCTTTTTATTGCAATCCTTGGAGCCAGGCTTCGATGAAAATAGCCAAGTCCTGCCAGTCGACCGTTCCGCTCAAGTCGAGGTCTGCGCCGCCGCAGTTGCCGCTGCTGCCGCTGTCGATATAGCCGAATATCCCCGCATAGTAACTGGAGTTTGAAGAGTATGTAAAATTGGAAATGGTACAACCGTTGCCGTCAAAAACTCCCGTGAAAGCGATTGAATCGCCTGTCCCTATCCGGTTAAACGATGTCCCCGTATATTCGGTAAGGTTTACATCTGCCATCAGCTTAAAATTCTTGTTCCGGTCGGCGGGAACTGTCCCGATTGTCGTTCGTTCTTCAACTGCCGCAAGGATTTGTATTTGGTCTTCGGCTCCTGCACTGTCTTTGCCTGCAAATATTCCGCACACGCAAAAAACAAGCAGTCCCGCCGCAACGATTTTGAAAATCCCCGTCTTTATTTCACCATCTCCTGAAAAGCTCTTATACGCACGTCCGGAATGTATGTCCCCTATTCTACATTATTTACCGGATTAAAGTAAACAAAATTATGCCCCGATTTACGGTTTTTTTAGGGACGATTTCCCCGAATAGTCCCCGCTCCGCTCGACAGGCTTTTTCTTCAATATCTCCTATTCTATGGGCAGCACGAGACGAAAGCCGATGACGTCGAACCGAACGTATGGTGGGTGGCCGTCGCGGGCAGCCACACGGCAACTGTGGGCGTAGTGGCTCCAGCCCCCGCCGCGCATAACACGATTCTCACCCGTTAATGGACCGGTCGGGTTCACGTGCGGATAGGGTGTAATGCTGTAATAAGTCGGGCTATACCAGTCGTATGCCCACTCCGCCACATTGCCCGACATATTTCTTAAGTGATAAAAGTTATCTACGCCGTAGGTCGACGGAGATGTATAGGGAAAAATCCCGTCATTCCAGTCCGGGTTATAACCGCGGGTTTCACTTACATCATAAAAATAATCGGTATCGCTGTAATAATTCGCCTGCCCGTGCGTAATCGTATCGCCCCACGGAAAGCGCAAATTTGGAACACCGCCACGCGCCGCATATTCCCATTCTGCCTCCGTTGGCAGCCGATAACCCTTCTTGCTGAAATCGCACTCCCACGCGAACAAATTATAACACAATTCCTTGCCTTCCTGCATACTTCGCCAGTTGCAGTATGCTACCGCTCCATACCAGCTTACCTCCACCATCGGGTCGCCGGACATATTCCGTCCGTTTTTGGTCCGAACGCTGAAAACACCGTCATTGTAGTCAATCTGACTGGTGTTTGATGCCGAATGGGTATTGCAGTAAGCTATTTCCGACGATGCCTTATATACCACGCCGTCAGTAACGGCAATCAACCCTCCCTGATACGCTGAATTCAGATATGCACAATATTGTCCGTTGGTTAATTCATACTTGCAAATATAGAATGAATCTAACTGGACCGAATGGACAGGTGCATCCGAGCTGCCGTCATTACAGTCCCCCATATCGAACGTCCCGCCGGTCAGTTTAACAAAGTCGCCGGGAATATGATATCCGGTTAACCATTGACTGGCAAATTCAGCGAAGTCTTCCATATCGACGTAGCAGTCTCCCGTAAAGTCAGCCGATGGACAAACCGCAAAAATCCCGCCGCAAAGCAAAGACAACAGTAAAATACTTCCCCCAAGGATTGTTTTATTCTTCATTGCCCGTCCTCCTTCTTTAATTAACAGACCCCGTTACCTGTTATTTTCATTGCGATGATTATCCGCCTCTCCGCCCTTAAAGTCAACTAAAATCCGCTTTTCTGGGATTGGGGGTTCTTCTTTTATGTTCGGTGTTCTTTTTTATTGTGTTTAGCCCCCAATCCCGTCTTTTAGGCCGTGCTGCCAAAGATGCTTTCTTGACAATGGCGGCGTGTTTTGGGATACTGATTTGCTAAGCATTTTGGCAGTTTTAGTTTAGGAACAGGTGACAGTCCAAATGAAAGCATCCGAAATGAAAAAAGGTCAGGCCATCAAGGTCGACGGCAGGCTCTACACAATCGTTGATTTCGAACACGTCAAGCTCGGCAAAGGAGGGGCGGTCTATCAGACCAAGATAAAAAGCATTGCCAACGGCTTAATCCAGAATATACGGGTGCGCTCAGAAGAAATTCTCGAAGAGGTCGAACTGCAAAAAAAGTCCTACGAATACCTCTATTCCAAAGCTTCAGAGCACGTCCTTATGGATTCGCAGACTTTCGACCAGATTACGCTCAATGACGCTGTTTTTGGCGATGCCGTAAAATACCTCAAGCCCAATATGCAGGTTTTGATAGATTTTTATGAGGAAAAGCCCGTTACCATCACGCTGCCGAACACCGTCGATTTGAAGATTGTTGATACATCGCCGGAAATCAAAGGTGCGACCGCACAAAGCCAGACTAAACCGGCTACTCTCGAAACAGGCGCGGTAGTGCAGGTGCCGGCCTTTGTCAAACCCGGCGAAATCATCCGCGTCGATACCCGCACAGGCCTCTACGTAACCCGCGTCAAAGAATAAAAGCTAACTTTTTCCCACCGTGCTGTTTACGCTTTCCTTACCGGTTAGCCCCGGCACCTGTGGCCGGGGTGGGGTTTCCTGTGCATTGCAGGGGGGGGTTATTCTGTTTGATTATGTTTTTGCACATAGGCAATTCTTTTATTCAACGATTTATCATCGAAGCAGAACTGCTTATCATACCCCCTCGTCCACACCTTGCCCTCAAATCCCGTCTTCGTTAATGCTTTCGTCGCCGCTGCTTTATATCTCCCCACGATTTTATCTATCGGCTCATCGATATTCTCCGCCGCAATATGAATATGATTGCTCCAAACCGAAATCGCAAATAACTCTTGTCTCAATTCTTTCGCTTCATTTAGTATCGCCTGCCGGACTATTTCTTTTTGTCCCCTTGTCAATCTCACAACCTGTTGTGGCATTGCCTTTTTGTTCGCATTCAGCAACCGCTCGTTTCCTTCAAGCACTTTCCCGTTTTTCACATATCTTCTTTCATCCCCCTGCAGCCATGTTCCGTATGTTGTGAACGTCACCATATAACCAATTACTCTTTTCATACTCCCTATAATAAAAATCAAACTCTGGCATTGCCAGAGTTTTCCATATCATTTAGCCCCCGGCATTGCCGGGGGTTATTCCCATGCGAGGATTGCTTATTTAACCCTTTTTTAACCGCTTGCTTTTAACGGTAATTGACATAAAATAGAATAAGCACCTTTTGGGGAAGACAACAGGGGTAATTATGTCATTGCGAGGCCGATGTCGTTTATCGGCCGTGGCAATCTTCCTCACTTTTGCCTTTTCACTTTTACCTTTTCACTTGCCTCTCCGTCGTTTTTGCAAAGAAACTAAATTCTTGCTTTTTGCTGTAATTGGCGTAAAATAGACAAAAGCAGCTTTTGGGGCTGACAACAGGGGCGAAGAGAAAAATGATTACTGATTAAGGATGATTGATTAATGCTTTTGAAAGGGGAAGAAAATGAAAAAAGCTATTGTTGTTTTGACATCGCTATTGTTTGTCTGCGGTTGCGGGGCTTACATAAATGATATGAGTCTTGGGGAGGGGAGGGCTCCCATAAATGATATGAGTCTTTGGGAGGGGAGACATATTTCAGATTTGATTGCTGCTAAGGGGTCTCCGCAACAGGTAATCGATTTAGAAGAAGGTGATAAAATTATGGTATGGGAAGCTCCAGCTTACAAACAATATATTCCTCCGAATAACCAGCAACCGACGCAAATTAACCAAACAACGACAGTAAAAATTGGTCAAAGTGGAGGCATCTTAAATCAACCACCTGTAACGTTAAGACAAGAACCTAGTATCTTTGAGAAGATGCGACAAGAAAAACAAAAATACCCGCCCCCTATAATAAGACGCATGTTTTGGGTACACAAAAATGGTATTATTTACCGTTGCTCTCAGTCTCAGTTATGGTAGTAACTTAACTATCATATTATGAACACTTGGCTGGAATGTACGAAGCCAAAATGTAATGAGAACCCGCTACGCTTTTACTGCTCGGCCTCGGTGTAGTAATATTGAGAAGGAAAAAATAAATATGGCAGATACAAGACCAACCAAGTTGAAATTTTTAAAAATCAGTTACCTTTGTTTTCTTGCTTTTTTTAACCCAAAAAAATTTATTAAAGAAGAAGAAAATGATAATGCTCTCCGAAAAAACTTTTCTTCCGTAGAAGAAAAAAAACATCATATCTATATTGTAATTCGAGCATTTTGGTATTCACTGGGCTTGATTATTTTATATGCTTTTTTGGGCGCACTGGTGGGTTTGTTTTTGCGTCACAAGTTTAATAATCCCACACAATATACGGTATCCCTCCTTCAAGTGGGTGGTGCTTGCTTGCTTCTTTGGGGGACGCTTTTTATAAGAGGCTGGGAAATACAGACATATTGTGGTGTAACCCTTACTGAAAGAGTTAATCAACGGATATATCGAACCTTATATTGCATGGGAACAAGTATTATTGTTTGTTCATTAGTATGGGCTATTAAATAAGTCGCTGCACCGGACGGTTGATCACCACCGGTGAAGGCCAGTGTTCCGGCGAATTCCGAATAAGATGCCCTCGACCCATTCGACCATAAAATATCGAAGATTAGCCTTCGGCGGATTCCTCAATTTTGCTCGGAATGACCGACTTAAAAATGTCTGCCGTCAGGCATTGCGGAGGTTTATAGAAAAACATTATCATACCAGAAAAGTTTATTGGTAGTATCTTGAATAGCAGATATAGGCCAGTGAATAT
>Ga0315278_10000228_pt1 | contig 50660 bp, 46 predicted proteins | sample YL17G06_0_MG_FD_203880 | JGI IMG/M metagenome (GOLD analysis project Ga0315278, IMG submission 203880) | Sediment microbial communities from Yellowstone Lake, YNP, Wyoming, USA - YL17G06_0 | ecosystem: Environmental > Aquatic > Freshwater > Lake > Sediment | place: USA: Wyoming | collected... | reverse complement strand
CCTTGTTTTTTCTTTATAAAGCTTTATCTCGGAGACCTTGGCCGGAGAAAGGGCGTTCTTTATATACTCTCTTATATCGTCGTTGAAACGCACGATATCGATCTTCTCGCCCTGCAATTCATTCACGATGTTCCTGACCCGGTTCCCGCGCATCCCCACGCATGCGCCCACAGAATCGACTTTATCGTTCTTGGACAACACGGCGATCTTGGTGCGCTCCCCCGGCTGGCGGGAGATGGCTTTCATCTCCACTATCCCTTCATAGATCTCGGGGACCTCCAGCTCAAAGAGTTTCTTTACGAAATTCGGGTGCGCCCTCGATAATATGATCTGCGGGCCCCTGACCTCCTTCTTTACCTCCACCACATAGGCGCGGATACGCTGGCTCTGCTTGAACTCCTCAGCCGGTGACTGTTCGCGCTTTAAGAGCACCCCTTCAGCCTTGCCCAAAAGGTCAACGATGATATTCCCTTTTTCAAAACGGTACACAGCGCCGCTTACGATCTCCCCCACGCGTCCCTGGAACTCATTAAAAATAACATCCTTCTCCGCCTCGCGCATCTTCTGGATTATGACCTGCCGCGCGGTAGATGCGGCGATACGGCCGAAATCAATTGAGGTGACCTCATTATCATTGATAAAGGCCTTGATCTTGCCGGTTGCCACCTCAAAATCAACCCTCAGCTCCTCATCCGGCTTGACATCGATGACCTTCTTGGCAGCGCTAAGCAATGCGCTCTGCACCGCCTCGATGAGGACATCCTTCTTGATACCCTTTTCTCTTTCTATCTGTTCGATTATCTGCAGGATTTCCTGACTCATTTTCCTCTCCGTGATTATATTTTGGTTAAAACAATAACTTTGCCTTTACTATCTCTTGCAGAGGCAGCTCCAGCATCCTGCCTGCGCTCTCAATTCGCACTTTAAAGTCATCAACACTTAAGATCAAGCCGTCCCACTCAAGCTTGCCCTCAACCATGCCCCTTAAAAAGAACTTCGCACTCTTGTTCAGGGAACGCCGAAAATCGGCCCCCGTCAACAACGGCCTGTCCAGCCCCGGAGAGGATACCTCCAGGATATACCTCTCTTGCACTGTATCATTCTCTTCGAGGATACGGCCGATCTCTTTATTAAGGGAAGCGCACTCACCAAGGCTGATCCCCCCCTCCGGCTTATCAACCAGGATGCGCAAAAAAAAGTCCCCTCCTTCATGGCGCAAAATAAGTTCGACCAGCTCCAGCCCCCTGGAGCTTAAATACCCTTCGATAGTTTCTCTTACCCGGTTTATAACACCTTCCTTATCCATGGATAAACTTAGACACCTCCGCCATGATCCCGTCTTTGGCCTTGATAAGCTTCTGCTGGCTGCGGCGGAAGTTAAGCTCAAGGGAGCCGCTGTTCAAAAATTCCTTGCCGATCACTATCTGCAAAGGGATACCCAGAAGCTCCGCATCCTTAAACTTGATCCCCGGACGCTCATCCCGGTCGTCCAGCAGCACATCTATGCCCTTATCCGCAAGATCTTTATACAAGCTGCATGCCGCATCCATTATCCTGGCATCTGCCAGATCCAGCGGCAGGATTATCAGCTTATAAGGGGCAACCTCAGCCGGCCAGATGATGCCCTTAGGGTCATTATTCTGCTCGATGATGGCTGAGATAAGCCTTGAAACGCCGATCCCGTAACAACCCATGATTATGGAGTTAAGCTTACCCTGCGCATCAAGAAAGTTTGCGCCCAGGGCCGAGCTATACTTTGTGCCCAGCTTGAAGATGTGGCCCACCTCAATGGTATTTACCTTCTGCGCCTCAAAGCTGCATTGGGGGCACGACTCACCCTCTCCCTCCTTAAACGCCAAAGCCATCCCACACTTAGCACAGGAGAGAACCATATCTTCGCCGTCTTTGGCCGGCACCATAAATTCATGCGACACCTTACCGCCCATAACTCCGGAATCAGCCTGAGTTATCAAGAAATTAAGCCCGCACCTTGAGAATATCCTTTTATAAGCCTCATACATCGCCTGGTAATTCTTATCAAGCCCCGCCTCATCCCTGTCAAAACTATAGGCATCCTTCATGATGAACTCGCATCCCCGTATCAGGCCGAAGCGGGGGCGGATCTCATCGCGGAACTTGGTTTGGATCTGATATAAAACGACCGGAAGCTGGCGGTAACTGGACACGTGCGCCCTTACCAGGTCGGTTATGACCTCTTCATGCGTGGGCCCCAGGCAAAGATTCCTGCCGCGCCGGTCCGCGAACTTAAACATCACATCGCCTATATCCTTATCGCGCCCCGTACGCTTCCACAATTCCAGCGGCTGCAAAGCCGGAAGCAGCAGTTCCGCCGCGCCGCAGCCATCCATCTCCTGCCTTATGATCCTCTGGATATTCTCCAATACCCGCAATCCCAGCGGCAGGTAAGAGTACGCCCCGGCCATGAGCATGCGCACAAGTCCTGCGCGCAACAACAGCTTGTGGCTATCGGATTCAGCCTCCTGAGGCACCTCTTTTAAAGTCGGTATAAAAGTCTTTGACCAGTGCATATTATCTGCCTTTGCTGAATATCTCCGGGGGCAGCTCCACCCCGGTCTTCACGAAAAGGTGGTAAAAATTAGGTATTACGCCGGTAGCTTTCCATTTGCCCCTGACCTTGCCGTCGGCATCAACGCCCTCTATCTCATAAAAGAATATATCTTCAAGGACAACCTGTCCGTCCTTTAATCCGCTTACCTGCGCGACCTGGGTGATCTTGCGTGAACCATCAACAAGCTGCTCCTGCTGAACGATCAGATTTATGGATGCGGCGATCTGGCGGTGTATCGCCTCAAGGCCTATCTGGACCCCTGATGTCAGGACCATCGTCTCAAGCCGGAAGATAACATCCTGCGCGGTGTGGGCATGGATTACCGCAAGTGAGCCGCGGTGGCCGGAGCAGATCGCCTGCAGCATGTCCAATGCCTCGCCGCTTCTTATCTCGCCTAAAATGATCCTGTCCGGGCGCATGCGAAGGCAGTTCTTAAAAAGATCCCTGATAGTGACCTCGCCCCTGCCTTCGATATTGGGCTGCCTGGACTCAAGCCTGACCACATGCCTCTGCTTAAGGCGCAGTTCCGCCGTATCTTCAATAGTGACAATACGCTCATCATCGGAGATATAAGATGACAACACATTCAGGGTGGTTGTTTTTCCGGCACCCGTTGCGCCTGAGAAAATAATACTGGCCTGGACCTTAATGGCAGCGACCAAAAAATCCGATATCCTTTTATCCATGGTCCCGAGATTCACCAGGTCTTCGGCAACCTTTATATCCTTAAGGAACTTTCTTATGGTGACTGCCGGCCCGTCTAACGCCAAAGGAGGGATTATTATATTTACCCTGCAGCCGTCCTTAAAGGAGATCTCGGTATAAGGATAACTCTCATCCACGCGGCGGCGTGTCGGCAGCAATAATTTATGCACCAGATACATAAGGTGATCATCGTCATCAAAGGTTATGTCGGTAGTACGGGTGGAGCCATCCTTCTCCATATACACATTCTGCGTACCATTGATCATGATCTCGGTTATGCGGGGATCATTCATAAGATTTTCTATCGGTCCGTAACCTAAAAGCTCGTTGAGCATCTCGGTGACCGCCGCATCTTTATCCTGTGCGGATGCGCCTCCAAGCTCCCGGCCGACTATGCTCTGAATGGCCTGCATGGCTTTGGCCTTAAAATCTTCGTCAGCAACATCCTTGGACAAAAGGTGCCCGTATTCGGCGACATATCTTTTCCTTATCCTGTTCTTAAGCGCCCTATCCATTAGCCCTTTACCCCCATTTCTTTAAGCAGCAGGTTAACGCAATCGGCAAAAGCGACTTTCTTGACGGGCTTTCCTTTCCTAAAAAACAACCCATCTTTCTTTCCAAAAGCAACCCCGAAATCAGCCTGGGCCGCCTCCCCCGGGCCGTTGACCACGCAGCCCATTACAGCTAATTTTACCGCTTTATGGCTTAAATTACGAGCAGAATTTGCTATTCTATCCTCAAGCTGAGAAACTACGCCAGCCAGGTCTACGGCGCAGCGGCCGCAGGTAGGGCAGCTGATGACCTCAGGCCCAAAGCAGCGCAAGCGAAGCGCCTCAAGAATGCTCCTTGCGACCTTGATCTCCTGCAACGGATCAGCAGTAAGCGATACCCTTATCGTATCTCCTATGCCCTCCGACAAAAGAATGCCCAAAAGGACGCTGGATTTCACGGCTCCCGCAGAAGGAGAGCCCGTGGCAGTAAGCCCCAAATGCAAGGGATAATCACACAAACGGCTTATCTTACGGTAAGCCTCCAGTGTATCCAGGACATCCGCCGCCTTAAGCGAAACTACGATATCATAGAACTTAAGCTTCTCTATCTTTTTTATGTAATCCAACGCGCTTTTCGTCAGGTCATCCGCGATACTTTTCTTGCCATGCCTTAATCCCCTGACCGATCCGGAGTTGACACCGATACGCAAAGGGATCCTCGCCGCCTTAAGGGCGCTTACCACATCCGTTATCTGCTGTTTCTTATAAATATTGCCCGGGTTAAGCCTGATCTTGTCCGCCCCGGCCTCTACCGCCAAAAGGGCCAGGCGCCAATCAAAATGTATATCCGCCACCAACGGTATATTTATATTTTTCTTGATAATACGCAGGGCCGCGGCGTCAGATCTATCTTCGACTGCCACCCGAACCATCTCGCAGCCGGCCGCCTGAAGTGCCTTGATCTGACGGATAACCTTCTCATGGTCGCTGGTCTTGACCTTGGTCATGGACTGCACCGCAACCGGATTCCCCCCTCCGATACGGATATCCTTGATCCTGACAACCCTAGTCTTACGCCTTATGATCTTCATGAGCTTATTTGAAAAATCCCGCGATCTTATTCCCATGCATCCTGACAATATCATTATAGGTTACGAACACAACCAGAAACATCATCATTGAAAAACCGATATTGGTAATGACCTCTTCGGCCTTGGCCGTTAACGGCCTGCGCCGGATCTTCTCAACTGCCAGCAATATTATATGCCCGCCGTCTAATATAGGCAGGGGCAAAAGATTAAAGATCCCCAGGTTTATGCTCAATATGGCTGCCAGGCTAAGCAACGCCCTTAGGCCAAGGCTCCTTGCGTGAGAGATGATATCCACGATGCCAAGAGGGCCGGTCACTGATTCGCGCACGGAGATCCTCCTGGTGACCATATACCACAACCCTTTATAGGTCAAAACCGTGATATCCACGCACCTGCTAAACGCCCTCCCGAAGGACTCAAGGAAACCGAAACGCAAAACGATCTCTTCATCGCCAGGGGAGACGCCGATCAGGGGCACGCTTTTTTTCTGGCCCAGGCTATCATCAATACTGGACTCTCTTATCTGCACCGGAGTACTTCTTTCCTCGTTACCGCGCAAGTATGTGACCGTAACAGTGTCAGCGGTATTCTCCCTCGATATGATCTTCTGCAAATCTTCAAAAAGAACAATCTTTTTGCCGTCTATGGCGATAATCTTGTCCCCGACCTGCAATCCGGCCTTCTGGGCGCCGAAACCATCCTTTAAAGCGCCTATTTTTGTAGTCGACGCAGGATAACCGGTAAAGAACAAGACCCACAAAAGCATGAAACCAAGGATGTAGTTGAACACAGGCCCGAAAAATATGATCTGGAAACGCTTCCCCGGGGGCTGAGAATAATACTCATAGGGCCTCCCCTTGCAATCCTCAAGCGAGTCCCCCGCCATCTTAATGTAGCCTCCGAGGGGGATCGACCCGACGCAATATTCAGTATGAGCCTTCTTTTTCTTCCACAGGGCGGCTCCGAAACCCAAAGAAAATCTTTCCACCCTTACGCCGTTCTTCTTGGCCAGAAGAAAATGCCCAAGCTCATGGATAACGATCAAAGGGCTCAATACCAAAAGGGTTATAAATATATCCTGTAAAAATAGCATATGCCTAATCCATCCTCGAGACGAAGCTTAAGGCCTCTTCCCTGGCCCAGGCGTCCGCCTCTAAAATAGCCCCGAGAGAAGGCCTTGAAACGTTGCGGTGCCTTTTCATGACAGCCTCCGTCACTTTAACGATAGAAACAAAATTTACCCTTCCTCCTAAAAACCCTTCCACGCCCACTTCATTAGCCGCATTGAATACCGCCGGCAGCGTGCCCAACTCCCCCGCGGCCCGATAGGCAAGCCCCAGGGAAGGGAACCTGCTGAAATCCGGCTTCTCGAAATGCATTGCGCCCAGCTTATAGAAATCAAATGACACCGGAGCCCCCGGAGCCCTTTCCGGATAAGTCAGCGCGTATTGTATCGGTATACGCATGTCGGTCGCCGACAGCTGCGCCATAGTAACCCCGTCAATAAACTCCACCATCGAATGAATTATTGCTTCGGGGTGTATAAGGATCTTTATCTTATCCACGCCGACTTCGAAAAGAAACATTGCCTCAATAAGCTCGAGGCCCTTATTTACCAGGGTTGCCGAATCAACGGTGATCTTTTTACCCATCTTCCAGCGCGGATGTCTTAAAACTTGAGCGCGCGTGATGTTCTTAAACCTTGAGCGCTCAAGTTTTAAGAACGGGCCGCCTGAAGCAGTAAGATAAATACGCTTTAATTTGGCGGGATCCTCCCCGGAAAGGCACTGCCAGATGGCAGATTGCTCGCTGTCTATAGGTAGGATCCTTACCTTTTTTTCTCTGGCCCTGGACATGATAATGCTCCCGGCCATAACCAGCGCCTCTTTATTCGCCAGGGCGACATCCTTGCGGGAGTCTATAGCCGCCAGCAATGGGGAAAGCGCCTCTGCCCCGCTTATAGCAAGAAGGACCCGGTCTGCTTTTACGCCGCGGACCATCTCCGGCAAACCTTGCTTCCCTGCGAACAGCTTAATGCCCCTGCCAAGCTTTCCCGCTATCCTGCAAGCAGCCTCCTTATCACGGACACAGACACAATAAGGCCTAAACTCCCTGATCTGGCGCAAAAGCAGTTCAATATTGGAGTTTGCAGATAATGCGCTGACCTTAAACCTTCCCGGAAAACGCCTGGCCACATCCAGGGCGTTCTTGCCGATAGAACCGGTCGAGCCGAGGATAACGATATTCTTCATCTGCAGATAGTACTAATGTAAAAATAAAATACCGGAGCGGTGAATAATACGCTGTCGATCGAATCGAGGATCCCGCCCAATCCCGGAAGCAGCCCGCCTGAATCCTTTACACCGCAATCCCGCTTCAATAATGACTCAGACAGGTCACCTAGTTGAGCCAAAACACCTATTGCAAGGCCCAGAAAGACGAGGTGAAAATAAGTAAACTGCAAAAAAGGCTGGCAGGCCATAGCGCCGAGGATACTGAATAAGAGCCCCCCGACCCCGCCCTCGACGGATTTCTTAGGGCTTATGCGGGGCATAAGAGGGATCCTTCCAAAGCGGCTGCCGACTAGATACGCTCCGATATCGCAAAGCTTAGTGATCAAAAGGAGTGCGCCTAACAAAGCGACCCCGCCGCTAAGGCTCCTTATCTTAATAAGGAAACTGAACAGCCAGGACACGTACATTATCCCGAACAGCGTAGTCGAAATATCAACGATAACGCCGCTTGTGTTACGGCGCTTGAACTGCATCATGATCAGGAACAACAAGGTCAGGACTATGAAAAGGAGCTCCCACCTCTTGGTCAGCTCAAAACGAAAAAGTATGGACAGCGGGATCACAATACCGAGCCCTATGCCGAAATACTTGTAGATCCTTATCCCTTTATTCTCAAGCATCGTAAAAAACTCATAAAGCCCGAGAATAATGATGGCGATAACCGCGACCTTAAAGACCAGGCTGTTGAAGACCGCAAAAAGCACGATACTTATGAACACCAGTGAACTTAATAACCTGTTAAGCAGCATCTATATTTCCAAACCTCCTCTGTCTCCTCTGGTAATCCCTGAGGGCGCTTTCAAAATCCGAAAGGCCGAAATCCGGCCAGTATTTACTGGTAAAATAAAACTCCGCGTAAGAAAGCTGCCACAAGAGAAAATTACTTAAGCGGATCTCCCCGCTGGTACGGATCAAAAGATCGGGATCTATTATATCCGGGGCGTAGAGGCACCCCGCGAATGTCTTTTCATCCAGATCCTGCGGCAGGGCCTTGCCTTTTAAGACAAGTTCGGCAAATTTTGCGGCCGCATCGATGATCTCCTGCCGGGAACCGTAATTAAGGGCCAAAACCACGGTCATGCCGGTATTGCCCATGGTCTTCTCCTCGGCCGCCCTTATCTTCTTGATGATCTCCGCAGGCAAAGGCTCATCCCGGCCAATTGACCTGAAACGGATATTCTTCTTATGCATCTTATCGACCTCGCGGATAAGAAACTCATTCAGATAGCGCATCAGCGCATCTATCTCTTTCTTAGGCCTGTCCCAATTCTCAGAAGAAAACGCAAACAGAGTGATCGCCTCAAGGCCGAAATTCGCAGCGGACTCGATCACTTCCCTTACCCTTTTGATCCCCTCCCGGTGGCCGGAAACGCGGGGCAAGCCCTTCTCCCTGGCCCAGCGCCCGTTGCCGTCCATAATGATGGCGACGTGCCTTGGAAGTTTATCTTTATCAAGCATATTTTTAAGGGTTGATTAGTTTAATTCCGGGGTTTGGGCTACTGATGAACCCTGTAATCTATATTCGGGAATATGTTATCTTTATATTCGATGTCAGAAAGCCATCCCTCGTCTATTGAGTTTGACTTGATATCATCATAAAGGCGTGTAAACCTCAAGAGATGGTCTTTGGTGCGGCGTATGGCATAACTTGTGTGCGTACCTGTACCCAGAATAAACCCCCAGTCGGAGCTCTGGGCCAGGAGCAGTTCGCGCAGGGCCTGATTCAGGGCCCTTTTGGTCAGCCCATTAGTATCGCCGGAGGCGCTCTTGGCAAGCTCCGTCATACGCTCGGAAGCCGCATGCAAATGCTTGTATATCCAGTCATTTGAACCCTGCAGCCACATCTCGCTGTACCCCTTCCAGCCCCAGCTTGACATGGAAGGTGTTATGACCTGATTCCTGGGATTCTCCGCCAGGTATTCCGAAGGAGTGGTCATACGGATCTCATCCTGGTCACATGCGATCTTTCTTATTAAGAATTCCAGCCACTGCGGGCCTTCGAACCACCAGTGCCCGAACAGCTCCGCGTCATACGGAGAGATGATCATCGGCTTCTTCTGCATGAAGCCCTGCAGATAATCCACCTGCTTCTGGCGGTTAAACATAAAGTTCCCGGCCTGCTCAGCGGCTTTCTGGCGCGCCAACTCCGGCACGTAGGGCTCTTTCTGGTTGCCGGTTCCGGTTATGCGGTAATATTTGATCCCTGTATTTATCCTCACCCCGTCGGGGTGAATGTAGGGTTTTATGTAATCATATTCCAGGTCAAAACCGATATCGCGGTAAAACTCACGGTAATTATAATCACCCGGATAGCCCTCAATAGATGACCAGACCTGCTTAGAGGACTCAAGATCCCTGGCAAAACAAGCTACCCCTGTGCCCTTGCAGTAAACCGGAGCGAACACGCCGTATTTTGGCCGGGGCGTCCCATGCAGGATCCCATGCGCGTCAGTAAAGAAAAAGCGGATCCCCGCCTCCTTCAGGATCTCGTCATGGCCCGGATAATAACCGCACTCAGGAAGCCAGATACCCCTGGGCCTCTTGCCGAATACGCTCTCGTAATGGCTTGCGGCGACTTTGACCTGCGCCTTGACCGACTCACGGCAGACATCCATCAACGGTAAATATCCGTGGGTAGCGCCGCAGGTGATGATCTCAAGGTTCCCGGAATCCTGGAACCTCTTAAATGCGTTCACCAGATTCCGGCCGTACCTGGAGAATGTATCGCGGGCCTTGGAGAAATCGTGGTAATACATCCTGGCCAGGTTCTGGAACTGCGGCTGCCAGCTGGTCCTCTCCACCTCCTTGGCGGAAAGCTCGATCAAGCTATTGATATGTTTAAGGTAGCGCTCCTCCAGAAGAGGGTCACCAAGCATCGAGACCAGCGTCGGGCTCAAAGTCATGGTAAGGCGGAAGTCGATCTTGTCCTCTGCCAGCCTCTCGAACATCGTTATCAAGGGGACATAGGTCTCGGTTATCGCCTCATAAAGCCAATCCTCTTCCAGGAAATCCTCATGCTCCGGATGGCGCACGAAGGGAAGGTGGCCGTGCAAAACTAAACAAAGATATCCTTTATGCATTTTTTATAATAGGGGTAGCGACCTTCGTCTCCCTGCTTACGATCGGGGTAATAGTCCTCTCCTCGATCTCATCCGCTGAAACGGCCTTGCAAGGTATGACCTGCTGGCCGTCAGGCAGCGAGAAGCGCAGGGTAAAGGTGCCGTCGTGGCGCAAGGTGATAGGCTTGCCCTGTACCGTGACCTTGGCGTCCGGCTCAGTAGCGCCATAGACGATAAGTTCGCAGTCAACCATGAACCAGAATGACCGCTCTTTCTTTCTAACCGGGCTTCCGCTTCCCATGGAAGCTATACCGGAGGTAATAGAGATCTCTCTTTTTACCCTCTCCTGCCAGCCCTTGCCTACGGGAGAACTCTGTCCGAACCCGAAACCCAGGCCGTAAAGGCGGGCAAACATGTCATCAGGGATCATCCACTCCTCATCCGTGATCCAGGACGGCCCGTCAAGAGGTGTCTGCACGACATTAGAGCGCAGGATCGTGATAAATCTTCCGTCGGGAAGGAGGAGCCCGTAATCAACGCACCAGGACCTGCCCGGGCCGGCAGTATCAATATACCAGCTGGTGGCGTGATCATTTATATGGATATCAGAAAACTTATGGGCGTTGGAACCGTTAAAAATTAAATTGGTTACATCATAAACACGCAGGACCCTCTTGGCATGAAAAAAATCGCTTCCAAGCTCAGACTTATACCTTTCAATGGTCGCATGCCTTATCTCCCAGTAGGTATGCAGCCACCATGGGTCACGCACCTGAAGCACCATCCTGTCTTTATCGTAGTGATGCGGCAGCTCATGCGGCATCACCCGGCGCGCGAAAGTCGTTTCAGGATGAGAAAACTTGCTCTGCTCTACCGCTACCTGCTGCGCTCCCAGGACCTGCTTCTGGGGCTTTTTTACCGCAGGAATCTTGGCGGATGGGGCCTTGACCTTTTTGGCCAGCTTTTCATTTATTACTTTAAGCTTATCCTTAATTCTTTTGATCAGGGCCATTTTGAGCACCTCCTTAAATAAAGCAGGCAACCGTAAAGAGAAAGGGGATCAGTATGAATACAGGCAATTGCTTTGCAAATCTTCAAATAAGAAAATGGCGTTCCCCTTTTTCCATGCGAGCTGTAAAACGCTCTTGCCAAACACGCCGCCAGATCACCTCTTTACCGGCTTGGCCGCATTGGCAGCTGCCAGCTGCGCTTCGAGCGATTCCTTCTGCCTTGTTACCTTTTCAAGCTCTTCCTTAAGGCTCTGGCTTATCAGTTGTTCCTGCATCAGCGCTTTCTTTGTATTATCAAGCGCCGCCTTCTCTGCCTCGAGCTCCTTCTCTGCGGTTTTTAGCCTCTGCTCGAGCCCCGCATCCTGTTGAGAGATCTTGCTTAGCTTCTCTTCCAGGTCAAAACGGGCGGACATCTCCTTCTGTCGCGCGGCCTTGTGCTGATATGAACTTGCACAAGAGGCGAACAAAACAGCTACCAATAATAATATTATACCTGAAAGCGCCAGTACTAACTTGTTCTTAGGATCTTGCATTTATGCCTATAGGCCGAAAGGGCCTTTAGATTATTTAAGATTGCCCGACGGTTCCTCAAGGGAGCTGCCTTCAGGCCTATCCTTGGCCACCTTGGTTATGCGCGGCATGATCACGATCTCAACACGGCGGTTAAGCTGACGGCCCTCAGAGTCGCCGTTAGAGGCGACCGGCTGATACTCGCCGTAGCCTATGGCAGATAAGCGGTCCGGGTCAATACCCTGCTTATCGCACAGATAATACAGCACGCTTAAAGCGCGATGGCTGGAAAGCTCCCAGTTGGATTTCCATCCTGAAGCCTTGATCGGCTGATTATCGGTGTGCCCCTCAATGCCTATCTTATAACCTGCCAGGTCATCTTTAAGGATCCCTGCGACTTTATTAAGGAGCGAATACGCCTCAGTCCGGATCACGGCTTTGCCTGAATCAAAAACAAGATCACCGACTACGGTGATCACAAGGCCCTTCTCCATCATCTGAAGCTTCACCTGCTTATCCTTTATCTCCTGGCTTAATTTATCCTCAAGGCCCCCTTTGCTGCGCGCTAGCCGGTCCAGCTGGGCCTGCAGCTCTTCGATCTTCTCCATGTCCGAACGCCTGCCTGACTGGAATACAAAAGTGCAGCCTGCCAGCATGATGCCGGTTAAACCCAACACCAATAATTTCAATAACTTATTCTTCATAGCGCCCTCCATATTTTGTGTGAACTTTTGAATTTTTAATATAACACAATGGCTTAACGCAGTCAAGGATTTTATGAGCTTGCGGGCTATGTAAAAATAGTCTCATCACGGGCGGAACCTATCGATACCATGGTTATCTTGACCTTCAGAATATCAGATAAAGCAGAAAGGTAACCCTTAGCGTTGAGATGTAAGTCAGCGTACCTGCGCGGTTTAGCCGCATATCCGGGCCAACCCGGAAACTTCTTATAAACAGGCTTTATGCCCGACAGGACTTTCCTGTCCTGCGGATACTCCCTGATAATTTTACCTTTATATTTATAGCCGGTGCAAACTTCAACACTCTTTAAACCGTCCAAAATATCCATCTTCATTATGGCAAGCTCCGTGATCCCGTTCAAGACCACTGCTTCCCTGGTCATGACCGCATCAAACCACCCGCAGCGCCTGGGCCTGCCGGTAGTAGCGCCAAACTCCTTGCCCCTCTGGCGCATGAACTCTGCGAAATCAGGCGCAAACTCCGTCGGGAATGGCCCCTCCCCCACACGCGTGGTATAAGCCTTGGCGACCCCGATGACCTTATCGATCTTTACCGGAGAAACTCCGGTGCCAGTGCAGGCCCCTCCGGCAGTGGCAGATGACGATGTCACGTAAGGATAGGTCCCGAAATCGACATCAAGGAATGTCCCCTGCGCGCCCTCAAACAAAATATCTTTGTTTTTTGCGGCTGCGTCATTCAAAAGAAAAGCGACATTGCATACATATCCGCGCAGAATCCTGCCGTAACGGCTGTACTCTTTGTAAACATCCTCCAATTTAAAACCCGGATGGCGGTAGACTTTCTTGAATATCTCATTCTTCTCTTTCAGAGCGTCTTTTAACTTTTCACGGAATACTTCCGGATTGATCAAGTCAACCATTCGGATTCCGCCGCGGGAGATCTTGTCCGCATAACACGGCCCGATGCCGCGGCCGGTAGTACCGATCTTATACGTGCCCTTTGATTCACGCAGCTGGTCCAATATCCTGTGATATGGCATGATCACGTGGGCTAAGCCGGAGATCCTCAGACGGTTGCCGATCGCCACCCCCGCTCCTTCAGCCTCTTTTATCTCATGCAATAAAACAGCCGGGTCGATCACAACACCGTTGCCGATGCAGCAGATCTTGCCTTTGTGCAGTATTCCCGACGGGATAAGGTGGAATATGTACTCCTTGCCTTTTACAACGACAGTGTGGCCCGCGTTGTTGCCTCCCTGGTAACGCACGATATAATCCACCCCTTCAGACAAGATATCGATGACCTTACCTTTGCCTTCATCACCCCACTGAGCGCCTACAAGTATTATATTCATATTTTTAAGGTATCATGGTAAAGATCTTACGGGCGATATCCGGATACTTGGCGATAAACCTGAGCTCCTCATCCACGAGCGGTTTCTGGTTATGCACGTTGGCATACCTTACCAGCTCAAGGATCTTGGTCGCCTCTTCGTCGTCGCGGAAGGCCACCTCGATCTTCTCGTAGACGTTCCTGAAGCCCTTTATCCCGGAATACTCCCCGGCAGTGATCTTTCTCCCTGTTTCAATTATCTCCGGCTCCCCGCGGCCAAGCTCTTCATAATCATAAAGTTCATAATTGCGCCTGTCCTTTAATGCGCCGTCGGCGTGTATCCCCGATTCGTGGGCGAAGGCATTGGAACCTATCCCGGGTTGATTGATAGGAATAGGGACACCAAAGGCGTAGGAGCCGTATTTGCAGGTCTTCCATGCCGCTTTGAGGTTCACGCGCTCATCAAGCGAATAACCCTGCATGCCGTTTCCATACTTCAAGGCAAGTATCACCGAAACCAGATCGCAGTTTCCGGCGCGCTCGCCCATCCCGTTAAGGCATGTATTGATATAGGAATCGCATCCGGCGTCGAATGCGGCCTTAGCCCCGGCGACAGAGTTAGCTACGACCAGCCCGAGGTCATTATGGCAGTGCACTTCAATAGGCAGCTGGACGCTCTCCGCCAAAAGCTTGATCCTCTCATAGATCGAGAACGGCGTATCACACCCAAGCGTATCGCAGTAACGCACCCTGTTGGCGCCTGCCGTTTTGGCCGCAAGGGCAAACTCCATAAGGTAATCCATCTTCGTGCGCGAGGCATCCTCGGCGTTTACGCAGACAGATTCAGCCCCCAGGCGCCTGGCCTCCTTAACCGCCTCAACCATCTCCCTGATCACCGACGCATGGTCAAGCTTACCCTGGAACTTATGGACGATCATCTGGTCGGATGTAGAGATAGACAGGTTCAGGCTCTTTATCGCCGGCACCAGCTTAAAGGCAGCTTTCACATCATCTTTAGTAGCCCTGATCCATCCGCTTAAACGTATGGGGGCAAGCGCGCCGAGTGAGACCAGCTCAAGATTGGCGTTAAGATAGTTCGTCTCGTGGCGGGTCAAAGGAAATCCGAACTCCGACTGGGAGACACCCATCTCGTTAAGATAGATGTTGATCATGGTCTTCTGCAGCTTTGACAGGCAGATGCGCGAGGTCTGCACCCCGTCGCGGTTAGTCACATCAAGGATATAGATCATAGGCTTATTGCTCATATCTTCACCTCTTCAGTATCTTTCTTAACTCCTCTTTTGAAGGCGCGCCCTTGGATGTGAATATCTCCTGATTATCCAACAAGTACACCGGGCCGAACATTATCCTTAACTGCTTACTAAGCGAAGTGTTCTCTTTGAAAAGCTTAGTGCCCTCTTCCCCTTTAGCGCAGGACTTGATCTTGGCGATATCCAACCCTCCCGCGCAATCCTCCCACCACGAACTGTCCTTATTCTGGCTGCGGCAGATAGCGTAATCAATGAAGTTATCGGGATACAATTTCTGCACGCAGACAGCGCGCAGGTCCTCTTCAATCTCGCTTTTCCCCTTAGGGGCATCAAATATACCATTGACTTCGACTGCTAGGAAATGCAGGTCCGGGTTGAGATCTTTAGCGTTAGCCAGGATAGCGGCGGAACTTTCATCATAAAGGCTCAAGAATATATCCAACTTTCCCTTCTCCTTCTTGCGGTCCAGGAAGATCGACACCCCGCTTGCCTCCGGCTTCAGGATAAAATATCCTCCCTTGTCTTCAAGGCCGGGCTTGATCATTTCAAAGCCCTTGTCCTTCTGCACATCCTTACCTAATATATAAGCCGGCAACCCGGTTATCCCCAGCTCCTTGACCAGCTCCGCGGCCTTTTTCTCCGGATAATAAAGATACTTGACCTCGATGCCCGGGAACTGGTTTTTAAGGGGACTTACAACCGCATCGGTATCGCAGGTCAAACAAGGCTTGACGGTTATTACCGTAAAGCTGAACTTTCTGGCCTCGCTGAATAAACAGGTGGCAGCCGGGGCTCCGGCATCCTTACAGATACCGACTAATCCTTCCTTGCGGCAATCCCTGTCCAGAAAACAGCTCGGAAGGGCCGCGCTTACCTCCAGATCGTCGGAAACCTTATCCGACAACCGTATCTCTTCGGATCTGGGATTTGCGACCTTTCCGTCCTTAAGGCCGAATGTCAGTTTCCCGAGCTTGCGGCCCTGCCATGAAGTGTTCAAGACAAGCGTCTCCCCTGCCTTCATCGGCTGATTTTGTTTTTTATTATTGCTTATAAGGATATCTATGCCTTTGACATTCTCCAAAAGAGACTGCTCTTCGCCGGGAGTAAGATTACTAAGAAGCACAATACAATTGGCCCCAGCTTTCTTCAATTCCGCTACACTAGCTGCGGCTTTAGGATTCGGCTCAAAGACCTCTACGCCTGCCGCTTTTTGTTTTGAAGAAAGGCTTGTCGCGCCGATCAAGCCGACCTTAACGCCTCCGGACAGCTCCTTTACCATAAATGGCAGGACCTCTTCCATCTTGATATTCGAGGAAAGAAAATTGATACCCGTCTTTTTTATGGCACCCCGGAGGAAATCCGCGCCGAAGTTAAACTCATCCGGCCCTATCACGGCCGCATCAAACTTCATAAGCCCCATTGCTTTTAGATTTATATCTGTGCGCTGCATATCAAACTGCGTATTCTGGGTATATTCATCCTCAAGGCCCCCGGCAAAAAAACTGCCCGTATCCACGAGGATCGCCTCGGGATTAACTTTTCTTTGCTGCTTGACCAAGGTCGCCCGGCGGGCAATGCCCCCGTCCTTCTCTTTAGGGCAGCTGCAGGTATAAAGCATCGCGTGGGTCTGCCCGGAATAAAGTATAACTATTTCCTTTACACCCGAAGCAGCATGCGCCGGCAAAGAAAAAACCACGAAGGCAAGAACAAAAAGTAACCCTACAGCCAAAAATGCCTTAAGCCTTGCAGCAATAGATTCCATGTTACCCCCCCCATTTTTAAATAATTACTTATTAATTTACAACCTTATGACTTTGACCGTCAAAATATTCTCAAGCTTCTTTATCTTTTCCACGACATCTGAGGAGATAGGGCTGTCCACATTCAAAACGCTGATCGCCTTACCTGCCGGCTCATCGCGGCCGAAGGTCATGGCAGCGATATTGATCCCCTGTTTACCCAAAAGCGTGCCGAAGTTGCCGATCAAGCCCGGCCTGTCCCAGTTACGCGCGAAGATCATCTCTCCGACGGGGAAAAACTCCACGTAGTACTCGTCGATCTTGACGATGCGCGGCTGCTTGTTGCTTGAGAGCGTCCCGCAGGTCCTCTTGGATTCCTTGTCGGTCTTGACCTCAAGCTGGATGAAATTGACAAACTCCCCTTCCTGCGAAGACTTGGCTTCATTGATCCTGATGCCCCTCTCCTTGGCAAGGCTTAAGGCATTGATGAAATTAACTGTTTCCTGCAATATGGGAGAAAGGACGCCCTTGACCAAAGCCAGAGTAAGGGCCGCCACATCATACTTGGTGATATCCCCGCCATAAGTGATATTGAGCTGATCGATCCGCCCTTCAGCAAGCTGGGAGGTAAACGACCCCAGCCTCTCCGCAAGATTGATATACGGCTCAAGGGTCTTATACATCTCAGCGTCGACGCAAGGATAGTTTGCGGCATTGCGTATGCCTTTTCCAAGAAGGGCGTCGCGCACGATCTCCGCGACCTCGATAGCGACATTGACCTGGGCCTCTTCGGTGGAGGCGCCCAAGTGAGGCGTCAAAATGACATTATCAAGCTTTAAAAGCTCGCTTGCCGGATCAAGCGGTTCCTTCTCAAACACGTCTAGCGCGGCACCCGCGACCAAGCCGTCTTTAACCGCCCGGGCAAGAGCCGCCTCATCAATGATCCCGCCGCGCGCGCAGTTGATCACGCGTACGCCCTTCTTCATCAGGGCAAACTCTTCGGTTGAGATCAAATGCCTTGTCTCATCTGTCAGCGGCGTATGCACGGTAATGTAATCGGCCTTCTGAAGTATCTCCTTTATCTCGACGATCTCGATCCCCATCTTCTGCGCAACCTCGCGGGACAAGAACGGATCATATGCCAAAACCTTCATCCCGAAGGAGACCGCCTTTTTGGCCACATCCGAACCGATCCTGCCGAACCCGACTATCCCTAAGATCTTTCCGTAAAGCTCGACCCCCATGAACTTGGAACGCTTCCACTCCCCCCTCTTTGTAGAGGCGTTGGCCTGCGGGATATTCCGGGAAAGAGCCAGGATCATGCTGAAGGTATGCTCGGCGGTTGAGATGGTGTTGCCCGCAGGAGTATTCATGACAATAATACCCTTTTGCGTGGCGGCATCAAGATCCACATTATCAAGCCCCACCCCGGCGCGGCCGACAACCTTTAGCTTTGCGGCAGCATCGATTATCTCTTTAGTGACCTTTGTGGCACTGCGCACGACCAAGGCATCATAATCCTTAATAATTTCTTTAAGCTGCTCCGGATTTAGGTCCGTCTTAATATCTACCTGAAGGTCTTTAACGTCGGTCAAGATCTTAATACCTTCATCTGATAAAGGGTCGCTGACTAATATCTTATACATTCGCATCCCTCCGTTGGTCCTTATAGTTTAAGCCTTCAAAAACACTTCCTCCGCCGCCTTTACGCCTGAGCCGAGCTCGAACTTATAACCCATCTGCATCAGCACCTTTTCAAGGCAGGATATCCCGGCAATAATATCAAACTCCTCGATAAAACCCATATGGGCGATACGTATGACCTTGCCCTTTAATTCATCCTGGCCTCCGGCGATAGTGACACCGTAGGTATCGCGCATGGTCTTGACCAGTTTTTCTCCGTCAATACCTGCAGGGGCCTTGACCGCGGTGACCGCATCGGACGCTGCGGCGGGTGAGAATAACTCCAGGCCCAGCCCCTTCATTGCGGCGCGCGTGGCATCCGCCATCTTTTTGTGGCGCAGGAATACATTCGCAAGCCCGTCATCCTTAAGCATCTTCAGGACTTCATTAAGCGCTATGATCAAAGTTATCGCCGGGGTAAACGGCGTATCGGTCTTATCCAAAGCTTTTTTGGCCGTCCTCATGTCAAAATAATACCTGGGGCTTTTTGAAGCCTCGATCAGCTTCATCGCTTTTTGGCTCACGGAAAGGAATCCTAATCCCGGCGGGAGCATAAGGCCTTTTTGCGAACCGGAGACCACCACGTCGCATGACCACTCGTCACTTTTAAGATCAATGGCTCCCAGGCCGCTTATGGCATCAACCGCCAAGACAGCTTCCGTATCCTTAACGATCCTGCCTATCGCTTCAATATCGGTGGCGACGCCGGTAGATGTCTCGCAAAGGGTAGTGAATACAGCTTTTATTTTAGGGTTGCTTTTAAGCCTCTTACCTATCTCGGCCGGCTCCACCGCCTTGCCCCACTCCACGTCGATCACCTCAGCATTGATCCCGTATGCCTTGCACAGTTCGGTCCATCTTTCGCCGAACTTACCGGCCTGCACGACCAAAGCCGTGTCCCCTGCGGATAAAAGGTTTACAACCGCCGCCTCCATTGCGCCCGTGCCGGAGGAAGCCAATATGAAGACGTCGTTCTTAGTTTGAAACACATACTGCAGGCCGGCAGTCGCTTCTTTAAGGATAGCCTGGAATTGCGGAGTGCGATGATGGATGATGGGGCGGGCCATGGCCTCAGAGACCTGCGGCGGTAAAGGTGTGGGCCCCGGCGTCAAAAGGTAATTCTTTCTCATCTTAAAACCTCCAAATAAATTTCATTTTGATTTTAATACTCTAAACTATTTAACCGCACCACGCAACTACGCACTATCTATTTTACTTTTCCCGGAACGATCACTTCATCGATCAGGCCGTACTCCAGCGATTCCTGCGCGGACATGAAATAATCCCTGTCCGTATCCTTCTGGACCTTCTCTATAGATTGTCCCGTATGTTTTGCCAGTATCTCGTTGATCCTGTCGCGCATTTTGAGGATCTCTTTGGCGTGGCGGGAGATATCCTCGGCCGCCCCCTGGATGCCGCCCCAAGGCTGGTGGATCATGACCCTGGAGTTGGGAAGCGAGTGACGCTTGCCCTTGGTGCCCGCGCACAAAAGCAACGCCCCCATGCTGGATGCCTGGCCTACGCAATAGGTGGCAACGTCACACTTGACGAACTGCATCGTGTCGTATATCGCAAGGCCCGCGGTTACGGACCCGCCGGGAGAATTGACATAAACATTGATATCCTTGGTCACATCCTCCATTTGCAGGAACAATAGCTGAGCGATAATAAGATTTGCCACATAATCATCAATCGAGGTGCCTATGAAGAGTATGCGGTCTTTTAAAAGGCGCGAGTAAATATCGTAGGCACGCTCGTAACCCCGGGACGTCTGCTCGATTACCATGGGCACTAAAGTCTGATTTTTTATCTCCATGCTACCCTCCTAAAGGAGCAGACAACTTACGGAGCGAACGAAGTGAGCGAACGTAAGTTGTAGCTGCATTGTTAACTTGTATCCAGCGTCTGCGAATTTATGCACGCTTTTTTGACAGAAATCTCTTGGTTCTGGAATTCAGAGGCTCAATCCAAAAAAGCGGGCAGATCAACCGTTCCGTTTAAGACCAATCTGCTTCCCGCAACAAAAGCTCAACCACTCTACGAGGCATAAAATCGTCTATCTTTATGTTTTCTTTCTTCGCTATCTCAGACAACACGAGGTAGATCTTTACCTGTTTCTTTGCCTCAGGCTCGATCTCGGTAAGCAAAGCCTTCACCTCTTCCTCGATCTTCTCGCGGGGCACGCCTTTTAAGGCAAGGTCAAGCTTTGCTGCCTTAAGCATCTCCTGCACCTGCCTGTTTACCAGAGACTGCGGGACTTTGAAATCCAGCTCCTTGGTGATATGCTCAATAAGCCCGTTCTCCATCCTCTGGCGCTCGGCGTTCTCCTTTTGGATAAAAAGCTGCCTTTCGAGCGCTTTTTCAAACTCCTGGATGCTGATATAGCCTAAACTCCTGGCAAGGTTATCATCCGCCGCCTCCAGCTTCCTGGCCTCTTTTATAGAGTCAACGAAGCGCTTGATATCATCGGAGCTGACCGTAACCGGCTTAAAGCCCACTTTAAGTTTCTTGTAATGCCCCAACTTTATCTCCGGGCTTATCTCGACTTTGGCCTTAAAAGAAAGGCTCTCCCTGTCCAGCTTAACATCAGATATCTGCGGAAGGTCCACCACGTCAAACTTCTCGCTTTCAATGGCCTTATTATAAATATCCGGCACCAGCTCTTGTAAAACCTGCTCATGGGCATGGGCAGAATAACTCTTTTCGATCATATCGCGCGGGGCATGGCCCGGCCGAAAACCCGGGACCTTGGCGCTCTCGGTGATCTTTTTGAAAACCTCCTCAAATTTATCCTTTACCACATCACCTGCTACCTCAATATTGATCTCCATGGTGCTACCGTCGATCTTTTTGACCTGTGTTTTCATGATCCCAGTACCCTTTCTTAAATGAGCAGATAACTTACGGAATCCGCCGAAGGCGGATGGCGTAAGTTATAGCGACTGCTATAAATTGTTTCTCGCGTCTGCGAATTTACACACGTCCTTTCGGCAAAGAATATCTTGATTCTGGAATCTTAGAAAACTCAAACCCGAAAAGGACGGGTGGATCAACCAATTAAAATATAAAAACGAGCAAAAGTGAATTCCTGTCCTACTCACATCCTGAACTTCTCACCCAGGTATATCTGGCGCGCCTGCGGGTTATCTATCAACTCCTGCGCCGTGCCGGATATAAGTATCCGGCCTTCGGCGATAAGGTATGCCCGGTCCGTTATCGACAATGTTTCTCGGACATTGTGGTCGGTCAATAATACCCCCAGCCCCTTCTCTTTGAGCTCCTTAATTATCTCCTGCGCCTCGTTCACCACGATCGGGTCTATGCCGGAGAACGGCTCATCGAGAAGTATAAAAGAGGGGTTGGTCACAAGCGCCCGGGTGATCTCAAGGCGCCGCCTCTCTCCTCCCGATAATGTATAAGCCTTATGCTTTGCAAGGTGCGAGATCTTAAGCTCCTCAAGAAGGCTAAAAAGCCTGCGCCTCCTCTCATTATTAGATATAGGCAGGGTCTCAAGTATGGCTAATATGTTCTCCTCAACCGTCAGCTTCCTAAAGATCGAAGCCTCCTGCGAAAGATAAGCTATGCCGAAACGGGCGCGTTCATGGATAGGCAGGTTCGTGATATCATTATTGTCAAAGACGATCCTCCCGTTGTTTGGAGGAACCACTCCGACGACCATGTAAAACGTCGTGGTTTTACCGGCCCCGTTGGGCCCTAGGAGCCCGACGATCTCCCCGCGCTTAACGAGGATATCCACACCCTTGACTACCTGTTTACCGTCGTAAGACTTGGAAAGCCCCTTAATTTCCAAAAGGTGCATCGCCTTGATCCCCCCCGGTAGTGGTTATGACCAATTTCGGCCTGCCCGTAAGAATGATCTTCCTGTCAGCGGCGCTATAGATCGCCTCCTGACTGTAAGAAATATTCCCGCCCTGCACGACCTTGACGTTGCCGCTTGCGACAATTTTATCGATCTTGCCGCCCGCAAGCTTCTTAGCATCGCCCTGCTCGGGCGCCGGATTCTTCTTGCCGGTAATAAAGTAAACATCCATCTTATCGCTGTAGATCGTAGAATCTGCCCTTGTGACCACGACATTATTCCTGAAGGTGGCACAATTGTTCTGGTAATCTATCTCTAACGGCCCGTCACAGATAACCTCGACCTTCTCCTGAGAAGCAAGAGGGTCATCACTCTCAGCGGTTTGCGCGACAGGCTTAATATCAAGCTTTACGTCCTTCTCAAGCGATATCTTCTTTAAGTTCGGCTCTCCGTGGGCGCCCTTGCCCACGACTGTCATGTCTTTGTTCTCGATATTCACAACGTCAGTAGTGGTGACCACCTGGGCCTTCCTGTCCCAATCAAGCGAATCCGTGACCATTTTAGTGCCTGAGCTGGAGGTGATGACCACGTTCTCCCGCAGGTTCATCTTACCGTCGGCTCTATTGAAAGCCCCCTTGTCCGCAGTAAGTTTTACATCCTCCTCTTTGCCGTAAAGATTGCCTACCACCTTTTGCAATTCGACAGTCTCATTCATGATATCGGCGGATTCCCCGGAAATATCCCAATCTTTCTTCCCCTTTTCGCCGTATCCCGCAAGATTAAACTCATTTATCTGCTGCTCGGCTTCATCAAGCTGCTCGTCCTTCTTCTTATCAGCGGCCTTATTTTTTTCGGCTCCGGAGCCCTTCCAGGAGAAAAATCCTTTGTTTTGACCCGATTCTTTGGCAAAAACAGGAACAGATATAGCAAGCGCTAATACCAAAGCCGTAAACAAGCCCACCTTAAACGTCATATATCTCACCTACAAGCTTCTGCCACTTATTCTGCGACTTAAGTATAAGCTCCGCTACTTCACGCACAGCGCCCCTTCCGCCGTGTTTTAAAGTGATATACTGCGCGGCAAGCTTTATCTCAGGACAAGCATTAAACACCGCGATAGGAAAACCCACCCTCTTCATAAGACAAAGATCGACTAAGTCATCCCCGACAAAGCAGACCTCGGATATGCCCACACCGTATTTCTTAAGGATCTTGTCAAGGACCGAAGATTTCGGGGATATATTCTCAAAGACCTCGGCGACCCGCATATCTTTAGCGCGCGGCTTTATGGAGCGCGAGCCTTTGGCCGTGATAAGCACGGTCTTTATCCCGGCCTTCGAAAGAAGATAGACTCCCAGGCCGTCGTGGACATCGAAAAGCTTCATATCGTGCCCGCGGGAATCATATACGATATGTCCGTCGGTAAGGACTCCGTCCACATCCAAAAGCAACAGCTTGACTTTAGCGGCCTTCTCCCTCAACTCGTTTTTTACCTCAGCGTTAAACATGCTTATGCTATACCAATCCCGCCCTTAAAAGGTCCTGCACATCCAATAAGCCGACCGGGCGCATCAACTTATCCACGACAGGGACCTCATCGATCTTTTTATCTTCAAGTATGCGCATAGCCTCAGCCGCAAGCATATCCGCATACACCACCGTCGGCCCCTTGGTCATGACATCCTTTATCCTGCGATTAGGCAGGTCAACGTCCGTTTCCAGGTGCCGGCGCAGGTCTCCGTCAGTGAATATCCCGCGAAGTTTGCCGGACTTATCCACGATAGTAGCTGAACCGGCGCGGCTGTGGGTTATCTTGACCAGGACCCCGGCGACCAACTCATTCTCTTTTACGATAGGATTGGCCGGGCCGCGGCGCATGATATCCCCAACCAGAAGGAGCAGGCGCCTGCCTAAAGCCCCTCCCGGATGAAAAAACGCGAAATCCTTCTCTTTAAAGCCCTTCAACTCCAATAAGCACACAGCCAAAGCGTCGGTCATAGCCAATGTGGCGGTAGTTGATGCTGTAGGGGCCAGCCCCAAAGGACAAGCCTCTTTTTTTACCGAAACATCCAGGACCACGTCGCTGTACTTTGCCAGGATCGAATTTAAATTACCTGTCAGGGCGATGATCTTTGAGCCGATCTTCTTTAAAATAGGCAGAAGCTGCTTCATCTCGCCGTTTGAGCCGCTGTTTGAGATTATCACCACGATATCCTGGCCGGTCACCTTGCCCAGGTCGCCATGAATTGCCTCCGCGGTGTGCAAAAACAAACTTGGGCTCCCTGTCGAAGCAAGTGTAGCGGAAAACTTCTGGGCGATTATCCCGGTCTTGCCCATGCCGCTGACTACCACCCTGCCCTTGCACTTTAATACAAGGTTAATGGCCTTTTCGAAATTCTTCCCCAGACGGGGCTTCAAATCTTTTACCGCCTGCGCTTCAATATCAAGGACTTCTCTCGCCCGCTTTATCACGTTTATCTTCATAAAGCCGCCCTTATCTTTTTTACCTGCTTTAAAAGCGCTTGCAGGCTCTTTAAATTTATCATATTCGGCCCGTCGCAGGGCGCCTTGTCCGGGTCCGGATGGACCTCTAAAAACAACCCGTCACAGCCAAAGGCGACCGCCGCCCTGGAGAGCCCCTCGACAAATTCGCGCTGCCCAGAGGATGAACTGCCTCTTCCCCCGGGAAGCTGGATGCTGTGAGTTGCGTCATAGACGACCGGATATCCGAATTCACGCATGATCGACAATGCCCGGAAATCCGTGACCAAATTATTGTAACCAAAGCTAGTGCCCCGCTCAGTTATCACGATCTTGCGGCTTCCGGCTGACTCAGCTTTATTAATGATGGAAGCCATATCCCAAGGCGCCAGAAACTGCCCCTTCTTGATATTCACAATTTTGCCGGTCTTTGCCGCGGCGACCACGATATCCGTCTGGCGGCACAAAAACGCGGGGATCTGGATTATATCCAGCACATCCTTAGCCTCGGCAATCTCCTTTACGCAGTGAACATCGCTTAAAATAGGCAGATTCAACTTCTGCTTTACCTTGCGCAGGACATCCAACCCCTTCTTTATCCCCGGGCCGCGGTAAGAGTTTATGGAAAGCCTGTTGGCCTTGTCAAAGCTGGCCTTAAATATAAAAGGAACGGATTCCTTAACCGCGATATCCTTGATCTTCTTTGCGATATCAAGGCAGGAGCTCTCTGATTCGATAACGCATGGCCCCGCGATAAGGACCAGCGGATTCCTGTCCCCGATAGTTATATTTTTAACTTTGACCTGCTGCATCAAACACCTCTTTTTAAATACGCCTCGACTCTATCGAGGTCCTCCTGGGTATCAACGCTTATAGTATCATATTTTGTCTCGACCATCTTGATCCGGAAACCCTCCTCCAACACCCTTAGCTGCTCAAGCCTCTCCGTCTTTTCCAATGAAGACGGCGGAAGGTTCTTATAGATAAAAAGAAAATCCTTGGTGTAGCCGTAAAGCCCCATGTGCTTATAGTACAAAGGCTTCTCGACCAGCGAGTTAGCCGGCTGGTGCGGTATGGCCGAGCGCGAAAAATACAGCGCGAAATTAAACTTATCCACCACAACCTTGACCGTATTGGGATCCGTGATCCCCTGGGGGTCATCGAGCTTTTTCATCACCGAGGCCATGGTAAGCTTTTTATCATCAAGAAGGGCCCGGGCAACGCTGTCGATCATGGTCGGATGTATCAACGGCTCGTCCCCCTGAATATTTATCACGATCTTCACATCAAGCGGGTTGACCACCTCGCTGATCCTGTCCGTGCCGCAGGTGTGATCCTTGGAAGTCATCACAGCCTTGGCCCCGAATTTAGCGGCCGCTTTAACCACTTCTTCGTCATCACAGGCGATAATCAGGTCATCCAGAAGAAGCGCCTGCTTAGCGCGCTCCCAGACGTGCCGGATCATGGGCTTACCGTTAATATCGGCAAGGACCTTGCCCGCAAGCCTGGTGGAAGAATACCTTGCCGGTATGACTCCGATCACATCCATCTATTTGCAAATCCTTTCCAAAAGCTCTTCCTGCGTAGTGGTAGCAGTGCCCACTTTACCCACTACGATGCCGGCGGCAAAGTTAGCGATATGAGCGGCTTCAAGTCTGCCCGCACCGCAAGATAAACCGAGGGTGAATGTGGCGATCACAGTATCCCCTGCGCCTGAGACATCAAAGACTTCCTGCGCCACTGTCGGAATATGAGTCATGCAGCCGTCATTCTCAAAAAGCTTCATCCCTGATTCGCCCAGCGTGACTAAAACCGAATCCAGATCCAGATACTCCAAAACCTCGCGCGCGGCCGACTCAATATCTTTATCGGTAAAAAGCTTGTCATCATTGACCTTAAAACGATTAGAGGTATCCTTAATTTTCAAGTTCCTGACCGCATTCTCCAACTCCTTGCGGTTAGGCGTAATGGAAGTCGCCCCGCGGTAAAACTGGAAATGCTCCTCCTTGGGGTCAACGGTGATGATCTTTTTATGGGCGCGCGCAAGCTTGACCAGCTCCTCAAGAAGATACTGGTTAACCACACCCTTGCCATAATCCTCGATGATAACAGCGTCAAAATCGTTGATCCTTTGCGCCACAAACTTAACGATCTTATCGTTTAAATGAGGGGAAAGCGGCTCCCGGTGCTCCCAGTCGACCCTGACGATCTGCTGGCGGCCGCCAATAACGCGGATCTTAACAGTAGTGTGCCTTTCTGCTTCGCTAAATACGCCGTCTGTGTCGATCCTTCTTGCCTTAAGCGCCTCATGCAGGATTTCGGCATTACTGTCTTTTCCGGTGACGCCGACTAAACATGCCTTAGCGCCCAAGGAAGTGATATTCCCCGCGACGTTTGCAGCACCTCCCGGAACATAGGTCCTTTTATTAGCCCAAACCACGGGAACAGGCGCTTCCGGAGATATCCTATCCACATCGCCCCGGATATACTCATCAAGGATAAGGTCGCCCACGACCAGTATCCGGGCCTTGCTGAAATCACCGACTATTTTTTTTAGATTTTCCATACCTTAGAGCCTCTCAACCACTGCCTGCGCCAAAAGCGGCAGGTTTATCTCGTGGTGGCCGATTATGTAATAACCTTTACCGCCGCTAGCTACGGGGCGCGACACGACATTCTGCGCCGGGCGGTAGTGATAGATCATATCAAAATTCGCTGCGCTAAATTCCTTGACCTTATTGCCCAGATTGCGGGCAAGGTTCAGGGCTTTCAAGAAAACTTCCGGCAGGATCACGGCCGAACCGAAGTTAAGCACCACGCCACCGTTATTAAGGCCGGCGATATTCTCAACCAATTCATGGAAATCCGCAAGCGACCCCTCGGCAGTAAGCCCTGCGTCAAATGAAGGATGCTGATGTATGATATCGGTCCCGATCGCTACAAATACCAAAGCCGGGATATTAAATTTAACCGCGTTATAAAGAATGCTTAAATCCCTGTGGGCAAGCTTTGCCGCGCCGATCTTCTTGCCGACCGAAATTCCCAGCCCCAGCCCGTCGCCTACGCCCTCGGCTACCGCCTTATTGATAAAATCCGCGGTCTCTTTGCCCATGCCGAACGAGCCTGTACCAAGGTTTGCGGCCACATCCTCAGAAGTCCTGCCCTGGAAAGCCACCTCAAAATCATGGATGATCCCGGCGCCGTTTAAGCAAACGCAGGTAATGACCTTCCTCTTCATAAGCTCGATCACCACCGGGCTTAAGCCGCACTTGATAACGTGGGCCCCGGCCATAAATATGACCGATTTCTTCTTCTTGCGGGCCCTGACAATCGCCTCAGCCACAGCGCGCAGGTCGCCGGCCTTAAGTATCCCCGGCAAGGAAGAGTAGAAAGAAGCAAAGCTCCTCCCCTTAACGGGAACTTTGGCAAAATCAGAAGCCCTGACCTTGCTGAACCGCACTTTTACGGAATATGTCTTTACCTTCTTTATGCTTATCATAGGGAAGTTATAAGTCTATCATAATTTGAAAATTAAATCAACCATATTCAATACGTCTTCCACGGTGATGGCACCCAAGCATTCAAAGCCGTTTATGCAGTTGTGCGCAAGGCATTCGATGCAGCCGACATCCTTATGCAGGAACCGGTCATCCTCACCCACCGGGCCCCAACGCGAAGGCGCTAAGCCCTTCTGGGACCTTCCGAATATCGATATAACAGGCGTACCCACAGCCGAAGCCACATGCACAGGCCCGGAATCATTGGAAATAAAAAGCTTGCACTCTTTGAGGATCCCGGCCAATTGCGCAAGCGAAGTCTTTCCCGCAAGATTCACGGAAGGATTGCGCATAAGGCTGGCCACCTCGGAGGCTACGCTTACATCCTTCGGGCCGGCAACAATGACCACTTTAAAGCCGTACTTTTCAACCAAGGCATCCGCCACCTGCGCGAACCTGTCCTTCGGCCAGATCTTGGAAGGGCAGCTTGCCGCCGGGTGTATTGCCAATAATCTATCGGAACCAGCTATCCCGGCATCTTTAAGCATTGCATCTGCCAGGCCTTGCGCCTCGGAGCTTACCTGCATGAAAAGAGACTTATCTTTGGGCTCGATGCCCAGGTACCTTACCAGGTCCAGATTATATTCGAGCTCATGTTTCCTGCCGGACTGTTTTTCATGGGCTATTCTTTCCGTAAGCAGGAACCCCATCTTCCTGTTATAACCGACCCTTTTGGGTATCCCGGCCAAAAACGCCAGGAGGTGCACGCGATTAGTCGGATGAAGGATAAGCGCAAGCTCAAATTTTTTATTCCTCAAGAGACGGGCAAATCTTAAGGTTTTGAGCCAGCCGCTGTGCTTAGCTTCTTTATCTAAAACTATCACTTCGTCGATCAACGGGCTTCCATCAACTACCTCCCTGGCAGCGGAAGCAACCAGCATCGCAATATACGCATCAGGATAAGCCTGGCGCATCGCCCTAATTACGGGCGTAGAAAGTACCACATCGCCTATCCTGTCCGTGCGGGCAATAAGGATCCTCTTGAAATCCGTACGGACAACTTTGGGAAATGACGCGAGAGAACCCATCAGGTCCAGGGCGGCGCTGACAAGCTCCTCTGTCCTTACCAGCCTCATGCACTCCATAGTGCCGAACCGGCAGAGCGCTTTTTCGCAGGGGCGGCAGGATATCTCTCTTTTAACCACCCGCGACTTATCCGACCATGGCCCGTATTTAAAATTATCCGTCGGCCCGAATACAGCCAGAACCGGCACATTCAGATAACTTGCAAGATGCAAAGTGGCGCTGTCATTGGTTATCACGAGCTTGCTTTTTTTTAACAAAGCTGCCAGCTGTTGAAGGTTGGTGCGGGCGCACATGTTAAGAGCCCTGCCCTGGCATCCGGCGATTATGAACTCGCCCGTTTTTGCGTCGGTATCATCACCGACCAGGATTATCTTCTTGCCTGCCCCTACCAGCCCGGCGCAGACATCCACAAACCTTTCCTTAAGCCACATTTTAGTGTGGCTCCTTGCCCCGGGGGCCACAGCCACTATCTCATCATGCTCACTGATACCGTTGCCCCGGAGGATATTCTCCACATATACATTATCATTGGCCGTAGTATTGAACGCCGCCCTGTTGCTCTCAACTCCGGGTATTCCCCCTTTTAACCCCGCCACGCTCTTTACCCGGTAGATATGCCTGTCGCGCATATGCGTTATGCCGCAAGGTATTCTCAAAAACGGCGAACTCTTAAAGCGCGCCGGAATGATCACCCCTAAAAAGCTGTTGCGCAGGTCAACGACCAGATCGAACTTCTCCGCTTTAAGTTCAAAAAACAGCCTTATCTTTACCTTAAGCTCCGAACGTTTATCGTAGACAACGACGTTCTTGACGCCCGGGTCATTAAAAAATACGTCTTTCGCGCGTAAAGAAGTCATAACAGTGATCCGCGCATCAGGGAACTTCTGGCGCAGGATGTCAAGCGCCGGAAGCGTCAGGATCACATCGCCGATATTGCTTAAAGTTATGAATAATATCTTCATCTTCCGCTGCCCCTGGCTTTCTTTACCTCCCGGAAGACATCATCGGGAGTGACCGCCTTCATGCAGCGGTTATCCTTGCAATCTACTACATAGCAGGGTATCTTGCAGCCGACCTCCCTGAACATTACGACGGCGTTGTTCTGCGGGAAGGGCCCGGTAACAAGCGGCGAGGTCGGGCCGAACAAGGCGATCACCTTCCTTGCACCGACGCTGTTTGCGATGTGCATTGGCCCGGTGTCGGCAGTAACAAATACATCCGCCCTCTTGGCCAGGGCTCCTAACTGCTTTATGTTGAATACCCCGCAGGCAACAAAAGGCTTCTCTTTCATGAGTTTTTTGATATGCTCCGCAAGCGATATGTCGGTATACCCGCCGGTTATAACGACCTTGGCGCCAAGCTCTAAGATAAGCCTATCGGCAAGCTGGGCCCAATACTCCCTGGGCCAGCGCTTCGGCATCCAGTTCCCGCCCGGATTAAGGACCGCGAGAAGATCGCCTTTTTCGACAGAGTTCTTTTTCAGGAAGTCATCCACGAACTTTATGTCTTCCTCCGGCATAAAAAACTCCAAGTAACGGTCCTCGATCTTTATCCCGGACTTTTCGATTATGTTCAGGTAGAAATCTATGCGGTGCATCGAGTCCCTGTGCGGAACAGGTATATTTTTAGTCAAAAGGAAGGCGCGCTTATGGGTGTGATAGCCGATCCTCTCCTTTATGCCGGCAAGGCGGCAGATGAGCGCCCTGCTGAATGAGCGGTGCAGCAGATACACCGCATCAAAACCCTTGGCCCTAAGAAGCCTGATAAAATCCATCTTGGCCATCAATCCCTTGTGGCGGTCCTTCTCGTCGAAAATGATAACCTCGTCTAAGTATGGATTGCCTTTTAATACCGGATAGCAGCGGCTGGGTATGGCGCAGGCGATATAAGCCTGCGGAAAATTTCTGCGGATATTCCTGATCACCGCGGTTGAAAACAAAACATCGCCGAGCCAGTTTACGTTAAAAATAAGGATCCTCTTTAAGCTAGCTTTCATTTGCGCCTGTGCTCCCGCATAAAATTATAGTAGCCGCTCGCCTCGACAAAGAATACCCCCAGGTTATCGCACGTTCGCGATATCCTTAAGCGTTTCAGGGCGAAGATATCGGTGTTAGAAAATCTCTTCCCCGGATTAGTAGCTACCGCCGCCTTGTATCCGGCATCGATCACAATCTGCCTTAGCATATCATCAAACTTTCCCTCGGGATAGCTAAACAGATTTACCGGCCTGCCCAGCTCATCCTCCAGTATTTTTTTGGACTCAAAGATCTGGCGCCTGAGCTCATCCGCGGATTTAATATTTATCAAAGGCTCCGGGCCGATACAGTGGCTGCCGATCACAACCAGCCCCGAATCCCGCATCGCCTTGATCTGGTCCCAGCTGAGCCTGTCGCCCTGGGGCCTCGAGACCTCCTGCGTGATGATGAATACCGTCGCGGGTAAGCCGTATTTCTTCAATGCCGGAAAGGCATAGGTATAATTATCCTTGTAGCCGTCATCAAAAGTTATGGCTACCGTATTCCGGGGGAACTTTTCCTTATTCTTTATCATGCCGGCCAGCGCCTCAAGGGTCACAACATTATAACCGCGCTCCTTTAAGAAACGCATCTGGCGCTCAAATGATTTTACCGATACCGCCAACATGTTTTTAGGGTCAGGATCGGGGACAACCGAATGATACATGATTATGGGCGCAACATACTTGGTGGAAAAAAATGCAAAACTTGCCCCCAAGAAAGCGGCCACCGCGCATAAAACTATGATTAATTTTCTTTGTAAAGACATTCCCTGTAAACCCTTTCTGTGGCTATGCACATCTTCTCCTGCGAAAAGCTTTCAGCGATAAATATCCGGGCGCTCTCCCCCAGGATCTTGCGCTTAGCCGGGTCATTCAACAACTCGATAATTGCAGCGGCCAATCCTTGAGGGTCCGCCGGCCTGACCAACAAACCGGTTTCCCCGTCACGGATCAAGCTCTTTATCCCACCCACATCCGAACCGATGACCGCCAGGCCCGAGGCCATCGCCTCCATGAGCGCTAAGCCCAGCCCCTCTTTAAGCGAAGGCATGACGAACAGATCCATCGCCGAAAGGGCAACCCCTGTATCGATCGCCTGAGTCATAAAATGAACGCTGCGGTTTAAGCCCAGCTCTTTAGCAAGTTTCTCCAACTCCGGCTTCATCTTTCCATCCCCGAAACTCAAAAGCTGCACCGCCGGATACTTCTTAAGGATCAACCCCATCGCCTCGATAAGATGGATATGGCCTTTTACATCGGAAAGCCGCGCGACAATACCTACAACCGGAGCGTCACGTAACCCGAATGACCGCTTTGCCGCGGCCTTATCCATCCCGTCATTAGCTTTAAATTTCTCCGTATCTATGCCATTATTGACCACCACAACCTTTTTATCATCAACTTTAAGGTCATTAACAAGATGCTCTTTTACCTGCTCGCTGATGGCGATGACCCGGTCACCCCAGGTCGGAAAGAAGATCCGCGAAAGCCTTGGCTTAAAGAACCCATGACAAGTGGCCACATGCGGCTGTCCCAAGATCGAAGCCAGGACCTGGGTGGTGCGGCTGTTAGAATGCACGATATCTATGTTTTTTCCTTTTAAGGCCCGCGAAAGCTTAAATCTGCTTAAGATTATCTTCGGGCTTAGCTCCTGCTTGGTCAGGATGGGGATATGGATATACTCGATCCCCGCCTCCTCGAACTTAGGCAAAAGCCCTCCTCCGCTAGAAGCCAGATACACGTCATGCCCGAGTTTTTTCAGGCCTGTCGACAGAGTCAGCACGTAGCTGGTGATCCCGCCGATATTTAGATGGTTGGTAAGGAACAATATCTTCATTTAGAATCCGGCCTCTTTGATCTTAGCCTCCAGGATCTGGTTAGGCACCGGCTTATAGATCACTTCCTTTGCGCCTTTGCGCAAAGCCTCCTCCTGCATCTTGCGATCAATGATCCCGGTGATAAGATAAAATGCGGGTGCCGCCTTTGCCTTCTTGACCTCCTCAAGGATATCCAGGCCCGAGGTATCCGTATCCACCCTCAAATCGCAGAATACGATATCCAGCGTTTCCTTTCTGATCACCGCAAGCGCCGACTCCGTATCTGTGGCGGCAAAGACCTCATGCTTGCGCCGCGTGAGGAACGACTTCTGGAACTCCACTATATCCGGCTCATCATCGACTATCAGAATTCTAGCCACGTTAATCCTCCGTCTAAATTATTGCGAGCTGTGAACAGTTTACTGTTTACAGTTAACTGCTAAAGCCGTTCATTTATGATTTTTCTTTTTCCTGTACACATATCAGCTACTTCACAGGCAACGTAATAGTAAAAGTCGTGCCCTCACCAAACACAGAATCAACTTTTATATCCCCGCTATGGGTACTGATGATCTTCTGAATGACAAAAAGGCCAAGGCCCGTCCCTTTGGAGGCGGTAGCCTTGGTGGTAAAAAAAGGCACAAAAGCCTTCTTCAGAGCGACCTCATTCATCCCGATACCGTTATCGCTGATCCGGATGGATATCTTATGATCAAACCTTTGCATCTGGATGATAACCTTACCCTTGTAATCGCCCGGGACGATCATCTCTTTATCCTCAAACGCCTTGTTCTTTCTATCCACGGCGTCGATCGCGTTATCCAAAAGATTAAAGAAGGCGTCCTGCAGCAGGACAAAATTGCCCTCTATCTGCAGCGAACCGTCAGGGATCTGCATCTCTATGATATCGTCGGAAAGTGAGGTCTTTATCTTGATCATATCGATCGCCTTCTCCAAAGGCTCCCTCAGGTCAAACTCCTTGCGCTCCTTCTGCAGGCGCTCGGGCTGGGAGAAGTTCAGGAAATCGTTAACGATCTTTCCGCCGTGGCGGGTGTTATCCTCGATGCGCGACAAAGCGTGCTTTATCTGCTCAAATGTCTTCTTGATATCCTCCTTAGACGCGCCATCAACATCAAAAAGATTAACCGTGTCTATTGTGTCGGCTGTAGCCAGGGATATCGCATAAAATCTGTTGTTGATCTGGTGGCTCATCCCCCCTGCCATAGCTCCCATCGAGGTCATGCGCTCCGCCGCAAAAAGCTGAGCCTGCGTCTTCTGCGACTCTCCGATAAACTCGGTATTCTCGATCGCAAGCGCCGCCTGATTAGCCAGGACCTCAAACATCACCGCGTCATCACGGGTGTAGACCATCCCGGAAGATTTTGGCCCGAGGATAAGAAAACCCAGAAGGTTTTCCCTTATAAAAGACGAAACAATAAGCCCGCTCTTTAAATTAAGATCCTTTCTTACGGCCAAAGAAAGATCCTCAATGAATATCGGTTCATGGTTATCCTGCATATACCTTATGAGCTTTGTATCGCAGGAGATCTCCTGCGGCAATCCCGGGTCAAAGTCCTTCTTTGCCCGCAGGGCCTTGCGGATAAGCTTGTTTTGGCCCGGCCCAAAGATATAGATAGCCACAAAATCCACCCTTACCGCCCTGGCCACGCGGTAAACCATGAGCTTCACTAATTTATCAAGATCCTTGACCAGGGTCATGCTAAAAGACAGCTCCTTAAGGATATTCTGATAGCGGCGCTGCTCTTTAAGAATAAGGTCCTCGGCGCGGCGGCGCAGGTACTGATAGATGAACGGCCCCGAGGTCGCAAAAACAAGCAATATGGACATCGGCACCCAGAACCAATTAGGGCCGAATACGCTCCCCAGCCACATCCTCCCCCAGAACACTAAGCCAAAGGGTATACCGAGCACAAAGGCGTAAACAAGAAAAAATATCCCGGCACGGGTAAGGACAAGATTTATATCCATCAAACGGTAACGCAGAATAGCTATTGTGATAGTTAAAGTATATATCCAAACAACATAAGTTCCCAAAGGAGGCACCTGCATACCGTACCACAAAGGAAACGTCGTGGCGCCCCCAAAGAAGCCAACGATGGAGGCCAGAAAAACATACTTAACCTGATTTCTGCTAGTGCCAGATAGAGACCGACCAGCCCTTAATAGCAAGAAACCAGAGTAACCTAAAAGCAAGAAATAAGTAACAATGAATAATATAAAAGCCGGTCCAGCATCGGGATAATAACATTTTACTAATTCTTTATAACTTGCACTCTTGACAAACAAAGGGGAGAAATCCAAAAATAATAAAACTAAAGAAATGAGGTAGCCCAGAAATAAAATAACCCTAAGTTTCCTGCTTGTCTCCTCCAGGAGTGTCAATATAAAGTGGTAAAAAGCCACAGGGATAAATATCGCCCACATCATCAATATCCTGGCATAAATCAGACCTGAATTAGAATCCTTGGAGTTAAACATGAAACCAAGAAAAAGACTCCAAAGAGAAACGCTAAGGCTCATTATGGCCCACTTTTTATTAACCTCTCCTCTGGGATTCCTTAAATAAACCAGAATTCCCACAGATAAAGAAGCCAATGCAGTAAACCAGCTAACTAAAGAATACATACTTAGCATAAACTATCCTTTGCTGTTATTTGCGATGCAATACTGCATTACTCTGCTCTTCTGTAAAACTACTCCTATGTCTTCAGGCAAAAAACCAGCATCCAAGAATATCTTCTTAAATTCGTTCTCGTTTCTATAAATAAGGTTCCAATCAGCAACCCACTCCATCCAGCACACAGATGGATTACTATATCTATCCCTTACACTAGCAATTATTAATTTACCGCGCGGCTTAAGCAGTTTCTTTAGATTTGCGATTAATCTAAGCGCGATCTTATCCTGCAAATAATCAAAAAGCCCGGTTGAATAAATAATATCGTAACTATAAGGAATTTCTTTTTTGATATCCTTCTTTAGCGCTAAACGTACGGCATTCTTTTCAAGAAAGTTTATATTGGGAAAATTCCCGAGCAGTTCGCTTGCGTAATTAATAGCCTTGGCATCGAAATCGCAACAGTCAAATGTTACAGACTCCGTATCTATATTACTTCCGCCATCCATTATCTCTTTTATTTCTCTGGCAGGGCCGGAAGCTAAATTCATTATCCGGATATCTGAGTTCCTATTTTCTTTTATAAAATCAACGAGAAACTTTTTAAAATCGCTCTTTCTTTCGCGGGTTGCCCCTGAAATAGCCAACTGCTGAAAATAATTATCCCAGAGCCTCTCATAGCCCGAGGTTGACGGTTCGTTCCGATAAATATCATCGATAATCTTAAAATCCCCCGGATAGCCAAAAGGCTTCTTATAGCTCCAGGATATAAACTTGCCCTGAAGAAAATGCCTTCTGTATCTTTTTATAAAAATTTTCTTGAATTTCTCGAGTCTGGAATAGTCTGACGAATTCTCTTTTTCAAATGATAAAATATCAGCATAGACTTCATCAACAGAAGAATTAAACTCCTTTTGAAGGCTGGCTGGTATTGCAGCGGCATTCCCAACAAGAGATTTATATCGATTGCTCTGCTTTAAATAATAATTAACTTTATCAAATATGTCTGTCTTTATCTTTTTCATAGGATTTTGCACAATTAACTCTAAACTACGAACTACCCACTATAAACTCTTTTTCATCAGCTTCTCCACCGCCTCCAGCACTTCTTCAACCGTTATGAGCGTCATGCACTTTTTGGACTTGCACTTCGGTTTATAGCAGGGGCTGCAGGGAAGGTCCTTCTTAAGCAAAACAGAGCCTTGCGCGCTGCCCAGATGCCGGCGCGGATCAGTTGGCCCGAAGAGCGCCACAAACGGCACCTTCATCGCCGCCGCTATATGCAAAGGCGACGAATCAGCAGAAATATAAACGGAGCATCTTTTGATGAGGCACGCAAGTTGATTGACATTCGTCTTGCCGCAGGCGTTTATCACCCTTTCCTTCTTAAGCAATAAAGCCAGCTCCGACGCCCGGGCTGCATCATTCCCGGTGCCGGTCAGGACCAGGCGGATATCGCGCTCACCCAACGCCTCGCACAATTTAGCGATATATCTGACCGGCCAGCCCTTGGTCTGCCATCTGGGGCTTGCGCTCAAATTTATCCCCACCAGTTTCTGCGAAGAGCTTAACCACTCGCCGCTTAAAAGCTCATCGGCATAGCGCTCATCCGCCTCCGATGGCCAAAGCTCCAGGTGAGGATCGACCAGCTTTATCCCCATCATGTCAAGCACCCTGAACTGATGCGTTACCGGGTCTATCGGCGCCTTGTCATTTTTTATCCGTCGGTTGAGCAAAAACCCGAACTTCCTGTTGTAGCCGTAACGCAAGGGCGCAAAAGCCAGGAACGACAAAATATGGCTTGCGCGGTTATTCTGAAGGTCAATGACCATATCAAAGTTCCTTCTGCGCAGATCCCGACCAAGTTTCCACAACCCCTTCGGCCCCTTATCCCTCCCCTTCAAATCCGCCACCAACAACTCGTCTATATAAGGGGACCTGATGAGCGCATCCTTATACTCTTCACCCACCAGAAAAGTTATCTTATGGTCTTTGCCGAAACGCTCCTTTACGGCCCTCAGCGCGGCGGTAGAAAGGATTATATCCCCCAGGGAACTGAACTTTATGATCAGGATCCTGAAATTATTCAGCGCATCCTCGTAAACAGAAAGCGTGTTCCTGACCATCAGCTCAACGTTATACTTCTCTTTGACCTTAAGATAGGCGCTTTCAGCCAACTGCCTGGCGAAAGCCGGATCTTTAAACACCCTGACCGCCGCATCCGCCATCCTGTCCGCATCCGCAGGCGGCACAAGGAGCCCGTTTTTACCGTCTTCAATAATATCCACCACGCCGCCGACCGCGGTCGCCACGACCGGCACACCCGAGGCCTGCGCCTCAATGACCACCCGGCCAAATGCCTCATGAGTAGTAGTGGCCATCACCAAAAGATCGAGGTGGGATAAAATAGCTGCGATATCCCTCTGGGTCCCCAGGAATTCCGTGCAGTTCCACAGGCCCAGCCTTTTGGTGAGCACCTCCACCTGTTCCTTGTAAGCCTCCTTGGACGGTGGCGCGCTTCCCACGACCCAGATCTTCAAATCGGGGATGGCCCGCGCGGCTTTGGCCATCGCCTTCATAAAGTGCAAGTGCCCCTTCAAAGGGGTCATCCGGGCGATGATCCCCACGTTAAAACCTTTTTTTCTCTTTTCATCAGGGTTCATATAACTGAACCGCGACAGGTCCACCCCCCGCGGGACGAAACTTATGCGCTCATGCGGAACCCCGAAATCATCTAACATGTGCCGGGCAATAATATTACTTAAGGCTATCACCCTCTTGCCCCACCCCATCACCTGGCTGAAAAAATGTTTACTGTAATAACCGTGGCAGGTGGTTATAAAAACGACCCCCGTGCGGCGGCAGGCGAAATAGGCGATCCAGGCCGGCACGCGCGAACGCGCATGCACGATATCGATACCTTCCTTTTTGATCACCTCGGCAAGCCTAGAAACCGCGCCGATCATTGAAAAAAGCGACTTCTTGTGGACGGGAAGTTTGTAATGAACGGCGCCGCAGGACTCAAGCTCAGCCACCAGCTCCCCTCCGCCGGAAACAACCACGGCCTTGTGGCCGGCCTTCACCAAATGCCTGGCCAGGTCCACGGTGCCGGTCTCCACCCCCCCGACCCGAAGCTCCGGTAAAACCTGCAGGATGTTCATAGTATATCTTTCAACTTTTCAGCTATTGCCAGGCGGTCCTCTAAATAATGCACGGGAGGCTTAGCCTGCCAGATATGCCCGATAATTTCTGCAAGCCCTCCGGGCTGCGTAAGGTAGATATAATTATTTTTTACGAAATGCCGGAGGAACTCGCGGTGCTTGCGCTTGAGGCCCGGCATATCAAAAACCAAAACATACCTTTTGCTGCTTGCGGCCTCGGAAACCATGGAGATGCTTTCAGGCGAAACAACCACGATGTCGCTTAAACCCAGGATCCCGCCCACCGCCTCGGGGATATTCTTTTCATTGGCAATGATCAGGAGCCTGCACTCAGGAGAGCCGCTGAATTCCTTTTTCAAAATCTCCTCAATCTGCGGAGGCGTGCGCCTTGAAGTAGTAACCAGTATCCGGGCCCCCAGTTTTTGCGCGGCCTGCTTCAGGCCTTTTACGAGCTGCCCGATCTTATCCGGATCCATGCGGAAATTCTTCGTATCCCCCCCAAGAAGAAGGCCGATGTAAATATCATGCTGGTGCTTCCTGAAATTCATCTGCCGCTGCAGGGCAACTGATTCGGCCTTTAAATAACCTTCCTCCACAAGATTGAGCGCACCTTCCGTTACGGCCACATTAATCCTAGCCGGCGGGTGGTCGTGCCTCGGCATGACCACCAGGTCAAATCTTCTCATGCTCAAAAAAGACGGACGCATCACCACGATGGACTTAGCCAGGTTCTGGCGGGAGAGCATGTAATTCAGCGCCGCCACAGAAGAGCCGGCGGACACCACCACATCGGGCTTTATCTTCATCAACTTCTCATAAACTTCATCCTGCAGGGACACCTTAAGGCAAAAGAGGCATCCCTGGCACTGGTATTTCCCGGAGAAACAGCTGGCCAGCTTAAGGAAGCGGCCATGGAAAGCGCTTTTAAACTTTATCTCCACGCAATTAAGCTGAGGGGTCATCCCCCTGGCCTTGAACATATCCATGACAGATTTTGCCACGGATTCCGACTGCCGCAGGTGCCCGGCCTTTCCGTCGTTCAATATAAGGACCTTCCTGTCGCGGCCGTACTTCCATATCTTGTAAGGCCAGAAATAATCCTGCGGGTATTTGGCGATCAGCCCCTCAAATATGCGCACTATCTCATGCAGGTTCTGCCTTACATCGCGTTCAATATCCCCGGTCCTTTTGACCTTAAAAGGCGGGGCGACTACCGCCTTAATATAAGGGCCTTTCACCCGGGTGTAATACGACGGCAGGATAACAGCGTCGTATTTTAACGCAAGCCTTACCGCGCCCACCGGCATCGAAGCCTCCCTGCCGAAGAAAGGAACAGATATCCCGTTTTTCCCGCCTTGGTCCGCGGTCATCCCGACTGCTTCATTATTTTTAAGGGCCAAGACCAAATCGCGCAGGCCTTCCTGCCGGGAGATTATCTTGCAGCCCTTGAGGCTGCGGTATGAATTAAGCAGGCTATTGAGCCGCGGATATCGCTGGTCACGGACAAAAATATTGAAAGGGAACCCCAGGTTTGCGCATATGACGCTGGAAAGTTCCCAACTTCCGGCATGCATCGCGGCGAATATGACGCCCTTTTTATGCTTAAAGGCCTCTTCGATGTATTCATACCCCTCAAAACTGATATATTTATCCAGGTACTTCTTGTCCAAGAGCGGAATAAAGAAGACCTCGATAATGTTCTGCCCTAAGTTACGGTAGAACTTCCTGGTGATCCTGCGGATCTCCTTGGGCCCGAGCTTACCACCCAAAGCCGTCTTGATATTGGCGTAGGCCAGCGCCTTGTGCCTGTAATCAAAACAGTAGAAAAGATCCCCGATCCTGCGGCCAAGAAAAAGGCTTAAGGCCAAAGGCAGGACCCGGAACACCGGCCCGAGGAACTTAACTGTGGTATAACCCAAGTAATCTGTCAATAAACCTTTTTTCATCCTGCCCTATCTTTAATTCAATGCTTGCGACCAGTATCCTCTCGCCAAAAGCATTAAGCCCTTCAAGGCGCGCCGCATCCTTCTCGGTTGTAATGATCACGCTGTCTTTTTTCTCTTTGGCGTCCCGGATTATTTTATCAAGGTCGGCTTGGCTGTAATTATAGTGGTCGGGAAAAACACTTGCCCCTCCCACTTGAACACCGAGCCCGCAGATCAGGTTTTTAAATGACTCCGGGTCCCCTATGCCGCAGAACAGATACGCTGTCCTGCCCTGAAGCTCCTGCGCGCCGAAACGCTCCCTTGGATTAGTGATATTGTAAAACCCGCTCCAGGCATGCGAAGACTCTACGATAAGGGCTCCGGGGTTGAGCTTTCCAAGCCTATCCTTTAACGGCGCGGTATCGGATTCAGGCAGCGCCTTAGTCAGCACAAAGACATCTGCCCGGCCAAGCGCCGAAAGCGGCTCGCGCAGTATTCCCCTCGGGATCATGCAGCCGTTGCCGAAAGGGTTCCTGGCGTCAATAGCCACGATATCCAGGTCCTTAATTATACGCCACTGCTGGAACCCGTCATCAAGTATGACAGTATCAACCTTATGCGCCTTAAACGCGCTTATCGCCCCCCTTACCCTGTCGGGATCGACAATGACCGGGACTCCCGGGAACTTTTTCTTGATCATGTACGGCTCATCACCCATCATTTCGTAATCCGTAACCCGCGAACCGCAATTCGCGTTCTTTCGTTTATAGCCGCGGCTGAGGACCGCGATCTTGTTACCGCGCGCAGAAAGCAAACGTATGATATATTCTACCAGCACCGTCTTGCCGGTGCCTCCGAGCGTGATATTGCCAACGCTTATTACCTTGCAGGGAAGCCTGATAGGCCAAATCATCCGGCAAAAAGCAATAAGCCTGACCACTAAAGCGTAAATTAGGGAAAAAAAATAAAGCGCCGCCTTAAGGATAGAGGGGAATAAACCGTTATATTTATCAGTGGCCAGGCTATAAAGATGATCAAACATTGTATATTAAAGTATTTTAAACAGCATCAAAGCGCCCATTATAATGAATAAAGAGCCCCCCAGGTACCTGATCAGCTCGGGGCTAAGGTATTTAGAGGCAACGGCGCCGATAAAGACCGAGATGACGGTGACCAGCATGTATCCGGCAACCGACCCAAGCCAGACCACGACCGGCTTTCCGGACTTAGAGGCCATCCCGATACCGACCAGCTGGGTCTTATCCGCCAGCTCCGCTAAAAATACCGCGCTTAAAGTGGCAAAAAATATCTTCCAATCCATCTTCCCTCCGATCTTGAAGTTAAAGTTTTCTTATAATTTTAACATGGCTGGCTTAATTAAGCAATATGCTTTTTATGAAGAAAAGCCCATAGAAGACAAAGGGATATGTGATTCCTGCCGGGTTACTGCTCTGCGGAAAGGTGGGAAAGATTTCTTTCGATGAATTCAAGGAGTTTCTGCTGGGTCAGGCCCGGGATATTACAAAATTCTACCCCTATGCCGGGATAAAAATGCGGCTGGACCTGCCTATCCGGAAGCCACACGACCTTGGCTTCAAGTTCAAGTTGTTCATTGGTAGGCGGAAGCTTCATCTTAAGAAGCACATGGTCACCGAGCTTAAATTTGCTGCAGCCAAAGATATAGGCGCCCAGGGCGCTTAAGTTTATTATATCCGCCTGTAAACAAGCCGGCGCGCCCCGGCCGTTCTGCACTTTCAGCTCAACCTTGATATCTATAGGCAGGCGCTTAAAACGGCGGCGCAGCTGCATCTTCTTGATATGTTCAATGACCTTATCCTCTTTAAAGCTGTTTAAAGCCAGCTCTTCGGTCGCGTACATCTCCATAGACCGGTCAAGCCCGGAAACAGAAAGCACCCCCTTAAGATGCACCGGCACGTTGGCAAGCTTGAGCCTCCCGCGGCTGTTGATCACCTCTTTATAGGTGATGACCAGGACAGAAACCCCCATGTAATCTATTGATTCTATCTCTTCAAGGTTTATGAGGATCTCATTAAAGCCGTCGCGCACGCACTGCCCCACGGCCTCAACCAGGTTGGCGGAGTTGACGTCGATACTCCCGGAAAGATACATCACCACCACATTCTCCTGCTGCCTGGCCCTTATCTCCATTTTAGCTTAATTTAACCTCCACCCGGGGGCTGCCTTTCAAAGTATTGTGCACAGGGCAGTTCTTAATGAACTCCAAAAATGCGGTCTTTCTCTTGTCATCAAGCTGTATGCCGCCCAATTTAGCCTCTATTTTAATGAGCTTAAAACTTAAGGGGTCCTTGGCGAATTCCGCCTCGACCGTTATCTTAAATGCCCCCGGAGCGAGCTTCGCCCCGTCAAGATATTTCTGGATATAAACCCCGATGCAGCTTCCTAAGCTCGCCAACAAAGCATCCGGAGGGGTCAGGCCGGCGCCTGCCTTGGCATCAATGATCAATTCGTGAGCGCCGCTTCTTACGGCAAATTCGTAATCCTTGATATGAGTGACATCGACGCGGTACATTTGTTATCTCCTAAAAACAATATTAGCACAAATAGCCGAATAAACAAAACAATTCGTCGTTCGTGGATCTTAAAGACTTTTACCATTCACGATCAAACGATTCACGGAGAACCAAGGAACGGCCTGATCAACTCCACATTCCTGAGGGTCGCTCCCCGGTTATTGATGATAAGCTGCCTGGCGCGCTGCCCCATCTCAAGGGCTTTCGGATAATCATCCAGAAGCCCCCTTACGTCCCTGAACAGATCATCATAACCTTGCACCATCAATCCGGCTTTAGCCTCAAGAAAAAGGTCCTTTATATCGCGGAAGTTGAACATGTGGTTCCCGAACAATACCGGCTTGGCGAAAAGCGCCGGTTCAAGGATATTGTGGCCGCCTTTTCTTATGAGGCTACCGCCTACAAAAACTATATCAGCCGCCGCGTAGAAATTCATAAGTTGCCCGATGGTATCAAGTATGAATATTGTCCTATTGTCCTCCGAGGGCTTAAGGGCAGAGACCGCCATAGGACGGAAACCGTATTGCACGGACAATCTCTCAACCTCGGCAGAACGCTCCGGATGGCGCGGAGCAATAAGGAACCTCAAGGATTTATCCCCGGCAAAAAGGGCCCTGAAGGTTTGCAGGAGGACCTGCTCCTCTTTCGGATGGGTCGAGCCGGCGACGATAAGCCGCTCCTTATCCTTGATCCTGAGCATCCCCCTGGCCCGGGAATCACGGGCATCGGGGGCAAGATTATCAAACTTCATATTTCCGGTGACCTCGATCTTCTCAACCAAAACACCCAAAGAAATAAACCTTTCCTTATCGCGCAAAGACTGGACGCAAAACAAGCTCACCTTATTAAGGACCGGCCGCAGCAGGAACTTAACAGAACTGTATCCGGCAAAGGATGAATCCGAAAGCCTACCGTTAACAGTCACTATGGGGATATTCTTGCGATGAAGTTGCGTTATGAGGTTCGGCCAGATCTCCGTCTCAGCGATTATAAAAAGCTCAGGGCTGATCCTGTCTATTGTCTTCTTTACCATGAAACTGAGATCCAGGGGAAGGTAAGTCACAAAGTCGCCTTCCTTAGCGATGCGCTGCGCGATCTTATTGCCGGTAGCTGTCACTGTAGAAATGACAAACTTCTTTCCGGGCAAAGCTTTTCTTAACTGCTCAACGAGCCCGGCTACAGCCATCGCCTCGCCGACACTTACCGCATGGACCCAGATCGGCCTCTCAAATGACCGGCCCTGCGGGATCTTCCCCAGCCGCAGCGAAAACCCCCTGTGGAACTTCCGGCGCAATAAATACGCCGGCAGGTAAACCACCGCGACCAACAGGAATATAAGGTTATAAAGGATGGTCATGATCAGGCCCTAGGATGCGATTTGTCATAAACGTTCTTCAGCTTCTCGGTGGTCAGGTGAGTGTATATCTGGGTGGTCGAGAGGTTCGCATGTCCCAGAAGCTCCTGTACCGTGCGCAGGTCAGCTCCGCGGTTCAATAAGTGGGTCGCGAAGGAGTGCCTTAAAGTATGCGGGGAAACCCCATCCCTCATCCCCAGGGAGTTAATATATTTGCGCATAACGAACCGGACTCCGCGCGTAGTGATGCGCGCGCCATTCTTATTCAGGAACAATACGTCAGTCTTCTTTTTCCTATTATCAAGGTACTTCCTGATCGCGGCAACGGCAATATCCCCGACGGGAACAATCCTCTCCTTCTTGCCCTTGCCCAGGACCTTGGCCACCCCGCCGATAAAATCGACATCGTCAATATTCAAGGAGACCAGCTCCGAGATGCGCATGCCGGTAGAATAAAATGCCTCCAGGATCGCCCTGTCCCTAAGCCCTAGCTCATCCTTCTCGGTCTTGGCAAAAGCGGATTCAATGAGCCTGGCCGCTTCCTCTTCAGTCAGAAACTGCGGGAGGTGTTGGTCGAGCTTCGGGCTTGAAAGCATCAGTATGGGGTTGGCCTTCAGGTACCCGTCGCGCACGAGGAACTTAAAGAAACTGCGCAGGGCCGAAAGCCTCCTACCCACGGTTCTTGCGCCCAGATCTTTTTCCTTCAGAAGCGCCAGGTACTTGCGCAGGAAAAGATAGTCCACCTTCTCAAGCCCCTGCTCGCCAAGGAACGCCTTAAAATTCAACAAGTCTAATTTATAGTTGAGAATAGTATGTGGCGAGTAGTTCTTCTCGATCTCGAGGTAGCGGATAAATTTCTCGATATATTTATCCATTACTCCTGCTTATCTTCCTGATTATTTTCCTGCTTGTCTTCCTGTTTCTCGCTGTCATTATCCTGTGGGAGGTTCTTGGATGTGAACCTGCACTTCGGAAAATTGGAACAGCCGTAAAAAAACCCGCGCTTTGAGCGCCGTTCGATAAGCTCCCCCCCGCAGGCGGCTTCAGGACACTTGACCCCGCTGGTTATTGATTTGGAGAAAGCGCACCTCGGAAAATCAGAGCAGCTCAAGAATCTGCCGCGGCGGCCCCACTTGACGATCATGGGCTTGCCGCATTTTTCGCAAGACTGGTCAGTAGTGATAACTTCCTTCTTGATGTTCTTCTGGGCAAAATCCAGCGACTCCTTAAAAGGCGCGTAGAAATCACTCAGGACCTTGACGCGTTTGGCCTTACCCTCCTCGATCTGGTCAAGCGCATCCTCCATAAGGGCAGTGAACTTGGGGTCCATCACTTTCGGGAAATATTCGACCAAAAGGTCGGAGACCTTCATCCCCAGCTCCGTCGGCGTAAAATAACCTTTAAGCCTGCGCATGTAATCGCGCAGGATCAGAGTCGAGATGATCGGGGCATATGTCGAAGGCCTGCCAATACCCTCCTCCTCCAGCGCTTTGACAAGCGAGCTGTCGGAGTAGCGCGGAGGCGGCTTGGTAAAATGCTGCGAAGGCAAAAGCTCCTCCAGATCCAGGGGCTCATCATTATCCAAAGAAGGCAGCGTGACCCTCTTTTCCTCGTCGCCTTCTTTATTATAAAGCGCATTGAACCCCTCGAATACAACCCTGCTGCCCGAAGCCGAAAACAGGTATTTCCCGACTCCTATATCGGCTGATGTCGTTTCGTAGACCGCAGGCGCCATTTGGCTTGCCAGGAAACGGTTGTAAATAAGTTCGTACAATTTATACTGCTCGTGGCTTAAATACTCCTTCAGCGTTTCGGGTGAATGGGATATCAAAGTCGGCCTTATCGCTTCATGCGCCTCCTGCGCGTGCTTCTTGACCTTATAGGTGTTCGGTGTTCCAGGAAGATACCCCTTGCCGAACCTTTTTAGTATAGCATCCCTGACCTCATTGATCGCCTCGGGCGTCACGCGGGGGGAATCGGTGCGCATATAAGTTATAAGGCCAACCGGGGCGTCCTGCCCGACGTCTACTCCTTCATAAAGCTGCTGGGCCACGATCATGGTTTTGGTGGCGTTAAATTTTAATTTATTAAAAGCTTCCTGCTGCATGGTGCTGGTGATAAACGGCGGATCGGGGAAACGCCTCTTTTCGGTTTTCTTGACTTCAAGGACCTTAAACTCCTTGCCTTTTATACCCGCGACAATACTATCAGATTCCTCCTTGTTCTTTATCTCGGCCTTCTGGCCCCCGGCCTTCTGAAGCTGGGCTTCAAATATCTTCCCCTGATCTTTCTTTTTAAGCCTGGCTGCTATCTCCCAATACTCCTGGGGGGCAAACTTCTGGATCTGCCTTTCGCGCTCAACGACAATGCGCAAAGCCACTGACTGCACCCTGCCTGCGCTCAAGCCCCGGGTGACCTTCTTCCAAAGGAGGGGGCTCAGGAAATACCCCACGATCCTGTCTAATACGCGCCTGCCGACCTGCGCCTCAACCATATCCTCGTCGAATTCGCGCGGCTTGGCAAAAGCCTCCTTTATCGCAGCAGGAGTTATCTCATGGAAGATAACGCGGAAAATCTTCTTTTTCTTGAACACGCGGTCCTTGAGCTGCCAGCCGATCGCCTCTCCTTCCCGGTCAGGGTCGGTAGCGACATAAATAAGGTCCGCATCCTTGGATTCCTTCTTAAGGCTGGTCAGGATCTTCTGCCTGCCGAAGATGACCTCATACTCAGGGGTAAAATCATTATCAATATCAACGCCGAGCTCCTTTTTAGGCAGGTCGATAAGATGCCCCATCGAGGAGACCACGGAAAAACCCGCTCCAAGGATCTTGCTGATCGTCTTTGCCTTTGTCGGAGATTCCACGATGACTAACTTTTTCTCTGCCATTTTTCTAAACTCTCTCTTTTTTTATTTTCAACTATAAACTACGAACTACGCACTCTAATGAATTGCTTTCCCGGCAGCTGCTTTACTAAGCCCTTAAGCTGCAACCCTAAAAGTATAACAGATATGCGGGGAATATCCAAATTTGTTTTTCCCGCCAAATCATCCAGCAGCACCGAATCACCGCAGACCTGGGAATAAACCGCAGCCTCTTCGCCTTCTAGCTCCGGACCCCCGACAAAGGATGCCCGGGTTTCACTGCGGCCTGTTGACGAAACCGGATAAAATTCCTCAAGCACATCATCAACGCACGAAACAAGCTTAGCGCCCTGTTTTATAAGCCCATTGGTGCCGGAGGAAGTAGTAGAATCTATCTTGCCGGGCAATGCGAAGACCTCCCGGCCCTGTTCCAGCGCGAAATCCGCAGTAATTAGCGCGCCGCTGTTCCTGGCCGCTTCAGCGACCAAGATGCCCCTGCTTAATCCGCTGATCAGGCGGTTGCGCCGGGGGAAATTCTGTTTTAACGGAGCGGTGTTTACGGGAAACTCGGAAACCACCGCGCCGGAAGAGGCGATCTCATCCGCCAGCTTCCTGTTTTCTTTGGGATAGATATCATTAAAACCGCTTCCGATTACGGCTATGGTGCGGCCGCCCGCCTTTAAAGCTCCGCGGTGCGCGCTCGTGTCTACACCTCGCGCCATGCCGGAGATAACTGTCACCCCGCGCCTGCTAAGCTCTGAGGCGAACTTTTCAGCGCAGGATAAACCGTAATATGAAGCCCTGCGGCTGCCGACAATGCCGATCCCAAAAGCATCCTCTTCTTTAACCTCCCCCTTGATATAAAGAACGATAGGCGGGCCGGTTATCTCTTTCAGGTTCTTAGGGTAATCCGCATCATCGCCGGTCATGATCCGCAGGCCGAGCTTCTTGGCAAGGATTATCTCCCTTTCGATATCTTCAGCTTTTATCGAAGCGATCTTGCCGGCAATCACATCGCCTATACCAAAAACTTGCGTGAGGCTCTGCCTTGAAGCTTTAAGGATATCCTCGGGCGTGCCAAAAAACTCAAGGAGCCTGCCCAGGCGGATGCTGCCGATATCTAAAACCAGGTTAAGCCCGACTAAAGCCTCGAGGCGCGTCATCTCTTCTTGGCGGTCATCCTAAGGATCCTGGCGACCACCTCCCTGACCGATAATTTTGACGTATCGATGCCCTTGCCAGCCTGCGCGTAATAAGGCGCGCGCATCTTCAACAAAAGCTCAATCTGCTTTCTGGGATCAGAAACTTTAAGAAGGGGGCGATGCGTTGTTTTGCTTGTCCTTTTCAATATCACCGCAGGAGCCGCGGTCAGGCAGATAATGGTCCCCGTCTCTTTCATCACCTTGATATTATCCGGATCTATCACGATCCCGCCTCCGCAGCCGACGATAAACTCCTTCTGGCTGCTTACCCCTTTTAAGGCCCTCTTCTCCGCCCGGCGGAAGTACGGCTCGCCTTTTTTGGCGAAGATATCAGGAATAAGCGTCTTTTCTTTAAGCTCGATCAGCTCATCAAGGTCAATGAAACTGCGCTCCAGCCTTTTAGCCAGCTCCCTGCCCACCGAGGTCTTTCCGGTGCCCATGAATCCGACCAGATAAATATTGCCCGTTTTTTTCATAGCTCTTGATTGGGTGAGGCGGGTAAGCGGCAAGCCGCTTGCCCGCCACCCTCTTCTTGATCGTTACTTTTCAAACTCCGACAGCACCAGCTCCTGAAGAGCGAGCTTCGCCTCGTCAGTGGCGGCGTAGAAGTTATCGTACCACTTGCCGTCCTTGGACTTCTCCCGAGGCATAGCCAAGAATACCCCTTTTTGGCCGCTGACCACGCGCAAGCCCTTCACGATAAAATCGCCTATGGCGATATCGGCAAAGGCCTTGGTCTTGGAGTCGCCCTCCAGGCGATGCAAGCGCACTACCTTTAGATCCTGCATGCAGATCACCTCCCTTCCTAAGACTAATAGACGAAGGAGGTGGCCTTTTCTAACGAATTCTTTTTAAATAATTTTTATACGCAGACTTTATATCCGCAAGCGAATCCGCGCCGAACTTCTCCAGGAGAGCATCCGCCAATACGTATGCCGCCGCAGCCTCGCCTACCACCCCGGCTGCCTCCACTACACAGATATCCGAACGCTCAACCGCAGCGCGGGAGACTTTTTTCGTGGAGATATTCACGGAATCAAGCGGATTCATAAGGGTTGAGATCGGCTTCATGCACGCGCGAAGGACAATTTCCTCTCCGTTGGAGATGCCGCCTTCAATGCCGCCGGCATTATTGGTCCTGCGAAAGTAACCTCTGTTCCTATTGTAGTAGATAGCGTCATGGACCTCCGAGCCCAGGCTTACGGCGTAACCCAGGCCAAGCCCCACTTCAATAGACTTGATCCCGGGGATAGCCATGATGTTGGCTGCCATGCGGCTGTCCAGGCGCCTGTCCGGCTGAACATAGCTGCCAAGCCCAACGGGCGCGCCTTTTACCCTTATATCAAACACCCCGCCTACGGTGTCTTTCCTGGAGATCGCCTCTTCGATCCTCTCCATCATCAACTTCGCCTCGCGTTCTCCTCCGATGGATAGCACGCGGCTGGATATTTTAATATTAAATTCGGATAAAAGCGCCTTACACAGAGCGCCCACTCCGACTGTCGCTGCCGTGCTCCTTGCTGATGCGCGCTCCAGGACCTCCCTCACATCGGTAAAGCCGTATTTTAAAACACCGGCCAGATCCGCATGCCCCGGCCGCGGAAATAATACCTTGTGCAGTTTCTCAATGCTGGCGTCCTTATTCTTTATTAGAAGGGCGATCGGGCTTCCGAGGCTTATATTTCTTTTGACCCCGGAGATGACCTCAGCGCGGTCACACTCTATCTGCATGCGCTTGCCGCGGCCGAACCCCTGCTGCCTGCGCCT